>Ga0315283_10001079_pt1 | contig 21361 bp, 17 predicted proteins | sample YL17G09_0_MG_FD_204541 | JGI IMG/M metagenome (GOLD analysis project Ga0315283, IMG submission 204541) | Sediment microbial communities from Yellowstone Lake, YNP, Wyoming, USA - YL17G09_0 | ecosystem: Environmental > Aquatic > Freshwater > Lake > Sediment | place: USA: Wyoming | collected...
CTGACTTGAACTGGGACTCGGTGGGTCGTCGGGTTGGATGAAAGACTCTCGGCGGCTCACAGACTCCTGCATCGAGCCATCCAGTTTCTAAGTCAACAGGAAGTTAGTGTGCTTCGAGGCTCACAGCCAGGGGGTCGTCGTGGTGGGCTCTACTGCAGAGGAACTGGAACGTGGTCCAGAGCGGCGGCTCGATGGCTGACGAAGCCATGGAGCGTATTTATGCCAGTAATCTACTTTCCGGCTGAGCCAAAGTCAACTATGGCCGCTCGCCCGGGCTCATTCAGGATTCACCTGTAAGAAGAAAACCCTGGCCGGGGCCAGGGCTGGTTAAGGATGGAAGATAGAAAATCGAGGATTGAGGACAATTCGAATGGTACTGGCGACAGGAATCGAACCTGTGACCCCCAGATCCACAATCTGGTGCTCTAACCAACTGAGCTACGCCAGCAGCACTTTGATGAAATATATGGAAATCCGCAAGAAGAGGCAATATCGTCGCTTGCGACGTTCCTTCGGTCCCGTGGCGTTTACTTCTTCTTCCCGCTAGCCTGCATGTAGTGGGGGAGCTCATTGAGGAAATGCACCGACGTCCGGATGCCGCCGAAGAAATTCTCGAGGTCGATGAACTCATCGGGAGCATGGGCGTTCTCATCAGGCAGGCCGAACCCGAGGAGCACGGTATCAAGTCCGAGCAGCTGCTTGAACTGGACCACGATCGGGATTGACCCCCCCTCGCGCTGGTAAAGCGGCTTCTTCCCAAAACCCTTCTCGAGCGCGGCGACCGCAGCCTGGACCCCCGGACTGTCGATCGGCGTGATCGCCGGCTCACCCCCGTGGAGATTGCGGATGGTCACCTTCACCGTTGCGGGAGCGATCTTTTTGATGTGCTTCTCGAACAACTTCGCGATCCTGCCCGATGACTGGTTCGGCACGAGTCGCATCGAAATCTTCGCCGAGGCTTTCGATGGCAGGACCGTCTTCGCTCCCTCGCCGGTAAATCCACCCCAGATGCCGTTGCATTCTAGGGTCGGACGTGCCCAGACACGCTCCAGCGTTGTGAAGCCCTTCTCGCCGTACAACTGTGCGACACCAAGATCCTTTGCGTACTTCTTGTCGCTCCAGGGGAGCTTTTTGTAGGCATCCCGCTCATTCTTCGACAAAGGCGCGACGTCTTTGTAGAATCCCGGGATGCTCACCCTCCCTTTGTTGTCGTGAAGCTGCGCGATAATCTCCGCCAGCGCCTGGATCGGGTTGTGCACGGTGCCACCGAAGGAACCGGAATGAAGGTCCTTCACGGGACCGACCAGATCAACCTGCATGTACGCAAGACCCCGGAGTCCATAGCAGATAGACGGGACCCCTTTGGCAAACATCGAGGAATCCGAGATAAGGACGAGGTCGGCCTCAAGCAGCTCTTTGTGTTCCCCCACAAAGGCCTCAAGGTTTTCGCTGCCGATTTCCTCTTCCCCTTCGATCAGCAGCTTCATATTGACCGGAAGATCCCCCCCGTTGCGGAGGTAGGCTTCAATGCTTTTCAGGTGGATAAGCACCTGCCCCTTGTCGTCCGAGGACCCCCGCGCGTACAATCTCCCGTCACGAATGGTTGCTTCGAACGGAGGCGACGTCCAGAGATCGACCGGCTCGGCGGGCTGTACATCATAATGGCCATATAAAAGGACCGTCGGTTTCCCCGGGGCGTTCAGCCAGTCTCCATATACGATCGGATGTCCCGCCGTCGGCAGGATTTGCACGTTCTGCAGTCCAATCTTTCGCATATGATCGGCCAGCCAGTCGGCGCATCTGCGAACATCGCCGGAGTTGTCCGGGGTAGTGCTGATGCTCGGAATGGCAAGGAAATCCCTGAGCTCCCCCAGATAACGATCCTTGTTGGTGTCAACATAGGAAAGAAGTGATTGCATTCCCGGACTCCGGCCTGTGTGATGGATAGTGAACGCGTGAAGGGTGTTTCGGTGCATGCTTGCGAATGATAGTAAATTTTAATATAGTATAAAATAACAATAAATCAAAACTGTGGATTCCGACGACATACTGTTGGCAATTGGGGTGTCGACGCTCCCGTGTATGGTTTTCGATCAAGCTGTTTATGCCCTCCAGGAATGGCAGCGGACGAGAGCCGGAGTCATCAGTGAGGGGGGATTCGGACTGCTGGGACGAACATTGATCAGCCTCCTCCTGAACCTCTTGACGAGCGCGCTCATTGCGTCAACCTACCGGGCCGTCGGCCACACCCCGCAGGACGCCTTCCTGGTCGGCGCATGCTTCTGGTTAGTGGTCACCGTCCCTATCCTCTTCACCAGCCGCTGGATGGACGACGCACAAAAAAGGATCCTCGCAACGCGCGTACTCGGCTGGCTCATCAAAACCGCCGCGGCGTCAGCTTCCGCAGCCTATTTCGTTATAATGGGGAGCTGAACCATGCGCGCATCTCTTGATGGCGGCACGATCTATTACGTCGAGAAGGGAAGCCCGGCAGGATTTCCGGTCGTCTTCTTGCATGGTTTCCCGTTCAGTCACGCCATGTGGCAGGCCCAGCTTGATGCTCTCGCTGCGGAGAATTACCGGGCAATCGCCTACGACATCAGGGGCCACGGCCAGAGCGACGTCGGCGACGGTCAGTACACCATCGAAGGGCATGTGGACGATCTCATCGCCTTTCTCGACCACCTTAAGCTGCCGACGACGGTCATCGTGGGGCTCTCCATGGGGGGGTATATTGCCCTCAGGGCCCTCGAGAGGAACGCTGACCGCTTCACCGCAGCCGTACTGTGTGACACGACCAGCGCGGCAGATTCCAACGAGGGGAAGATAAAAAGGGCCGGGATCCTCGTCGCTGTCAAGAAGAAAGGTTCCTCGACCTTCGCCGACGAGTTTGTGAAAGCGGTGTTCGCAAAGGAGACGTTCACAAGAGATCCCGCTGCCATAGACCGGATTCGTGCCATTATCTCGCATACCCCCCCGCTGAGCATCGCAGGAACGCTGCTGGCCCTGGCAGCACGCACGGACACGACCGCATCGCTTGCGGCGATCACAATCCCAACGATGATCCTGGTCGGCCAGGAGGACGTCACAACACCCCCCTCCGCCGCCCGGGCGCTCCACGGCGCGATCAAAGGGTCTGAACTCCATGTGCTTTCCGGGGCGGCCCATATGAGCAATCTGGAGAATCCCGCGGCTTTCAATGCGAGGCTTCTGGAATTCCTCGGGCGCGTCGCCCCCGGACGGTAGATGCCGACCGCCCTCGTGACCGGCGCCAGCGGCTGCGTCGGTTCCAGCCTCGCCCTCCGGCTCGCCGCCATCGGCTACAACCTGAGAATCCTCCGGCGCTCTTCCTCCGATCTGCGTTATCTCGGCACCATCAGCCGCAAGGAATTCGTCGGCGACATCTGTGACGACGATACACTCCGGCGTGCCATGGAGGGCTGTGACATCGTCTTCCACACCGCCGCTCTGGTGTCATTTGCCCGAAAGACGGAAGACGAACAGCGACGGGTGAACGTCCTCGGCACGAGGGCGGTTGTCGGTGCGTGCCTTGCCTCCGGAGTGAAGACACTCGTCCACACGAGCTCCGTCACGACCATCGGACATGCCTCCCCCGGCGAAGCCGCCGACGAAGCGTCCCCCGCCGATCACAGTCACGCACGGGGGTATAGACTCTCCAAGGTCCTCGCCGAAGACGAGGTCTGGAACGGAACCGGTCTCGGCCTGCACGCTGTGATTGTCAACCCTTCGGTCATCATCGGCGAGCGCGATACTCGCTTTCACGCCGGGCAGTTGATCCGGGATATCAAAAAGGGAAGGATCCCGTTCTACATCGACGGAGGCATGAACGTCACGTACGTGGGCGATGTGGTGAGCGGAATGCTGCTGGCTGCCGCAAAAGGCCGGAGGGCAGAACGCTACATCCTCGGGGGAGAGAATCTGAGCCACAGGGAGATTTTTCTCAGGACGTCCGACCTCATCGGGGGACGGCGGCCGCGCGCACGGCTTCCCCTCCCTGTCCTCCGGGGGATCGGCCGGATCGTGGAGTCCGGCTCGCGTCTTCTCGGCATCGAGCCGGCACTGACTGCAGACCTCGCGGCGGTGGCAGGTCACTACAACTGGTTCTCAAGCGCCAAAGCGGTTCGCGAACTGGGGTATACGATGACACCGTTCGATCAGGCGATTCTCGCGGCGTACGCGTGGTACAAAGAGAACGGATATGTCCTATGAGCGAAGCCCACGGTTCAGAACAGCGTGTAAATGAACGGCGCGAGGACAGACCCCTGGGTGAAGACAAGGAGAAGGCTGAGAAGGAGAAGCAGGAACACGATCGGCCCCAGCCACCACTTCTTCCGGACCCTCATGAAATCCCAGAGCTCTTTCAGAATGCTGAGCTTGTTGCTCTTTCCCATTGTGGTCTCCCCTTAAATTGATGCGCCCTCCGTGTCATCGGCGGACGGACCTCCTTCTAAAACATTCGTTCGTACCGTTCCGGTTCGATCCTTCGCCGCTCCCGCTTGATCCAATACGTTATGGCCTTCCTGTCAATCTTCTTCTCGAGCAGGTCTTTCCCCGCGATCCGAAGTCCCAGGCCTATCGGCGTCATCACGAGATAGTAGAACAGTCCCAGCAACAGCCTCGTATTGATCCACCCGAGGACGAATGCAAACATCATCCAGCCAATGTAGACCGGCTTCAGAACGGGATAGGCGACGACTCCCCCGGCCACGTAGAAAACCGCGCCTGCCGCCGTCCAAATCCAGGCACCACTCCCCTTGTACAGGAGGAAGGCCGTCGCAAGCAGGCAAATCGCCCCGAACAGGTAGCCGAACTTCCTGACATTCTTTCTCGATGCGTTCACGCTCTCAATCAAGGGCGAATTCCTTTCTCCAATCGGCGTCCCCCACCTGCTCCTTTTGATCTTCCTTTGCAAGCACGAAGCTACCGATCGCGAGGTAATCCATCCCGGTTCTCAGGAAGCACCGGAGGGCCTCCTCCGGCCGGCAGACGATCGGTTCGCCCCGCACGTTGAACGACGTGTTGATAATCAGCGGACAACCCGTCTTCTGATAGAAGCGGTTGATGAGGTCCCAGTACAACGGATGATCGTCACGGCGTACAGTCTGAATCCGGGCCGAGTAATCGATGTGCGTAACGGCGGGTATGTCAGACCGGGGGATGTTCAGTTTTTCGATGCCGAAGAGCTTCTCCTGGTTCGGCGTCATCGGCGTCTTCCTTTCGTCGCTGACTGGGGCCACGAGGAGCATGTACGGACTCTCCCTGTCGATCTGGAAATACTCGCCCGCGTGTTCCCTCAGCACCGAGGGAGCAAAAGGACGAAAGGATTCCCTGAACTTGATCTTCAGGTTCATCACCGACTGCATCGTCTTCGACCGCGCATCGCCGATAATGCTCCGGGCGCCCAGCGCCCGTGGACCGAATTCCATCGCTCCCTGGAACCAGCCGATCACCTTCTCTGACGCGATCAGAGTTGCCACGTGCTCGACCAGCTCCTCACGTCCCATCTTCGTATACACGGCCCCGTGCTGAATCAGCATCTTTTCGATGTCGGCATCACCAAACGCGGGACCGAGACATGAACCCTGTTGAGCATCCCGACCCTCCGCCACGACGCGTGCATGTCCGTAATACGAATGCCACGCGAAAAGCGCCGAACCCAGCGCACCGCCAGCATCCCCTGCGGCAGGCTGGATCCAGATATGCGCGAATGGACCTTCCCGCAGGATCACGCCGTTCCCGACGCAGTTCAACGCCACCCCCCCTGCCAGCACGAGATTTTCTTCCCCGGTCTCTGCATGGACGTGACGGGCCTGACGGAGCATAATTTCCCCCGTCACCTCCTGAAGCGATCTGGCCAGATCCATTTCCCGTTGGGTCAGCTCGGCTTCAGGGACGCGGGGTGGCCCGCCAAAGAGTCGGTCAAACTTTGCGCTCGTCATGCGGAGCCCGACGCAATAATCAAAATACTCCATATTCATCCTGAACGATCCGTCGGCCTTCAGATCGATCAGATAGTCGTATATGGCCTGTACATACTTCGGCTCCCCGTAGGGGGCAAGCCCCATGACCTTGTACTCGGCCGAGTTGACTTTGAACCCGGCGAAATATGTGAAAGCGGAATACAGCAGGCCGATCGAGTGGGGAAATTTCTGCTCCCCCAGTATCTCGATCGTGTTGTCGATCCCGGTTCCGTAGCTCGTCGTGGTCCATTCTCCCACACCGTCCATCGTAAGGAACGCTGCACGTTTGAACGGTGACGGATAGAATGCGGACGCAGCGTGAGACTCATGGTGTTCGGGAAAGAGGAGCGTACCGTCGTACGCGAGCCGCTCGCGGATGAGTTGAGGAATCCAGAGCTTCTCCTTGAGCCAGAGCGGCATCGCCATGAGGAACGATCGGATGCCGAGGGGAGCATAGGCAAGATACGTCTCGAGGATGCGTTCGAACTTGATGAAGGGCTTGTCGTAGAAAGTGACGCAGTCAAGCTGTGCCGGGGTGATGCCCTCCTTGGCCAGACACCACGCGATCGCCTGCGAGGGGAAATCGAAATCATGTTTCCTGCGGGTGAAACGTTCCTCCTGCGCGGCGGCGACGATGACGCCGTCCCTGATAAGCGCGGCGGCCGAGTCGTGATAGAAACAGGATATGCCGAGGATGTACATGGAGGGGACCCCGCGCGCCTACATCTGAAAGGCCTTGATGTACTCAACCAGACGGGTACAGTCTTCGAGCGTTTCGATGTTGTGCGTCCCCCCACCCTGTGCGGCATGTTCGTGGTGCTCCTGCACGCTCATGACATCCAGAGGCCTCGTACGGAGCTGTTCGATGCTTTTGGCGGCCGACGCCGCGGCCGAAAGGGTCGTGATGAACGGGATCCGGTATTCATACGCGGCACGCCCGATCGCATGCTCGTCCTGCCTCGACACCTGCCCGAGAGGCGTGTTGATGATCAACTGCACCCAGCCGTTCTTGATGATGTCGATGATGTTCAGAGTGCCTTCACTCGCCTTGAGAACCGTGCGGTTGGCGATATCGCGTTCCTTCAGAAAGACCGACGTCCCTTCGGTCGCAACGACGTTGAACCCGAGCCTCACGTACGCGCGGACAATATTGGCCGCCCTGTCGTTCTTGTCGAAATCATTCAAACTCACAAAAACGGTCCCCTTCTGCGGCAAGGTGCTCCCGGCAGCCATCGACGCCTTCGCAAAAGCTACCCCGAAACTGTCGGAGATCCCCATGACCTCCCCCGTCGAGCGCATCTCGGGTCCGAGAAAATGCCTGGCGCTCGGGAACTTGGGAAAAGGGAAGACCGATTCCTTGATGGCGACGTGTTTCGCCCATCCGTAGCCCTTAATGTCGAGATCCTTCAGAGTCCGCCCGATCATCACCCTGGCGGCCACTTTCGCCATCGCGATGCCGGTCGCTTTGCTGACGAACGGAACCGTCCGTGAAGCCCGCGGGTTCACCTCGAGGACGTAGACGACACCGTCCCGCATCGCGTACTGCACGTTGATCAGACCCACCACCTTCAGCGCGAGGGCAAGGCGCCGGGTGTAACCCATAAGCGTCTGCAACTGCTGGGGGGTGACGGCGTACGGCGGGAGAACGCAGCAGCTGTCGCCTGAGTGGACCCCCGCCTCCTCGATGTGCTGCATAACGCCCCCGATGAAAACGTCCGTCCCGTCGCACAGCGCGTCCACATCGAACTCGAAGGCGTCTTCGAGAAAGCGGTCGATCAGAACCGGATGGCCCGGCGAGACATTGACCGCTTTCTCCATGTACTCCCGCAGTCCCTCGTCGCTGTAGCAGATTTCCATGGCACGGCCCCCCAGGACGTACGACGGGCGGACGAGGACAGGGTATCCCACCCTCTTCGCAACATCCAGGGCCCCCAGTAAATCGGACGCTGTGCCGTACGGCGGACACGGGATCTTTAGATCGTCGAGCAGCCGGCCAAAGCGCTTCCTGTCTTCGGCCAGGTCAATCCCCTCCGTTGAGGTCCCGAGGATTTTCACGCCATTGGCTTCCAGCGCCTTGGCGATCTTCAGCGGTGTCTGCCCGCCGAAGCTGACGATCACCCCTTCCGGGTTCTCTTGCTCGCAGATGTTGAGAACATCCTCCAGCGTGAGCGGTTCAAAGTAGAGTTTGTCCGTCGTGTCGTAGTCGGTCGACACGGTCTCCGGATTGCAGTTGACCATGATGGTACCGTACCCCTCATCCCGCAGACCCATCACCCCATGGACGCAGCAGTAGTCAAATTCTATCCCCTGGCCAATCCTGTTCGGTCCCCCTCCGAGAATCATCACCTGCTTCTTGTCGGACTTCTTCGTCTCGTTCTCGCGTTCGTACGTTGAATAATGATACGGAGTGTCCGCTGCGAATTCGGCAGCGCAGGTGTCGACGGTCTTGTAGACCGGGATGACCCCCATCTGCTTCCGCCGTGTCCGGATCTCCATCTCGTCGCTCTTGGTCATCGTGGCCAGTTGCCGGTCGGAAAAGCCGAACTGCTTCGCCTTCAGCATGAGCTCTGCATCGATCGTCCCGGCTTTCCGGATCTCGTCTTCCAGATCAACGATCTGCTTGATGTTGTGTAAAAACCACGGATCGACAAAGGTGAGCGCATGGAGCTCCTCGAGACCCATGCCCAGCTGCAGCCCCGCACGGATGTTGAACACCATATCGGGGCGTGGCCGGCTGAGCCGCTCCCGTATCCGCCCCCGCCAGTCGGCCGTCTCCGCCGGCGTCAGGTCGGCGGGCATAAATTCATCCTTCCCGTCGGCCCCCAGACCGGCCCTTCCCTGCTCGAGGGAACGGAGTGCCTTTTGAAGCGCTTCCTTGAATGTTCGCCCGAAGGCCATTGCTTCGCCGACGGATTTCATCTGGACGCCGAGCGTGGTGTCGACGCCTTTGAATTTTTCAAAATCCCAACGCGGGATCTTGACAACACAGTAGTCAATCGCCGGCTCAAACGAGGCGGGCGTCACCTTCGTGATGTCGTTGGGTATTTCGTCAAGCGTGAAGCCTACGGCCAGCTTGGCCGCGATCTTCGCAATCGGGAATCCCGTCGCCTTTGACGCGAGGGCCGACGAACGCGAGACGCGGGGATTCATCTCGATGACCAGGCAGCGCCCGGTCTTCGGATCCACGGCAAACTGAATATTGGAACCGCCGGTCTCGACACCGATCGCCCTGATGATGCGGAGCGCATCGTCGCGCATCCGCTGATATTCCTTGTCCGTGAGCGTCTGCGCGGGTGCCACCGTGATCGAGTCGCCCGTGTGAATTCCCATCGGATCCACGTTCTCGATCGAACAGATGATCACCACGTTGTCTTTCACGTCGCGCATCACCTCGAGCTCGAACTCCTTCCACCCGATGACCGATTCCTCGAGAAGCACTTCGTGGATCGGACTGGATTCCAGTCCGTGTCCGAGGGCATCCTCGAAGTCTCCGGGGACCCGTGCGATACCACCGCCGGACCCTCCCAGCGTGTAGGAGGGACGGATGATGATAGGGAAACCGATCGACTCGATGAGTTTCCTCCCTTCTTCGATCGATCGTACGAACCCTCCCCGCGGGGTCTCGAGACCCGCCGCATCCATCGCGGCCTTGAACAGTTCCCGGTCCTCGGCCTTGCGGATCGCCTCCAGTTTCGCTCCGATGAGTTCGACCCCATATTTGTCGAGGACCCCGCTCTCGGCCAGTGCGACGGCCGTGTTCAGCGCGGTCTGGCCCCCCATGGTGGGGAGGATCGCGTCCGGACGCTCACGCTCGATGATCTTTTCGACGAAGTACGGTGTGATGGGCTCGATGTACGTCCGATCCGCAAGTTCGGGATCGGTCATGATCGTGGCGGGATTGCTGTTGATGAGAATGGTGCGGTACCCTTCTTCCCGCAATACCTTGCAGGCCTGGGTACCAGAGTAGTCGAACTCGCAGGCCTGACCGATAACGATCGGGCCGGAGCCGATGATAAGAATGGAATGGATATCAGTGCGCTTCGGCACGTACTGCTGCTCTCTCCATGGTCGGGGTCAAATATACACATATTGCGGGAGGAAGGCAACGGGCGGCGAATGCCTGCCGTCGTCTTGAATGTTCAGAGGCTTTCGCGTATACTCTCCTCATCGTGAAGAAGAGCCGTGCCCATCCCGCCGGGACAGGAAAAGAACTCCCGGCCTACTGTGATTTCACCTGTCCTCACGCAGCCTTCGCGCCCGCGGACGCCGTGGGCGCCTGCCGGCGAGAACAGGGGGTCTTCTGTCGGACGCTGCGCTCATTCACCATGAAGCACGCGCCGTGCCGGGTGAAACCGAAGCCCCGACGCGGTCGCGCCGACCGCTCTCCCGCCGGCCGTCAACAGCACCCATAGGTGGGCGGATTGAACTTCTCGTCCGTCGCAGAGACCACCTGCCCGGCCACCAGATACTCACCCTTGACAAGCACACGGTACCATCGCCGGGCCGCTTCGACGAGCACGATCACCGCGCACACCATCATAACAAACGTAAGGCTGGAATTGACGTACCCCTGCACGAGCGTCCCCGGGTCCTGCGTGAGCGGCCAAAAATTGTCGACGATGTTCAGATATCCTGCTGTCAGCGTCGTCGTCGCGACGAACACCATGGGCAGGAACGTTACCCAGGCATATCGCTCCTTCCCCGCGTTGATGATCGCGCTCGTCGCGACGGCGAGCGCCACCGCCGCCAGGAGCTGATTGGCGGTCCCGAACATCGGCCAGATCGTGCTGATATTCCCCGTCCAGATGAAATACGCCCACGACAGCACAACGAGACCCGTCGAAAGAAGCGTCCCCGGCAGCCAGTCGGTCCTTTCGAACGGTTTCCAGAGCCGCCCGCCGAATTCCTGCACCAGAAATCGCGCCACCCGGGTGCCGGCATCGATGGTCGTCAGGATGAACAACGCCTCGAACATGATGGCGAAATGATACCAGAATGACATGAATGCCCTCATGCCCGGAAACCCGGTGAAGATCTGGGCAAAACCGACCGCGAGCGAGACGGCACCTCCCGGGCGGCCGGCCACGGTTTCCCCGACCTCGCGAGAGAGCTCCGCAAGATTCACGGGCTGCAGACCCAGCGCTGCGAATTTCTCGGGACTGAGGTTGATGGCGAAATAGTCAGCCGGTTCGAGCGCACAGGCAGCGACCAGGGCAATGATCCCGACAAGCCCCTCCATCAACATCGCACCATACCCTATCATCCGGGCGTCCGACTCTCTATCGATCATCTTGGGGGTGGTCCCCGAGGACACAAGCGAATGGAATCCGGAGATCGCTCCGCAGGCGATCGTGATGAACAGGAACGGAAAGATCTTCCCTGGAATGATCGGTCCGCCGCCATGGATAAATTCGGTCACCGCGGGCATCTTGAGGTCGGGGTGCACAACGACAACGCCGATGATCAGCGCGGCGATAGTGCCGATCTTCATATAGGAGCTCAGGTAGTCGCGTGGACAGAGAAGAAGCCACACCGGGAGCACCGCCGCGATAAACCCGTACACCGCCATGGCCAGGATGATCCCTTCGCGCGACAGGGTGAAATACGGAGCGAGGACCGAACCGGGGACCATGCTCCCCAGATAGACACAGGCGATCACCCCCACAACCCCTATGATGCTCGCCTCGGCGATCTTCCCGGGCCGAATCCGGTACATCCAGAGGCCGACGAACAACGCCATCGGGATTGTCATCGCTATCGTGAACATCCCCCAGGAACTCTCCCGGAGCGCATTCACCACCGCGAGGCCGAGTCCCGCCAGCGCGATGACAACGATGATGAGAATGGCGATGGAACCGACAATCCCGGCCAACGGACTGATTTCATTGCGTGCGATTTCCGCGAGCGACCTCCCTTTGCGCCGAATGGAGGCCACCAGCACGGTGAAGTCGTGCACCGCCCCGGCGACGACAACCCCGATCAGAAGCCAGAGAAATCCGGGCAGAAAACCGAACTGCGCCGCGAGCACCGGCCCGATGAGCGGACCCGCTCCCGAAATCGCGGCGAAGTGATGGCCGAAGAGAACCCACTTGTTCGTCGGATCGTAGTTCTGCCCGTCTCTCATCGTATGTGCCGGCGTGGTCCGATTGTCGTCGAGCACGACGACCTTCGCTGCGATAAACGCACCGTAGTAGCGATAGGCAATTGCCAGAACACAGAGCGCAACGATGATCAGGGGTAACGCATTCATGGAATAACTCCTTGCCCGATGTGTTAAAAGGCGTTCTTGATAAGATTAAAGTCTGGTCTCTCCTCGATGTACCGGATGGTCACAACGTCGAACCGGCAGGCCTGTTCCTTAGATACCTGTGGCATAGAGATAGGCACGGGCGACACGTCACATCGTCTGCTGTTTCTGAGCGGTAATCGCGTATTGCGGGGGCCCAAATTCGTCATTCCTCCTCAACTTCACTCCCAGAAGACGAGGTATTCCCCCTCCCCGGCGATGATCTCGACCTCCCCTCTTCTGCCGAGGCGAAACTTCTGCTCGACGACCACATACCCTCTCTCCAGAAGGTACCGCATCGCCATTTGCCCGCCACCCACCCCTTCCGCGCGTAGAGTTCTCTTTATCCGTTTCCGACCCCCCCGCAAGGGGGGGGGGGGGGGCGTCTTCCCATCACTTCGAATGACCCGGCTCCCACCGCACCGCGAACGAGCGCCGGTGTACCGGAGAAAGGCCGAATCGTGCGATAGCCGCGCGGTGCTCCCTGGTGCCGTACCCTTTGTGTTGAGCGAACCCGAACGCGGGAAACTCCCGGTCAAGCTCCACCATGAGCCGGTCACGCGTCACCTTCGCGATGATCGAAGCCGCCGCGATGGATTCGCTCGTCCCGTCCCCTCCGATGAGCGTCGTGAAAGGTATCCCCGCGGTGGCATCTCCTCCCCGGAACCGGTTGCCGTCGATGAGCAAATGCTCCGGCCGCCTGGGAAGAGCCGCAACCGCACGGTCCATCGCGAGAAATGTCGCGTTGAGGATATTGATCTCGTCAATCACCAGGTTGTCCACAATCCCCACGCCCAGTGCAATTGACTGCGCGGCGATAATATCGTAGAGCTCCGCCCGTTTCGCCGGGCTCAGTCTCTTGGAATCGTCCACGTCCCGTATGTAGGTGCCGTTTTTGAATATGACCGCCGCGGCGACAACCGGTCCCGCCAGGGGTCCCCTCCCGGCCTCATCCACCCCCGCAACGGACAGACATCCCCGGGCGTAGAGTGCGTTCTCATTCGCCAGCATCATCTTCCGACGGACATCTGCCTCCGCTGGCACACGGTCAGAAATCATTGATCAATCCTATGTGAATCTTCGCCGTCCCGAACGAATCCCCCTCCCCCAGCGCGAAACTCACGCCGATGTTCCCGAGCGGAGTCTCCACACGGACGCCAACGCCGTACCCGTAGCGGAACGCCTCCGACGAGGGGAGCCCGAGAACATCGTTCGTCGGACGGAAATAGTACCCTGTGTCGAAAAAACCGAATACAAAAGTTCGCCGTGCAAGAAGGAAGCGGTATTCGGCGTTCGTCCAGGCAATGCTCGCACCCAGAAATTCATTCTCGCGGTACCCGCGCAGCGTGTTGGCCCCGCCGAACCGGTACATTTCCCCCTCCTGGACCTGCTCCGTTGTGACCTCGCGCCCGTGTACGCCGATAGCAATGACCTGTCGCCGGAAGGCGGGAAGAAACAACTCGACATCGAGACCGGCTCGCTGCAACGTGCCGCCGCTCACGATCTGTCCAACAGCGGACGCGGGGACACTGCTGACCGACTTCCTGCCGTAGTGGTAGTCTGCCCGGTAGCGCGCCCCGGAAGTCGGGCTCGCGAGGTCATCGCGGGTGTCATACTCGACCTCGACCCCGGCGGTGGTCGACGACGTGCCGACCGCCCTGGTCGTGCTTGAGTCGCCGGAGGGAATCACCCTGTCGGTTTTGAGCACGAGCGAGATCGACAGCTCCTCCGAGAACATCAGCTCGGCCTTCACATCGAGGGTCCGTCGTACATACGCGGTGTCCTGCTGCCGTTGAAGGAACCCTCCTCCGAGGTTGACGGGCGCCCCGAAGAGCCAGGGCTCGATGTAACGGAAGGCAATCTCCTGGGAGTACCGGTCCTCCCGTTGCCACCGCAGGCTCATCTTCCTGCCGGTGCCAAAGAGGCTCCTCATGGAGACCGAGACCAGTCCCGTCAGATAGGCTGACTCTCCCGGACTGGAGGGCGGGATATATCCCAGGACACCGTCAAACGTGCTGGTATTCCCTTCCTGCACTTTGATAAGCAACCCCCCCTTGTCGTCGCGCACATACAGGGTCGGCTCGGCGACCGACGAGAAGATGTTCAGGCGGTTGAGCCGTTGGCGGATCGCGTTGACCTTGGTGGGGTTAAACGGTTCACCCGGTTCAAACCGCGTTTCGCGCACGATGACAGAGGGATCGGTCTCCTTGTTCCCTTCGACACGAATCTCGTCCAACGTCATCCGGCGTCCTTCATCGACGCGCAGGCGGATGTCCACAGAATCGGCCTGATCGCCGGCGCGGTGCCCCAGTTCCACGACCTCACAACGCGCGAAGGGGTAGCCGAGTTTTTCATAGCGCGTCAGCAGTGCCTCAATGTCGCGTTCGACAGTCCCCTCATTCATCGGACTCCCGGCCGCAAGATCGAATTGTTCAAGGATCTCCTGACTGCTCAATCGGGTCGAACCTTCGACGGCCAGCCGGCCGACCAGCGACCGGCGCCCTTCATCAATGGCGATGATCAGATCAACCCGCGCGCTGTCAGAAGTGTACGCCGGCTGATCCGCCACGGCACGTGCGGCCAGATAGCCCTCAGCCCGGTATGTATCCTCAATCAGCCGGCAATCGTTTTTCATCGCAAGCTCGGTGTAGGGAATCCCCGGGCGGGAGACAAGCCATCCGGCGATCTCGCGCGCGGTGAACTTCGAATTCCCCTTCACAGAGAGCGATCGAATGGTGGCGGCCGAAGACAGGGAGAAGGTGGTTATCAGCAGAAAAAACACAGCGCGGCAGCACGGAAGGTCCATGATTCGAGTATACGGATTCCATCGCTGAACGTCAAGGTCGTGGGCCGTTACTGGCGCCTGCGGTTGTAGACCTCCCAGAGAGGGGTGATCAGCCGGTAATCGCCGAACCCGGTGTCGTCCAGAAACACATACTGGTAATTCAAGTCATAGTATGACCAGACTTCATAGGGCTTCGAATCAACTTCAAAAGGATGGCGATCCACACTGCTTGGTGGGCCCAGAACAATGAAGACCAGTCCCATGTCCGTCCTCCACCCCTCCCGGTAGCGCGTGAAATGCTTGTTCGCGTAGTCGACGCGGGCATAGTATTCCTCCATTTTCTCGTTCCGGGGGGTGTTCGGATTCGGGTCGCGCTTCTTCCAGAACTCCAGGAATCTCTTTTGCTTCTCCTCGATGGTGACCGTATCCTTCAGGACGGTCATCTCGCCGTCCTTCGCGATGTACTGGAGCTGATTGATCGCGGTGTCGATGTCTTTGAGCGCTCTCGGCAGACCCATCCACCGAATGATAAAAGCGCGCGTCCTGCCGGTGATGAAGCCGGCATCCGGGTCATGAGGTTTCGACGCCGGGTAGGCGCGAATCACGAGCGCATAATCACCCAGCGGCAGAGCGTTGTGGGGAATCCGCATGAACAGATCGTTGCGTCCTGCCTTCACATATTCCACGGTGTCCGTTTCAAGCATCAATTCGGTCTTTGCATTGTATACCCTGGCTACGAAACGGATGCTGTCAACAACGGTCTGGCTATACACTTCGCAAAACGTGTAAAAAGCGTTGGGGAGGTTGCCGACGTTCGGCGAGATGTTCGGCAGTATCGATTTCTTCGCTCCCGCAACGGTCAGCCGGCTCACAAGCATGATGTCGCTCATCGACATCGCGGATGCGTTGAAATCCGGAACCGGACGCGGCCGGCCCGTCTTCTTCATCGTTTTCGAGTCCAGATCCTGCACCATCGCGTTGACGGTGTACTGACCGGGTTTGAGGGTGAAGGACCGCTGAACAAGGGCATAGGCGCCCGAGGCTGTGGATGCATCAAAGCTGATACCCTTGATTTGCTCAGTCCACGACTTCTCGGAGACGAAGGCACCCGTGGAGTCGTTCACGCTGATCGTTACTTCGTACGAGGCATTGTAGAGATCCCCCTCTTTCACGAAGCTCAGGTTGTCGTACCCTATCTGGAGATAAGCATCGAGGCGGTTTTCGCCGGGACTCTGTCCGGCGAATGCCAGGACATCAAGGTACAGGGATTCCGAAAACTCCTCCGGGGCGGGGCGGGGAATGTCGACTTGTGCGCCCGCGGGACACGCGAACAGACACACGAGAGGTACGAACTGCAGGACGCGGTGCGGCATGGCTACGCCCTCCCCAATAAGTCATACGCGGTCGCTCCGGTGATCTCCACGTCACAAAAATCCCCGGGAGCGTGCCGGCCGGAGGTGGTCACAAACACCTCGTTGTCGATCTCAGGCGCGTCGTGCGCGGTGCGGCCGACGAGCTGCTCCCCTTCCCTCCGGTCGATCAACACCTTCACGCGTGTGCCGATCAACTGTTCGTTGCGCTCTTCAGAAATTTCTCTCTGCGCTTCCATGATTGCGACGCGCCGTCGCTCTTTCTCCGTCGCAGGAACCGGGTCCCCCAGTGAGAAGGCGAACGTCCCTTCCTCCTGCGAATAGGCGAACACGCCCAGCCGAGCGAAGCGGACAATCTTCACAAAGGACAGCAATTCCTGGAATTCCTTCTCTCCCTCCGCAGGATAGCCCACGATCAGCGTCGTACGGAGGGCGATGCCGGGAACCTTGGTCTGCATCATCTCGATGAGATTCAGCATCGCCCGGCGGGAAATCCCGCGCCGCATGGACTTCAGAACAGTGTCGGAAATGTGCTGCACGGGCATATCAACGTATTTGCAGATCCCTGGATGATCCGCGATGACGTCGATAATCTCCTGAGGAAAGTGTGCAGGGTAGGCATACATCAGCCGGACCCATTCCACGCCCCGGACGTCGGCGATCCTCGGCAGAAGATCGCCGAGTCTCCCGATGCCGTACAGGTCTCGCCCGTAACATGTGGTGTCCTGTCCGATCACGACGATTTCTTTCACCCCGCTGGCGGCCAGCATCTCAGTTTCCGCTGTGATCTCCTCGATGGGCCGGCTGACATGCAGACCCCGCATCAGCGGAATTGCGCAGAATGAACAGGGGTTGTCGCAACCCTCCGAAATCTTCAGGTAGGCGGTATGCGGGGGCGTGGACAGGATTCGCTCCCCGAGCAGGCGGTGCTTGTACTCGGCACCGAGCTCGCGGAGAAGCGCGGGGACCTCACGGGACCCGAAGAACGCGTCCACCTCCGGGATTTCTTCGGCAAGCGTATCCCGGTACCGTTCGGTCAGGCACCCCATCGCATAGACCTTCTGGAGTTTTCCCTTCCCCTTGCGTTTGACATTCTCGACGATCATGTCTATCGATTCTTCCTTCGCCGCATCGATGAACCCGCACGTGTTGATCACGGCCACGTCCGCGCCTTCGATCGTCGCAGTGAGTTCGATATCATTGCGCTGGAGTTGCGCCATCAGCTTCTCCGAGTCCACCACGTTCTTGGGACAGCCCATCGTGATGACATGCACCTTCTGCTTCTTCACCCCTCCCACGGCCTGTCTCCCTCCATCAGAACACGATAAAATCGAGATACAGAAACACCAGCGGCGATACGAACAAGAGACTGTCGAACCGGTCAAGCACACCCCCGTGTCCCGGGATGAGCGACGAGGAATCCTTCACGCCCGCGTCGCGCTTCAGCAACGACTCGGCCAGGTCGCCGATCTGACCGAACACCCCGACAATCGCACCGCAGACGATCGCTCCCGACAGGGAGAGGTACGGCAGGACAACTTCGCGCGCGAGGAGGAAGGTTCCGATTGCGAAGATGAACCCGGCGATTGCCCCCTCCCACGTCTTGTTCGGGCTCACTCTCTCAAACAATTTGTGCCTGCCGAAGGCCCGCCCGGCGAAGTAAGCGGCCGAATCACACGTCCAGATCGCCACGAACAGGGCTATCACGGTGTACCCCCCCCACCGGTCGAGGGTCGCTGCAATGTCAGTGGGGACGGCCGCTCCCTGGGAGGGAAAATACTCATACACAGGAAAATCCTCCGGGATGTACAACTCCCGCAGCCCTACAAGAGAACCAAGGAAAAGACCGAGGTATGTCGCACCGAACAGGGTCACGGCAACGTTCACGAGCGCGCCGGGTTTGTTGCGAAACAGTTCGACGGTGAGAATCAGCGGAACGAAGAGGAGCAGAAGGATCAACAGCCCCTGTGCCATCGAAGGGAAGGGCACGTGAACCCCCCGTTCGAGGAAGGCCCCCACGATTAGCGCACGCAGCTTGAAATAGAGGAAGAGCGTCACCACCAGCCCTCCGAGGACCATCCCCGCAGCGCTCTGCGGTTGGCTTCCCTTCGCCCGCGCAAGGGCAAAGAACTCGCGCATTCCCAGCAGGGCGATGGCCAGGATGAAGCCGTAGAAATAAAATCCTCCGGCCAGCGTGACCAGGAGGATCGACGGTATTCCCACGGCCGCTACGAGGACACGGATAGCCAGGTTGTTCACAGGACGATCATCAGAATGGTTCTTCCTCGTGCTCGTCGTGATCGGTACTGTGGACAAAGTACAAAGTCGCCGCCACAAATACCACAGCGAACACCATGAAATTAAGGGCGATCAGAGACCCTGACGGTCTGGCGGACGGGGCGACCGCGATAAAGTTCTCGTCAAGCTTGAGGTACACGGCGGCGCACGCCACGAAGTTGTTGAAAAAATGGGCCGACACCGCGAGCATGATATTGTCTGATCGATAAACGATAAATCCGAAGTAGACGCCCAGGACGACCAGCGGAACGATGACGAACGGATTGAGATGGTAGAACCCGAAGATGACTCCCGCGAGGACCGCCCCTCGCCACCCGCCCGTCGCGTCCTCGAGATTCCGCTGCACCAGCCCTCTGAAGAGCAGTTCCTCGGAGATCGCCGGCACCACCGCCACGATGAGCACGACCATCAGGAATTCCAGGGGCGTCCGGGTGGTGACCAGAAGACGGTACGTCTCTTCGAACATGTTCTTGAAGACATCAACCGCTTTCTGCAGTTCCTTCGGCAGCGGAATCGCATCCTGAAGGATCATGTAGGTCTGCAGAACCTGCTGCAGCGCAAAGACGGCGATCATCGTGGCCACGAGGTCGCGTAGTTCAGGGAGGCGGATCCGGAGGGTCTTGAGGAGATCCCCGTGCCGGCGCCGGGTCAGCCAGAGGGTCGGCAACAGGATGAAAAGGATCTGACCGAAAAGGGTCGACCACCGTATCACCCCGACGTTATCGGGCGTGATCTCGCCGCGGGCGATGACCAGGGTGATGACCCCGCCGATGATCTGGTAGAGCACGAAGATCATCGCGAGGGCCAACAGGGCGAACGGCACCGGAGGAAGCCGGCGCAGGAAAGGCGCGCGCGATGGCGCCGGCGTCGTTCCGGGCGAAACTGCGGGGGGAAGGAGATCGGACATTCGTCTGCTTTCGTGTCAGCGCAACCGTGACTTCACCATGGCCGCGAGAAGCGGGACCATGATCTCGTGATGACCCGTAATGTAATAACCCCGTCCGCCGTCCTGGGTGGGACGGAGCATGACGTTCATGGTCGGCCGGTAGTGTGTGTTCATGTCAAAAACCGCAGTCGTGAATCCGCGCGCCTTGGCTCCGAGGTTACGCGCGACGGTCAGAGCTTTGAGAAATACTTCCGGCATGATGACCGCCGATCCAACGTTGACGACCACCCCCCCTCCCGTCAGATGCTTGCATGTCTCGCATAGGCAACGGAAATCACGAAACGTCATTTCGCCCGTCGCAGCGCCGTCCATGCTGGGCTGCTGGTGAACGATGTCGGTCCCGATCGCCGCGTGCACCGTGACCGGCACGCCGAGGGACACGCACGTCGCCAGCACGCTGATGCCCCGGTGGGGCGCTTTGCACCGGAGTAGTTCCTTACCGAGCGCCTCGGCGTACCCGTCGTCAGCGTTCTGAGCCCCCTTCGTCAGCGTCGTATTGATAAACTCCCCGGTCTCCCTCGCCATGCCGAACCGTCCATCCTTCAGATGGGCGGCAACGTCTTCCGAGGTCTGCCCCCACATCGCCGACTCGACGTCGTGGATCGCCGCCGCGCTGTTCATCGCCACAGCGGTGATCACGTCGTGATGCAGGAGATCGATGATGACCGGCGATAGCCCCACCTTGATCACGTGTGCCCCCATCATGAAAATGACGGGCTTCCCTCTGCGACGCGATGTGATGATGTGGTCCACGAGCGTACGGAGGTCCTTCGCGACCAGGATGTCCGGCAGCCCCTCGACAAATCCGGAAAACGAGTCCTTGACCTCGTTGAACGGCTTCGCGAAGTCGGCCAGGGTCACTTTGCTCTTGCGAGCCTTGATGGAGATTGTCTTGACCTTCTTCAGGTCTGCCCGCTTGTATGCGCTCATACCAAGGTGTCTCCTCCATGACCTCTGATGTGTCACTCCTCACTTCTTGCGTCCCGCCACCGGGCCGATGACCCCCGTGTACTCCCTGAGCTCCGTATCAATCGATCCGATGACGACCTTGGTGTTCACCCGGACCGGTAATTTCCGGTCGTCGTCCGAGAGCCAGATGACAATGCGGCCGTCGCTCTTGAACAGTCCCCCTTCTTTGACCAGAGGCTCGACGACAATGGTGTTAAAAGTCCCGGCGTCGACCTCGAGCTCCTGGCGTCCGAGAAACTTCACCGCCAGTTCATAGCTCTTGTCTTTGTAGAAATTGGAGAGCACGACCTGATCGCCGACGTTCATACGGGTAAAGTCGATCGTTCTGGCGAAGTAGAAGGCGGACACAATATCATGCACGTAGGGAGGAGTCGGGAAGGTTCCCTCCGACGTCTTCGCGACGTTTCGCGCCTGATCGAATTCGGCAGTGAAATCACGCACATAGTTCCCCTCCCGGATATGTTGTTCGAACCTGTGAGGGGCAATCGACTCGACGTCGATGTATGTCAGGTAGTGGTCATCAACCTTGTAGATCCACGCAAAGCTCGGAAGGGAATTCACCCGGAATTCGATCCGGTAACACTGCCGTCCCGCCACGCTATCGAAGGCCGACACCTCCATGACGGCTTCGCCGGCGGTGATGAATCCATAATTGACGGTGAACACCAGCCGTTCGCCCACGCCGAAGGCCTCGTTCTTGACCCGCCGATAAACAAACGTCTTGAG
>Ga0315283_10001080_pt1 | contig 21343 bp, 13 predicted proteins | sample YL17G09_0_MG_FD_204541 | JGI IMG/M metagenome (GOLD analysis project Ga0315283, IMG submission 204541) | Sediment microbial communities from Yellowstone Lake, YNP, Wyoming, USA - YL17G09_0 | ecosystem: Environmental > Aquatic > Freshwater > Lake > Sediment | place: USA: Wyoming | collected...
CACGCTGCAATAGATGCCTGGCAGAATGTTGCTCTTGATCCTGAAATTATCAAATCTGTTTGCAGGACTTCTTATGCAGAGCGCAAAAATTAAATACAATTGGTATTATACTGTGGATAAAACGCATTCCAATTGACAAAAGGCGCCGGCTGCAAATCGCCCCGTTTGTGGTTCTGGGCCTTGCGATGGGTATATTTGTGGTTTGGTGGGAGCATCATTTGCAGGGGACGGGCAGGCTGAAGCTGGGGCTGAATCTCGTTGAGCGGCTGCTTCTTGCATCAAGGGCGCTGTGGTTTTATATCGGCAAGCTCATCTGGCCGACGAAACTGACATTTAGCTATCCGAAATGGGACATTAGCTGGACGCAGCCGCTTCAGTACCTCTGGCTGATTGCGTGGGCGATTGTCGGCTGGGGTATGTGGCGATGGCGGGAAAGGCTTGGCAGGCGGGTCATTGCGGGCGTTGTGTTTTTTGTCGCCACGCTGTCACCGATGCTTGGTTTTATACCGCTGTATACGTTTCGATATACATACGTGGCCGACCATTATCAGTATGTGGCCAGCGCCGGGCTGATTGCGATTGTCGCTGCGTTAGGCTGTCGAGCGGCGGCAAAAATCAGGATATTGCCGATAGTTGCAGCGATAATTTTAGCCGGGTATGGCGTGCTTACCTGGCAGCAGTGTTATGTTTACGGGAATATGGAGACGTTATGGCGTGACACCCTGGCCAAAAACCCCAACTCCTGGATTGCATACTATAACCTCGGCATCGCACTTAAGGAGCAAGGCAGACTGGATGAAGCAATCAGCCAATACCGGCAGGCTTTGCAAATCAAACCGGACCTGATAGAGGCATACAACAATTTGGCCTTGGTGCTTACTCAACAGAACAAATTCACCGAGGCAGTTGACTTCTGTCAGCAGGCGCTGCATATAAAGCCTGATGACCCCGACATACACTATAATCTCGGCATCGCGCTCGGCAAATATGATAAACTCGATGAGGCCGCTGACCATTTCCGTCAGGCCCTTCGGCTCAAACCTGATTACGCCGATGCCTCCTATAATCTCGGCAGGGTACTTCATTTGCAGGGCAAACTCGACGAAGCCATCGTCTATTATCAGCAGGCCATAAATCTCAACCCAAATTTCCCCAAAGCGCACAACAATCTCGGTGTTGTCCTTAGCCTCCAGGGAAAATTCGACGAGGCCGCCGAACATTTCCGTCAGGCGCTCCGGCTGAAACCAGACTACACCGAAGCACGTGATAATCTTGAAAAGGCTCTTCATACACAGGTCAATCCGCATCAATCGCCATAATTCGAATCCACCTTGTTTTAACGAGATTCTTGTGTCTGCGTGTCTTTGATGTTAATATAATCATATTGCCAAAATGAACCGAAGGCCTGAAAATAAAATTCTGTTTCCGGCGGGAGTGATTTGCATAATCCTGATATGCCTGGCGGCCTATATCCCTGCCATTCGCAGCGGCTTTGTCTGGGACGATGATGCTATGCTCACCGAAAACGTCGTCCTCAGAGAACACGGCCTTTACCGTTCCTGGTTTTCCACCGTCCAAAACAACTATTGGCCGATAACGTGGACCTCATACTGGCTGGAGCATAAACTCTGGAAACTCAAACCCGCAGGCTATCACATTACAAACATCCTCATTCACACAGCCTGCGTACTGCTGATATGGCGTATCCTGGTTCAACTAAACATCCCTGCCGCATTTGCCGCCGCACTTATATTCGCCGTGCATCCGGTGAACGTTGAATCGGTGGCGTGGATTGCCCAGCGCAAGACCGTTCTGTCGATGTTGTTCTTTTTACTGTCACTGTTTTATTATCTCCGATTCGACAGAACCAGCAGGTCAGGATTTTATTGGCTGTCAGCGACATTGTTTATTCTGGCGATGCTGAGCAAAGGCTCGGTTGTCGGCCTGCCTGTTGTGATTTTATTGTGTATATGGTGGCTGCGAGGGACAATCAGTAAAAGGGACATCATTCGCAGCATACCGTTTTTAGTTGTCTCTGCCGCAATGAGTGTCGTTGAGATTTGGTTTCAGTATAACCGGGCGATAAGCGCAGATGTTGTTCGCACAGACAGCTTTCTCTCTCGACTCGCTGGTGCCGGCTGGGCGGTGTGGTTCTATCTGTATAAAGCTGTTCTGCCGATTAACCTTACATTCATATATCCCCGCTGGAAGATTGACCCTGCAAATCCTGTTTCGTATGTCCCCGGCTTATTGCTGATTGTTTTGCTGGTGCTGGCGTGGTGGTATCGCAGGGGATGGGGACGTTCGGTGTTTTTTGCGTTAAGTTTTTATATTGTGATGCTTTTGCCTGTTCTTGGGTTTTTCAACATATATTTTATGCGTTACTCATTTGTCGCCGACCATTATCAGTATGTATCGATAATCAGCATTATCGCCTTTGTGATTAGTGTCGTTTATCGTTATTTGGGTGCAGGCGTATTGAGGATTGCCGCTGTTTTTAGTTTAATGCTGTTGGGAGGCGCCACCTGGCAGCAGGGCAGCCTGTATAAAGATGCTGAAACGCTGTGGAACGACACACTTCGGAAAACCCCCGACTGCGTAATGGCACATAATAACCTGGGCAATATTCTTCAGTTGCAGGGCAGAATAAATGACGCCATCGCTCATTTTCGCCGGGCATTGCAGGACAAGACCAGCCCTGATTATGCCAAGGCGCTTTATAACATCGCAAGGACCCTGGCACAGCAGAATAGGTTCAACGAAGCTATCGGTTATTATCGAGAGGCGCTGCAAATCAACCCCGACTACGCTGAAGCACACAACGGGATGGGGACAACGCTTTCGAGAATGGGTAAGCCCGATGAGGCCATAACGCATTATCGCAGGGCCCTTCAGATTAAACCCGCTCTTGCCGAAGTATACCCCAATCTTGGCAACGCACTGCTGGAAAAAGGCAGACCTGGCGAGGCGATAGATTATTTGAGCCAGGCGCTTGCTATGAATCCCGACTCCGCCGAAACACATTACAACCTTGCCATAGCACTCAGGCAGCAGGGCAGGCTCGATGAAGCCATCAGCCACTATCAGCAGGCTTTGCATATAAAGCCTGACTATGCCGACGCGCAAAACAACCTCGCCGTTGCACTTTTGGCGAAAGGAAAAGTGGACGAGGCGATAAACCATTACCGCCTGGCGCTTCAAATCAAACCCGACTCCATTGAGGCTTTATACAATCTCGGCAACGCCTTTGTATTACAGGGCAAAACTGATGAAGCCGTCAAATACTACACCCAGGTCCTTCAAATCGACCCGAACCACAGCAAGGCCCGCCAGGCCTTACAGTTGCTGCTCAAAACAAAAAGCTGACTAAATGGATAAAACATCGTCTAATTATAGTTTCATTTTGATTTGCACGGCCCTTGTATCGGTCACTTTTATTACCTTTTCGCCGCTGTTCCGGAATGGATTTGTAAATTACGATGATGACCAGTACGTAACCAAAAATCAAAATGTGCAGGCCGGCTTGACCGCCAAAACCATCAAATGGGCTTTCACCGCTAAAAACGCCGGCAATTGGCATCCGCTGACCTGGCTGTCCCATATGCTCGACTGTCAACTGTTCGGCCTTGACCCTAAATGGCACCACATCGTCAATCTATTATTTCACACCGCAAATACATTATTGCTGTTTTGGGTTCTGAAAGATATGACCGGCGCACTCTGGCAAAGCGCATTTGTCGCAGCGGCCTTCGCCTTGCACCCGCTGCACGTCGAATCGGTCGCCTGGGCCGCAGAACGTAAAGACGTTTTAAGCACGTTATTCTGGCTTCTTACAATGGCTGCATATCTGCGTTATGTAAGGCGACACAACATAACCTGGTATATAGGGACACTGGTTTTGTTTGCACTGGGCCTTATGGCCAAACCGATGCTGGTTACACTGCCGTTTGTATTATTGCTGCTCGACTATTGGCCGCTGAAGCGATTGACTTACTATCCGCTATCCGCAATCCGCTATCCGCTGCTTGAAAAGCTGCCGTTCTTTGCTCTTTCAGCAATTTCCTGTGTCATCGCGTTTTTTGCGCAGCGCTCTGCCGGCGCGGTAGTAGGCATTCACCTGCTGTCCCTGAAACGGCGTATCGCCAATGTCCCTCTTTCCTATCTTGGTTATATTGGAAAAACGGTTTGGCCGGCCAAATTGGCGGTCTTTTACCCCTATAATATCGACAGGTCGCTGCTTTTGCAGGTGGCGATAGCGGTACTGGTTCTGTTGGGCATATCAGTATTGGTGCTTCGGTTGGCATTAAAACGCAGATATTTGTTTACAGGCTGGTTCTGGTATCTGGGTACTCTGGTGCCGGTTATCGGCCTGTTACAGGTGGGAAGCCAGTCTATGGCCGACCGCTATACATATCTTCCGCTCACAGGGTTATTCATCATTATAGCCTGGGGCATTAGTGACATTCTGACCGGGTGGCAACACCGGAAGATTGTGCTTGGCCTGTCATCGCTGGCGGTTCTGTCGGCCTTGTCGATATGCACGTATGTTCAGGTGCATTACTGGCGTGACACTATAACTCTTTTTGAGCATGCCTTGAAAGCAGCCTCCGAAAACGACATACCGCACATCAATCTCGGCGTTGAGCTTGCGTCACAGGGAAAATTTGACCAGGCCCTCAGCCATTACAACCGGGCATTGCAGCTTAACCCCAAATATTCGAAAACCTACAGCAACCTCGGCATCGCACTGAAATCGATGGGCAGACTCGATGATGCCATAACCAATTACCGCAGGGCCATCGAGCTGGAGCCAGGTTATACCGAAGCATACAATAACCTCGGCAACGCCTTCAGGTTGCAGGGAAAATATGATGAAGCTGTCGACTGTTTACGCCGTGCCATCGCTCTTAATCCCGATATTCCAGATATTCACTACAATCTGGGTCTTACCTTTCAATTGCAGGATAAGCCCGAAGAGGCAATAGTATATTTTCGTCAGGCAATACGCCTCAAACCCGACTGGGCGTCGCCTCTCGACAGTCTCGCCTCGCTGCTGGCTACCACTTCCGACCCCGCCCTGCGTGACCCCAACGAGGCAATTGCTCTTGCTCGCCGCTCCGTTGAGCTGTCACAGCGAAGAAACGCATCGATGCTCGACACACTGGCGTCTGCTTACGCCGCCGCGGGCAGGTTCGATGATGCGGTGACAACGGCGCAGGCCGCTCTCGACCTCGCACTCGCCGATATGAATTACAAATTAGCCGCCCAAATCCGAAAAAATCTCCAGCTTTATAAACAGCAAAAATCTCTTTAACCCTTTGCGACGCAGGGGTTATTTTGATGTTTAACTATCAGCAGGGTTAATTGCCCTTGATTTGATTAATCGACCTGTCGGCCTCCTGACGAACCTCTACATCCGTATCCGAAACCCTCACCTTCTCTAACACGGGCAGGACCTTCTCGTTTTTCATTTTGCCGAAAGCTTTTGCGACCTCTTTCCGCAATTCCGGGTCGGGGTCTGAAAGTAAAATCTCCGAAAGTTTCTCCCTCACCGTATCGTCAAAGGTAAACCCGCCCAGCTCCGCAATCGCACTCATACGCGATGCCTTGTCCCCAATCATAACCTTTTTAAGCAGTTCGCTCTTCTTGTTGCGTATGTCCGCAAAGGTTCCATCATCAATTTTTGCATTAGCGGGTACATTCACCGCTGCCGGCTCTCTCACTATCACAGTAGGCCTTTCAATAACCGGAGGATAGCAGGCCGCGGGATAGTAGTCCACTGTGTCTCCCGGCCAGTAGTCAACCACCATAAAACTCATACCCGGGTACCACCAGTGGCCTCCCCAACGATGGTGGCCTGACCAATGATGTCCGTTATGGAAGCCATAGCCAACTCCGACGTGGAAATTGCTGTGATGACCAGCGAAAGCATTCGATGTTAAAACACCCAGACATCCCAGTATTATTATGACCGACAAGACTCTTATTGCTTTCATATTATTTACCTCACTAACCTTTTTTTCCGCAAAGAAAGACGCTTCTCGAAGCAAATTTATTGCATTAAAGTCTCATACTATTATACCCAAAGTACCGTTCAAATTGTCAAAATAATTCGCACGCGTTTAGCGCTTGCCGAGCTGTTATCAGATGTTATCAGATGTTATCAGTTGTAATCAGTTGTAATCAGAACACACTCTAAGTGAATCAGAAGCACTCCAAAATACATCAGAGATACGTCAAAATGCATCAGAAGAAGCCAGTTGCGAGGAGTTGATTTTGTTTTAAGGTCTTGTGTCATAATAAGTTAGAATCAAAATTAACCACAGATTAACGCGGATTCCGCTGGAGGCGGATAAAATAGATTCGACAAGCTCACTACAGATGGATTCGACAGGCTCACCACGGGTTGGGTTTGATTGGGTTTGTTTTGAATAGTTCGCAGTTCGTTGTTCATTGTTATTAGTCATTGTGTATACTGCGGTTAAAGCATTTTTGGCTTTTCGGGAATTGGGTTTGTTTTGCATAATCGTTCGCTTTTGATTGATTGAAGTTCCAGCCGAAAGCAGAGGGCAGCGAAAAATCCGAAATCCTAAACTCGAAATCTGAAACAAATCTACCATAGCACACTTTGCTCCCAATCCCGTCAGGGATGGCTTACGCCATGTGGGGATATAGAATCCCCTCATAATTGGGCGGAGATGCGCATTTGGGTTGACCCTACTTCGCCCTTCGGGCTACGAAGGGCAGGCAAAAAAGAGATAAGTTGTTATGAGATAAGGAGTAAGGGGATTTGAAAAATTTTTGCGATTTTGGGATTTTTTTAGAAAGGTAGCCTCGGAAATGATTGAAAACCGAATTAGCCACCGAGAGCGCAGAGAGTTTTAAGTTCGTTGTAAAAAAATAATTTAGCCACGAATGAACACGAAGGGACACGAAGAGAAGAAAAAAACAAACACGGATTTATTTCACCACAGAGGGACACAGAGAAACACAGAGAATATTTCCCTAGTCGAAAGGACTACGAGCATTTTATTAACGTATTTTTTTAACAGGATTTTTTTGAGCCATAGACAAAGTTTTCCCGGGGTCTTCGCTACGCTACGAGGAAACGAAGCCGATTATTTCTGAGTAAAATGGTGTCCCCAGATTACATTTACGAACTAAACAGTTCTTTAAGAATCCTTTCTGCCTTAGCTCTTATAGCATCCTGTAAAAAAGTGTTTATGGCTATCGCACCAAAGAAAGATATCAGCATGAGCCAGAATCCAACTGCGTATTCTGCTTTTAGCACGCCTTCTCCTCTTTTGAGTACCTCACTGTCAATTTCTGCTTTGAGAAATAGTAAAAGGGTTAGACCGATAACTCCGACGATAATGGAAACCCTCGTTCTGGTTTTCACGGCTAGTCCTACAACTGCGGTACACAAAAGTAGAATTGCCAGAGGCTCCGGGTCTATTTTCTCCGTCTTTCCCTCAACAGTGACAGATGTCCCAGTTACCAGTTGGATTCCTGTAAGGCTTGCGACTTTTCTACCTTCGCAGGAAATATGAGTGAAGGGCAGGAAAAAACAAATAAGAGTCAGGCCATAAATTGCAGGTGTGAACCTGCGCATTTCGCTCTTCATAATGCCTTTCCTTGTTCCAGGGGACGGCTTGGGTAAAGGGGCTGGCTGAGGAGCTTGCTTGCTCCGCAATACTTTATCGCATTCTGCGCAAACTATCATTCCTCCGAACACACAAGCTTGTTGGGAGGGGGGAAGCAACCGTCCGCACTTAGAGCAAACCTCCGCATCAGTCGGACTCATAGACCTACCTCCGATTCCTCACATTTTTTCAGTGCCATCGGTTTCTCCATTCGCCTAACAATGATTATATCCGCCTGAGGCGGACATAAAACAGGAAACACAGACTGTTTACACCGTGAGATGATGCCGTCTCTCTATCTCACCGGGGTTTCTGCCAGTATAAGAAGTTTTCGATGCTTGTTCAATGCTTGTCCACTCTCTCTTACCGGCGCTGCTCCCGGATCCTTTCCCTCCGGATCCTTTCCCTTTCGTCACTTCCGTCACTTCCGGCCCTTTCGTCCCTTCCGGCTGCTTGACTTTTAATATCCCCACGCTGGAGGCGAATTGTGTAATCATTAAGATAGTGTGCTTCACCCTCCAAACCTGTATCGGTCAGACGAAGTTTCAATGAAACCGGATGATAGTAGAACGCCAACGTATTGTCGCCCCCAAAATAAGTTTTTGTTTCGACTGGGCTCATCACAATAGGGTAAGCTACGGAACTGCCCTTTTCAGGCTGTGGGTTGGAAACTAGTTCTCCTGTGAATGATTGTTTTTCTGTGGGTATGTCGGGGTTGCTGGCTTCTGCGCGAATCAGAACGCCCTGTTGCTCAGTAAAGACCAAACGGAGGCGCTGACGTTTGTCTCTCTCGGAGATTGTGCCGATGTAACGTGTACCTGGAACGGTCGCCAGGATAAGTTTCTGGCGGGCCGCCTCCTCTTCCTTCTGTCGTTGTTCATCTTCTTTCTTTTGTTGTTCTTCCATCGCTATTCTCGCTTGTTCTTCCCGCTCCTGTCGCTCTTTTTGCTCACGTGTTTCGCGCTCCTGTTGCGCCTTTTGCTCGCGTTCTCGCTGTTCCAGGGCGGCCTGTCTGGCGCGCTCCTGACGTTCCGCGTTTGCCGCCTGCTCCTTGAGAGCCGCATTTGCCTCGCTACTGCCGGCGATGTAGGATTGCGCGGGGAAGGCTCCTCGAGGCGCTCCGAATTGCTCAAGGCCAACTTGAATCTGCGGTGATTCCAAAGTCCATATGTCCATTGTGCGATTAGCCTCAACTGAACCATAAAGGGATGCCTTGGTTCCTGCAGTCTGAATTACCTTGAGCAAGGTCACTTTTGGCGTGCCTTCCACCTCGCTGTCTAGGCTGACCGCTCCAATCCCGCCCTGATACAAATCCTCTTTTGGTGTGCCTTCCACCTCGCGGTCCACCTGATACAAATCCTCTTTGGGAGTGACTATGGCCTTGAAGTTGACCTTGACTGATTCGGGGCCAGTAGGTATTGGCTCCAACTCAACACTATCGAGCGAAAGAAACGGGGGCAAACTAGCGCGTAGTGTGTCCTGCACCATTTGCTTTGGCGGTGCTTGGGATGTTTTCTTTTTGCAACCACTTAACGACACCGTTGCGACAAAAAACACGACAATTAACAAAATGTACCTAACTTTTCTTTCCATTTTTATCTCCTTTGTTTGTTGGTTGCCAGCCAACAATGATTATACAGTCTGTATAAAACGGGAAACACAGACCGTCTCTTTCTGTATAAGAAGTTCCCGTTTCTTCTTTCCATTTTTTAATATCCTTCTTTCACAAAACCACCATTACCGTATTACTCGGCGAACTTTCGCCGGATTTATTTTGGGAAATCCGGGGTTAAGCAAACAGGCCGGCCCGGATGTTTTTCTCTCAAAAGCCAGATTGCTTCCTGCCACGCTTCGCTCGCAGCTTCGGCTCTGCGCTCGCAATGACACCAAGCGCATTTTCTAATCTCGATTGGTATTAACAAAAAGTTATGGCTGTGTGCCTTGGCGGGGGTAGTTTTCTATAGCGTTTAATACTGTTTCGGCGTCAGTGAGATTTTGGGTTGGTGTTCTTTTCTGTATCTCTAACATACGTACCAGCAAGGGCTTAGCCTTGTCATATTGTTTCTGCGAATAGTACAAAGCTGCGAGATTATTCAGGAACCTGGCGGTAGTTGGGCTGTTCGGCTCAAAGTTTTTCTCGCTTATGTCTATCGCCCGCTTATATAACTCCTCTGCCTGGCTATACTTGCCTTCCGTCGCATACAGCCCGGCAAGGTTATTTAGCGATATTGCGACCTTAGGATTGTCCGCCCCGAGGTGTTTTTCTCTTATCTCCAGCGCCCGCTTGTAGATAGGCTCTGCCAAATCGTATTTTGCCTGTGCCTTGAGCAGTTCTGCAAGATTATTAAGAGGTGTAACAATAGCGGGGCTGTCTGCTCCGTTTAATTTTTCGCTTATTGCAAGAGCTTGTTTATAAAGAGGTTCCGCCTGTTCGAGTTTGCCCTGGGTTTTATAAATCAGGCCGAGATTGTTTAGGGATTTGACGGTGTTTCGATGCTCGCCGCCGAAGGTTTTTTCCGCCAGTGTTAATGCCTGCCGTGCTGTTTTCTCTGCCTGTGCGTAATTACCCTGAATATATAATCTTATGACCTCTGCGTTTAGCTTTTCCCATTCTGATTTATTGGTATCAGAGCAGGATACCAGCAGCAGTATTATAAAAATCACAGTAATCGCAAAACCCCTCATTTTTTTCTCTCCCATACAACACCCCTCTATTTGGAATTATAGAGATTTTCGGCGGGTAGTCCAGAAGAATTTAAAATAAAAACCCCCGGCGGGAACCGGGGGCTAAAGTTGGAGATAAGTTATGAGAAAAGGTTACTGCAATTTTACGACCACATCGTCAATCAGGATTGTTGACCATTCATTGGAGTAGGTTTTTTTGTTGTTGTAGCCGCCGATAGTCAACGTATGATTGCCTGCTGCGAGTGAGCCTGTTACCTCATACAACTGCCAGCCCGTGGTGATTTCACTGCCGCCGTTTCCGTTGCCGTAAATTCTTGCTATATAGTTGCTGGAGCCGGAACAGACGGTGCAGCCGTCAACGGTAACGTTTACCTGACTGTATTCATCACTCTCATATTCGGGTGACTGGGTAAGTTTGTAGCGGAAAGAGAGTTTCAAAGTGGCGGTTGAGGGTATTGAGACGGTTTTTTTCCAGCCGCCGGACATATAACGTATAGTTTTGCTGTCAACACCGCCGAGCGTTACGCGCAATGCCCCGCCGGTATAGCCTCCGGTTGTAATTCTGTCGCCTTTTGCATAGGCGGGCTGTTTTGTGCTCAGGAAGGTATCGTCGGCGTAAGTGAAACCATTAGTACTGCTGTCGAAATTTACTGATAGGATAGTGGTTTCAGGCTGTATATCTTTAACGGTGATAGTGATTGTTTCGCTGTCCTGTGTCTGGCCGTCGCTTGCGATAAATGTTACCTGATAAACACCGGCCTGCTGGTAAGTAGGTGTCCAATTAAATGCCCTGTTAGCGAAAGTGGCGCCGAGAGGGGCGTTTTGAATGTAGTATGTAATGCTGTCGCTATCGGGGTCAGTTGCGGAAACGGTGAATGTCAGATTAACATTCTCGTCGACGGATTTATTGCCGATAGGGTCAAGAACGGGCGGGCCGTTAATAGCGATGTTGTTCACTGTGATAGTTATGGTTTCGGTGTCTTCAAGCCGGCTGTCACTTGCGGCAAAAGTTACCTGATACGTTCCGGCCTGGCTATAATTCGGCGTCCAGTTGAATGTCTGGCTGGCGAATGCAGCCCCGGCGGGAAGGTTTCGTGCGCTGTATGTAATACTGTCGCCGTCCAGGTCGGTTGCGGAAGCGGTGAACGTTAAAGCAGCGTTTTCATTAATTGATTTATTGCCGATGGGGGCAATAACGGGTGGCCTGTTAACATTGTTCACAGTAATGATTATTGTCTCGACATCTTCAATAAGGCCATCGGTTGCGATGAAACTGACATCGTAAGAGCCTGCCTGCTGGTAAGTCGGCGTCCAGGCGAAAGTTTTGTCGATGAAGTTAGCGCCGGTCGGGAGCGGTTCAGCGGAAACTGCTATGTCCGGCTCTCTGGTGGTTACGGTGAAGGTGAGATTTTGGTTTTCGTTGACGGTCTTGTTGCCGATTGAGTCAAACAGCCAGTCGACCGGGCCGTATTCGTAGCAGCCGGCACTGTGATGATTTTTGTCTCTTGCCGGTCCGTCATTTTGTATAAAGCCGCCTGCATCGAAAGAGCCGAGGCTGTCAGCGGGCTGATTATTCGGGTCGCCAAAATTTATAGCCAGGGAATTGTCAGCAAGATGATAATCGATGTTGCTGCGGCCTTTATCAGCGAAACCGCCAGCCGAGCCGGTATAAAAGCCGGGTTTTACGAAGAAAGGTCTTACGCCATCGCGTGTATAGCTATACTGCGGTGTATTGACGGCGCCTACTTGTTCGAAATAATTTGGGTAGCCCTGCAATACGGAGCTTGCCAGCCAGACGGCGAAGAACGTTTTGTCGCCGAGTTTGTTTTTAGAGCCTACATTTCCGCCCTGTTCCCAAAAGATGTTGTTGTTTTCTGTGTATTTGTTGACAGCGGAGTCAAGCGGCGAAGGCAGACCCCACGGGCCGGCTACAACGTTGTTGTAGAATGTAAGTCCTGTGCCGTCATAAGTTCCGTAAAACGCCATAGTAAGAGCGGCGGCATAATAGCGGGACAATATGCTGTATTTGTCTGTTTCGCTGTCGACGACTCGGCTGACGAAAGTGTTGTTTCTTATTATGTCAGGTTTTTCAGGTGTGCCTTTTACTCTGTAGAAATGGTTTCGTCCGGTATATGTGGTAATTCCGTCAAAAAACCCGAGGTCGTAGAACAGATTATTTTCCATAATCATATTTTCATAGCCTGTGCCGGTATCATACCACATAATGCCCTGTGAAAAACCGTTGTGGACGATGTTGTTGCGAATGGTGGTATTAGATGATTTTATGGAAAGTCCGCTGCCGGGGTGATAATTCGATGTGCCGACAAGATTATGCGGGAAATATTGGTCATCCTGATAGGTGAAGCAGCCGTTGACGTGGTTGTATGAAAATATTGTGCCGGTTGAATCGCCGTCAACTCTTATGCCGGAGCCTTCCGACATTTCACAGATGTAATTGTTCGTTACCGTAAAATTGTTGCAGTTAAATCCGTGTATTCCGCTGATTGTTTTGGTCTGATAGTTATGATGGAAGAGAAAGTTGTTACAGTTGGTTATTTTGGTGCCGGGCGATAGATACTTGTTTATGCCTATAATAGAGCAATTCTGAATCTGGACGTAGTTTGCGTATGCGATTTCAATCATTCTTTGCTGCTGATGCTTGTTGCCGTCATCGGGCGGCATTGGGTTGGGAGCAGGAAGTTTTATAGTGAGGCCATCGAATCTGAGATAAGTGTTTATCTGGCTGGAGTTGCTGATGTTAATATATTTGAACGTGGCGTTTGCCCCTTTTTTGGCCTTATAAGTGAGCCAGTCGGTGCGGCTTATATTGGCTTCGCTATAGCCTTCGTAAGAGCCGGTATTGACATCGACCGAATCGCCTGCACCTTTATCCGGCAGGGCATTGAGGTAAGCCTGGGCGTTGGCTATTGTTTTAAATGCGGTTGCCCAGCTTTTTCCATTTCCGGATGAGGCGGCGGCTGCATCGAGGTAGTAAGTATCCGCCCGAGCCAAGGTTGGCAGGAGCAGTGCGGTTAGAAACAGCAGCCAAAAGGCAAATGGTGTTATCGGGTTCTTGTTATTGTCCGTACGCACAATGCGTATAGACTCTCTGCGTTTACCGTTCAACATGATTCTCTTCCTCCACGTTTTCGGGTAATTAGTAATATTTAAGATTCTATAAAATAAGTTCGGCATTAGCAATTCAAACTTTTAATCAATTTTTATTGTTTTTGTTGTTTCGAGATTATTCGATAACTTAACTGTCTATAAAAACCGAGTTTACGCCCCCAAAAAAATTTTGTTTAATTTCAATTGTTAAGATAAATTTTTTAACAAATGGCCGGTAAAGATAAAATTTAGCAGATGAATATTAATAGGTCGAGAGATTTTTTAGGCAAAACTGTGATAAAACCAGCGGTCAAGCGAGCCGGGTTTAAAAATTTTCAAAAAAAATTCTTGACACGAAATCATATTCGAAGTATTATGCCGCACTTGTGGGGAATGACCGCTTCTTGGAAAACTGAAATTATTTTTTTCGCCTATAATAGACCTTTGGCGGAGCTTTGAATTTCTTAGAGTAATAATCATTGGGGGGAAAAATGAGGGGAGAAATTAGATTCAGGGAGGTTTCTTTCCGGCAGGCGTGGCTGCTGGCAATGAGCGCAATTATATGCTCGGCAGCGGTCTACCGTGTTGTGGCATACCATTTAACAATTATCACGGACAAGCCTGTGAAACTACCTGTTTCCCTGAAAAGATTTCCCATAGAGATAGGCAGGTGGAGCGGCAGAGAGGTCAGTATCCCGCTGATTGTGCAGAGCATTGCTGATAACGATGAATTTTTAAGCCGGTTATATGTAAACCACGACACAAATCAGTGGGTTAATGTTTATGTGGCTTATACCGCCCGGCCGAGAACAATGCTGGGGCATCGGCCACAGGTTTGTTATCCGGCCGGCGGATGGATACGGGATTTCACTGAACATACGAAAGAGATTTCAAATTCCGGTGTAAGCATTCCCTGCCTTTTGCATCGTTTTCACAAGCCGGCACCTGCTAACGATGAGGTTGTGGTTTTGAACTTTTATATTCTGAACGGCCAAATTACGGATAGCGAGAGCGGCTTTTCAGGGCTGGACTGGAGAACGCCGAACATCAATGGTCAGGCGGCTCGATATGTTGCTCAGGTGCAGATTAGTTCGGATTTGGAAAATTCGGTATTGACCGCTGCAAGAGAAATGACGGATTTGATGATTGGATTTTTCCCCGACCGAAACGGCAAGGTTAAGGCATTGGAATATATCAGACCATCAGGTAAGGAAGTTTTTCCCGATAATGCGGGTTCATAATCGCAGGGGTGCGTAACAATAAACTGTGTAATTTGTTTTACGGAGAGGAGTTACACTAATTTTTGGGGGTGCAACCGACGTGGACGGAGTATATCTGGAAGATTCAGGAGGGTTGTTTCGGGCATTCGGCAGGAGCATTTACGATAAAATCAGTCGAATGTCGGGCAGCGGGCTGAAGGCCAAAGTTATTCAGGGTGCAATAGCATTAGGCATCGGAAAGGTTGCCGGCGGAGGATTGAAATTTGTCCGCTATATGCTTCTGGCGAGACTTTTGGCACCCGGCGAGTTCGGACAAATGGCAATAGTTTCGCTTGTGGCGATGGCCTTTCAGTCTTTTACCGAAGTGGGGGTAAGGCAGTCGGTTATTCAGAATCGGCGAGGGGCAATACGAGTATCTTAACGCTGCGTTCTGGATGCAGGCGGTTCGGGGGCTTGGACTTTTTGCGGCCGGGATGGTTTTGGCTCCGTTTATAAGCAATTTTTATGGTATGCCGGGGCTGCTGAAGCTGCTGCAGGTTTCTTTTTTTGCTGTTTTGTCCTGGGGTTTTATAAGCCCGCGGGCGCATCTTCTTGAAAAAGAATACAAATTTGGCTGGGCGGTGATTCTCAAGCAGGGCAGCAGCATATTAGGCACGATTGTTACTGTAGCCCTTGCTTTTTTTATAGGAAACGTCTGGTCGCTGGTTTTGGGATTTACGGCCGAGGCGGCATTGATGTGTTTGCTTTCATATTTGCTGGTTCCATTTATGCCGTCTCTGAAGATTGACAAAAAAAGCCTGCGTGAGTTGATGCAGTTTGCAAGAGGGATGTTTGGTTTGCCGATTCTGGCGATGATAAGTTTTCAGACAGACATTATGGTTCTCGGCAAGATGGTTCCAAAGGAATATTTGGGGATGTATAGCCTGGCGGCAATGCTTGCATATACGCCGGTGGAGTGGTTTACACATATAATAAACCCTGTTTTGCTGCCGGCTTTTGCTCAAAAGCAGGACAACAGGAAATCTCTTTGCCAGGCGGTGCTTAAGGTTACTCGCACAACAGCGATTTTCGGTATGCCTTTGATAGCGTTTATGGTGGTTTGTGCGAGCAGTATCCTGCTTGTGGTTTATGGGCATACATACGTTGCTGTGGCGGCGCCTTTTGCGGTGTTGTGTCTGAATATTTTGCTGCGGACGCAGGGTGTGGTTTTATTTTCAGCATACCTGGCAGTGGGGCAGCCTGGATTGCACAGGCGATTCGTTTTGCTGCGGTCGCTGATTCTGGTGGGGCTTATTTATCCGGCAATTCTTTATTTCGGGCTGCTTGGAGCAGCGGCGGTTGTTTTTGTGAGCGGTTTTATTGCTTTTGTGATGCAGGTTTTCTGGTGCCGGAGAATTATCGACCTTAAATTTGGCAGTTATGTGCGTTGTTATATTCCGGGTTTGCTGTTGTCGGCGCCGGTAGTCGCTGTTGTTGCGGCGTTATTAAGTATGGGGATTAAATCTCCGTCGGCAGTTCTATTTAGCGGTGTTGCCGCTTTGTTAGCCGCTTTGCTGGCAGGATTATACATTTTGCACCGGCAGGAAGGGTTGTTTGCACTGAAAGAAAGGGCTGTGTGTCGTGGAAGTTATGTTCCGCTGGTCGGACTCAAAAGCGCATAAGGAAATCGAACGAGGCGACAGGGGCATTAAAGTAGGTTTGCTTGGCGCCTCGTTCGATACCGGCAATCTCGGCGTCAGCACACTGGCTGAGTCGAGTATAAAGGCTGTTTTGCATCGCTGGCCGGATGCGGAAATCATATTTCTGGGCAGCGGATACGTCGCCGGTGAGCAGCGATTGTTTCTTATGGGAAGAGAGGTTTGCATAAAGACGCTGCCTATAAGGTTTTGTAAGAATATTTTTATGCCGCATCATTTTTTGAAATATGTGTTTTATGGTTTGTTCTCTAAAGTGCTGCGAAAGTCGCAATTGTGGCATAAGTTTTTGAGCCGCAACCAATATTTTAAAACGTTTTATGAAATCGATATTGTAGCGGATATTACCGGCGGCGATAGTTTCAGCGATATTTACGGGATGAGGCGGTTCTTTTTTGGACTTCTGAATAAATGGGTTGCTGTATTTTGGGGTAAGCGATTGATAATGCTGCCGCAGACATACGGGCCTTTTAGGAAGCCGATAGCTAAAAAAATGGCAGGGTATATTCTAAAACGCTGTGATTTGGTCTATTCGAGAGACAGAGCGGGGGTGGAATATGTGAAGGGGCTTCTTAAAGATAACGTAAATGGCGATAAGGTCAAATTTGCGCCCGATGTTGGTTTTATCCTGGATGCTCACAGACCAGGTGATTTAAAAGGGGACCTATTGTTGAAGATGAATGACACAAACACTATCGCAGTTGGGTTCAATGTAAGCGGACTTCTTTTTAACGGCGGATACTCAAGAAATAATATGTTCGGACTGAAAACGGATTATCGAAATCTGGTTCACAGGATTGTTGAACTTTTTCTTGCCAAAGAAGGAGTAATTGTGGTTTTGGTGCCGCACGTTTATCCGCCGGCAGGTTATGAGGTTGAAAGCGACCCGGCTGCATGCAGGAGCGTATATGAGGCGGTCGGAGAGAATTATAGGGACAGGTTATTTCTTGTAGACAGCAAGCTCAATCATAACCAGATTAAATACATAATAGGCTTATGTGATTTTTTTGTCGGTTCGCGAATGCATTCCTGCATTGCAGCGATTTCACAGTGCGTGGCTTCTGCAGGGCTGGCTTATTCAGATAAATTCAGAGGTGTGTTTGAGAGCGTGGGGATGGAGGACTATGTGGTCGATATGCGGTATGCCGGGGATGAGGAAATACCGGCATTTCTGGAAAAGGCGTTTGAGTTTCGCAAAGTTACCGCGGCGAGGCTTAAAGAAGTGGTCCCGCAGGTTCAAAGGCGGGTGGAAAGCATATTTGATATTTTTTAGAATTCAGAAATGGGGGGTAAGTTTATGAAGACCGAATGTATCAGCAAAAGGAGGAGTGTATTTTTCAGACTGTCGGTTTTTTTGATGTTTTTGAGTTTCAGCACCTTGTGTGCGTATGGCGACATCATCATTGATAATGGCGGCAGCGGCACATCCTACACGGGGACCTGGGCGGTATCAGGCGGTTCTCAGCCTTACGGGACCGATAGTTTATGGTCTCGCAATGGGGCCACATATACCTGGCAATTCAGTTCTCAGCCTGCCGGCACTTACGAAGTGTTGCTCTGGTGGACCGCATACTCATCGAGAAGCTCAAATGCAGCGGTTGATATTAACTACTGGGATGGAACGACAAGAGTTTATGTTAATCAGCAGCAGAGCGGCGGGAAATGGAACAGTGTGGGGACGTTTTATTTTGGCGGGAGCGGCAGCGTGATGGTTACGGCGAGCAACGGTTCGGATGTCAGCACCTGTGCCGATGCGGTTCGGTTCAGGCTTGTTTCCACCAACTCGCCTCCTTCTGCATACATTGATTCGATAGTTCCCAATCCGGCTGAGACAGCACAACCGATAACATTTACGGGACACGGAACGGACGGAGATGGTTCCATAGCTGCACATCAATGGGAATCCAGCGTTGACGGGGTGATTGGCAATTCAGCCTCATTCAGTACAAACTCTCTTAGCGCAGGTGTTCATACAATTTCTTACAAGGTCCAGGATAATCAGGGTATCTGGTCGAAGGCAGCGACAGCGGTTTTGACTGTTAACGGGGCTGTGATTCCTGAAGTTATTGTGGACAATCGCGATGCGGGGACATCACGCACGGGAACATGGCAGGTTTCGAGCGCTGTCAACCCCTACGGTGCGGATTCTTTGTGGAGCCGGGACGGTGCCACTTTCACGTGGCAGGCCAATCTGCCGCAAAAAGGGTTATACGAAGTCAGTATGTGGTGGACGGCATATTCATCCCGTTCGGCAAACGTGATGGTAACGATAAACAGGAGCGGCGGTTCTGATGTCGTTTATGTCAATCAGCAGCAGAACGGCGGAAAATGGAACAGCGCAGGGACATTTTATTTTGGCGGGAGCGGCAGCGTGATGGTTACGGCGAGCAACGGTTCGGATGTCAGCACCTGTGCCGATGCGGTCAAGTTCAGTTTTATTCCGCTGCCGGTGGCGGCAATTGACTCTATAACTCCCAATCCGGCTGAACTCGGAGACCATATTACTTTTACCGGTCACGGAGAGGCTATGGACGGGACTGTGGCTGCTTATAAATGGGAGTCGGATGCACACGGGCTGCTGAGCGAGCAGGCGAGTTTTACAATCAGCGCATCCAGTCTTGGTCATGGTATCTATAATATCACCTTCAGCGTCCGGGATGATAAAGGCAGGTGGTCGACCGGAGTCTCTCGCAGCCTTACAGTCGGCAATGTGCCTCCTACAGCGGTGATTGATTCAATTACACCTAATCCTGCCGAGATAACCGACACAGTTAGTTTTACCGGTCACGGCGAGGATATTGACGGCACAATAACAGGGTATCTCTGGGAATCGAGCATAGACGGTGTTTTGAGTGATAAAGCTTCTTTTTCGAGGTCTTCGCTTTCACTGGGAAATCACACAATAAGCTTTAGCGTTTATGACAACGAAGGCGCCAAATCGAAGGCGGCCACACAGCTATTGACCGTTAATGAGTCCGCTGTTTCAGTAATAATTGACAATGGAGACAAAGGGACGTCATATACGGGCAAGTGGAGCGTATCCTCAAGCCCCAATCCGTATGATACGGATTCTTTGTGGAGCAGGGACGGCGCAACCTATACGTGGACTTTCACACCTTCGATTTCGGCTGTTTATCAGGTGTCGATGTGGTGGACGGTATGGTCTTCACGGAGCAAGAATATACCGGTTGATATTCAACGTCAGGGAGGGACAACGCGAATTTATGTCAACCAGCAGGAAAATGGAGGACAGTGGAATGCGCTGGGAGAATTTAACTTTCAAGCGGGGAATAGTTACAAGCTGACTATTATTTCCCAGCCTAAACCGACCAGCACCTGCGCCGATGCAGTGAAGTTTGTGAAGATGTCCCAGGAGAGGGTTCCTGTTGCTGAATTTTCAGCAGACAGAACATACGGCGGCAGCCATATCGTTATAAGCTTTACAGACCAGAGCTTAGGTATAGCCAAGAATTGGCTTTGGAATTTCGGCGACGGTCAGAGCAGCACGGTGAGAAATCCGGCTCATGAATATGTCGCACCCGGCGTATATACGGTTTCTTTAGCGGTGAGCAACTCCGTTGGTTCGGACAAGGAAACAAAAGCAGATTACATTCATATTGTTGAGGCGGTAGAGAACATTTATTTGTGCGATGCCTACAGTTCAGATATTGAGGGACGGTTTATCCCTGAATGTATAGAGGTGCTTCAGAGACTCGGCGCGGTGGAGGACAACGGGATATGGGTTTATCGCAACCCCAGCACAAATATCACACATTTTGTGCATATAGTCAGAACTCCGGAGGCGATGGAGCTGGCGCTCAAGGAAGAAAAAGCCCATATTATTTTTGACGGCCATGCAAATTTCGGGCTTGGTGCGACCTTTGCCACGACTGAGGAAAGGCGGAATCAGCAAATAAATAATATTTATTTCGTTGATGATGACCGTTTTACCAGTTTTTCTTCGGATATGGTTTCGCTGAAGCCTGATGGTGTCAAGTATGGACAGGCCTATCCGAACTGGGAGCCTATTTTCAAGGACGGGACCAGCGGAATTATGCCTTATGATTTCAACGACCCGCGTGGGAATCCTCCATACAACTACTATTTGACTTATAAAGTGCCGGGAGACAGCAACGTATATAAGGTTGAACAGCACGATGGCAGTCTGCTCCGGAGATTTCCGGATTCGGGTTCCCCGCCGTGGTTTTCGCCGGATGGTTCTCCGCCTGACCCCAAGGCAAATCGGGAATATTTTATCACGAACCCAGACCCTGATTTTGACAGGTTTTACACAGTGGGGAACTGGCCTTTCGGCAAGAAAGGCGACGGTTATATGGGGGAAAACGGATATTATGGTTACAACTATCAGTATCATTCTGCCGGTACGGGGGCCAATGTTGCAACCTGGAATTGTTTTATGAAGGTACCTGGCTATTATAACTTGTTGGCCTCGTGGTATGCAGACCCGAGTAATGCCAGCAACGCCAAGTACACGATACATCACGGCGCCGGAACATCGGTTGTGGAAGTGGACCAGCGGGTTACGGCTTCGATGAATTATTTGGGGACATTCTATTTTGGTTCAGGCAGTTACAAGATAGAATTGAGCGATAACGCAAATGCCAGGGTTGTGGCGGATACGATTATACTCGACCCTCTGGCCAACGGTAAGGTTTTACAGGCGGAATTCCAGGCTGACGTGAGGTCAGGACAGACGGGACTTACCGTTCAGTTTGCCGACCTTAGTACATATTATTATTTATATGACTTTGGCGGCACTATCAAGAGCTGGCACTGGGATTTCGGCGATGGGGTCTTCAGTAATCTGCAGAATCCTATACATACCTACGAGAATGCCGGTCTTTATACGGTAAGTCTTAAGGTGACCGACTCTTCCGGCGCCGAGGACACGGAAGTTAAAACCAATTTCATTTCTGTTGGAATTGAACCGCCTCTTAAGGCCGAGTTCACCGCTCCCAAAAGAATGTCCTCG
>Ga0315283_10001081_pt1 | contig 21338 bp, 21 predicted proteins | sample YL17G09_0_MG_FD_204541 | JGI IMG/M metagenome (GOLD analysis project Ga0315283, IMG submission 204541) | Sediment microbial communities from Yellowstone Lake, YNP, Wyoming, USA - YL17G09_0 | ecosystem: Environmental > Aquatic > Freshwater > Lake > Sediment | place: USA: Wyoming | collected...
GGCTTCCCCGAGGATCACCCTGGCGGCGTGCTCCCGCCCTACCACAAGGTCGCTAAGGCCCTCTCCGAAGGCGCTAGGACCTCCGACGAGATTCAGCGCGCCACTGGGCTTTCTGCGGACGTCGTGGCGGACAAGCTACACGAGATGCATATGACGGGCAGTGCCGTTCAGGACGGGAGCACGTGGAAGCTCGGCGAGACGGTCCAGATGCCCGTGCGGGCGGACAAGGTCTCGGAGGTCCAGAAGATACTGGACCGCGCACCTGTGGTCCGAGAGGGGACGTTTGAGCTTCCGCCTGGCTTCTCCGGGGCGGCCGACGTGGCCAGCAGCCCCGAGATCATGCGGGGGATTGTGAAGAAGCTCATGGCCGGAGCTTCGGGCACGAGTGGATACCGGAACGACAAGGAGTTCGTGGATGACTGCGTTCAGGCCTTCCTGGCATGCAGTGCGAGCGCTCTTCAGCAGGCGCGCGATGGCGCCACTGGCTTCGACGGAGCCTCGGACGAGCTTGCCACCGACAACGCTCGGAGGGTCTGGGCGGCGCTCTCCCGTGCCCGCCTCTTTTGTGTCCGGCCAGAGCGGTTTCTCGCCTCGAATCTTGTCGCCGACAGGTTCACGACGGAGACCCTCGCCAAGCAGAAGTGGGAGTCGTACAGCGGTAAGCCCGTCACCGAGAAAGACTCGCACGACCTAATCGAGGCCTACATGGAGCACGGGACGACGTGGCCTTTCCCGGACCCTCTCCCCTTCGACAGTATGTTCATTTGTTACGGCCGCCGCTTCGACATCGCCAAGTCCGGCCTTGTCCTGGAGGGTCGGGTAACGCAGCAGATGCTGGAGTTCTTTGACCACCCTGATATTCTCCTTTACGGCCACCTTCTGTGGTGGGAGGGTGATCGAAAGTACGCCTTCACTTGCATCGTCCCGAACCCGGGTCCAGACACTCAGGCTAGGGTCAAACCCATGACGCCCGGGTTCATCGGCTCGTACGATGATGGAGAGTGGTCGCAGCCTACGAGCCTGGACCCGTGGATCTTGAACATGCTCGTGAAGTCCATCAACGATCACAAGGTGATCAACCAGGCTTGGACGCAGACCCTTTCGCAGCGCATGGACCGCAAGAAGCTCGGTAAACCGAGCAAGACAGTCCTTCCGCTTCCCGAGCCTTTCTACCTGGTCCCTTTGAAGGACGAGCTCATCGAACCGCCGGAGTACCGGAGCAACGCCCCGGCGTCGAAGCTCGTCGAGTGGTCGCACCGCTGGGACGTCCGCGGCCATGAGGTCGTCCGAGTGCAGCGCGGCAAGTTGCCCCTCTCTCCGGAGGACGCGGCGAAGCTAAAGAAGCGCGAGTATAAGGTCTATGACGGCCGCATTACGGACGCGGACGATCAGGCCCGTCTCCTCAAGCGCGGCATCCGCGGTCCGGGCTTCGACGAGTGGATTGCCGTCCTCTCTTACTGGAGGGAGGCTTTCGTGAAGGGCCCGGTCGAGAAGCCGTATGTTCCGGCCGCCCGCGTTTGACGACAACCGAGTGTAGGGTGCACTGAATGCCGAAAGAAGATCATGTCGAGCTTGCCGGAACCGTCCTTGATGCCCTCGGCGGAGGTCAGTACTCGGTGAAGACCGACGCTGGCTCGGAAGTCCGCGCCCGCCTGTGCGGCAAGATGAAGAAGTTCAGCATCCGCGTCCTGCCAGGGGACAGGGTCAAGGTTGCCGTCAGCCCTTATGACACCTCCCACGGGATGATAACGTTCCGTGAACGGACGTGATGAAGTATTTCCAGAGACAGCCCGGCGAGCGCGTGATGGGCGTCACGTTCGCCCACCTGACAAGCCTTCAGGCCGACATGCGGTGTGACTTCTGCAAGCGGGAGCTTCCGAAGGGAACCCGCGTTGTCGGCAAGATCGTCGAGGTCCGGAAGGGCCCGCTCGTCGGGGCCCGCTTCTCCCCTACATGCCTCTGCTGTGCGGACGTTAACTGAGCGCGTGCGAGTGGCCGGCCTGGGTATGCCCGTGGCCGGGGTCCGTCGTCCCGTGGGTGTGGCCTGAGTCCGACGCTGTCACTCCGGTCGTCGCAGAACCCGCTGTGTGCGTGTGAGACGCCTGCGTCAGGTTCAGCGAGTATGTATACCAGACGTCCACTCCGTGGTTTCCTTGATGAGCGCCCACGGCATCGAAGACTCCGTTGGCCACATCCGCGATGTTGAACGTGTCAGAGAGCCCGTCTATGGACACTTTCAGGAACGCCAAAACGTTCTCTTCTGGAACCCCGAGTCCAAAGTCCGTAGCCACGGTGGCGACCGACCCCGGGCCTACAACAGAGCTGTTTACGAAGCTTGTCAGCGTGAAGAAGGGCTTCACTCCGACGACCGTTCCTCCCCCTCCTGGCTTGGTGAAGACCTCGGAGATGGCGGCTCCGCCGCGGCCCGTGCCGTTGACGGTGATGGTGCCTCCGGCCCATCCGGCAGGGAAGACGACATGCATCGTTCGGGGGACCCCCGGCTGCCCGGTCGGCGACGCGGCGGATGCGTTCTGCGCTATGGTGCCCTTCGACACCCCGTCTGACTCTATAGTGTTCAGGGCGTACCATCCGGTCATCGTGATGGAATTGTTCGTAGCAGTCGCCGCGCCGAGCGTGTGCGTATGTCCCGGGTCGGCGACCGACACTGCCGCCGCCGCCGAGTTAACGCTGACCCCCGTCGTGCTCGAACTGTTCGTCGCGGTCGTCGCGCTGACCGTGATGGCGTCCGTCCCTCCGGTCGTGTGGGACGCCTTGTGCGCCAGCGGCGTTCGGGCGTTCGACAGCCGTGCGTCGTTGCCGACGCACACCGTGTTCGCGGCCGACCCGTACGGGACTTCCTCCCAGGCCGTGTTCGCGGCGTCCCTTTTCAGGAACCCGTTCGCGGCCTTCGCGGGGAGAGCGTCGGTTTGGAGCCCTGTGACTGTCGGGTTGGGGTACGTCCCGAACAGGTCGCCGCCGGCAGGCCCTACCGGCGGGCCCCCTCCGAAGACGATCGGGGCGTGGACCCACTTCTGAAGAGCGCCGTCGAAAAGGAGAACGTCGCCGTTGGCCGGCGGCGGGACCTCTATCGGATAGCCCTCAAGTCCTACGACCGTCGGATTCGGGTATGTCCCATCGAGGTCGCCGCCTGCGGGCCCCATCGCCGTCGCCACCCCCACCCAGTTCACACCGTCCGACCAGTATGGTGCGCCGTCCGTTGTGTCCCATATGACGACGCCCACCGGATACTCGGAAGCCGAGGGCCGTCCCGCCGTCGTATATCGCTCTGGCTGGTAGAACATCCGGGCGCGCAGGACGCCGACCTGGCAGAACCTCCGGATGGTGCCTTCCTGGAAGGAGAGCATCGACCGTGAAGAGGCTGGGACGATGATGGACCCCCCGACGGGGACGTACACCGGGACTTTCCGGTTCTGGTTCTCCTGCCCGACGTCCAGGTCGTTGACGAGGACGGATGAGGTGTTTGGCCTCCCGTCTTGAAGGAGTCCCGTGTGGAACAGCTGTATGAACAGCGCCGGCCTTACCGTGGAGTCGGGCACGCTCTACAACGGAATAAACCCCCTAGTCCTTCTCAGGGTTTTGCACCAACTCAGGGACTGCGGCGAAGGACTCCGGTCCCTTCATGACCTTATAGGGCTTTCCCTTGATCTTCGTGTCGCCGACGTGCTCAAAGCCGGCGATGTCGACCTGCTTCTCTCGCCACTTCTTCTCGGCGGCGAGCTTCCAGTTCTTCCCCTCGAAGGTGAGGTAGAACCCTATCTGCCTTCGGGACGGCGGGGGTGGTTCGCTCACCATGACCTCGCCGAACAGGTAGTCGCACTGTTCTAGCTCGGCGCTTCCTTCCATGCGGACGAGGGTGAGCTCCTTCCCATACGACTCCACGTGCCACGACCCGACCTTCGCCGCGTCCTTGTACTGGAGCAGGACCGTCCCGACAAAGTCCACCGGCAGCGAGAGCATGAACACGGAGCAGGTCGTCCTCGCACCGTCGGGGACGGCGCTCTTGACCGTGCAGATCAGGGTTTCCATCTTCATCGAACACTCTACACTTGACAGCCGGGCTTTCGGATATTATATTATATCCGTGACCGTTGAAAAGCGCAGGAAGAAACGCCGGGAGGCCGATCGGGCTTTCGGTGAATACCTGAGGGAGCGGAGGGAGGTCCTCCGTTCCAGGGATCCCTCGTTTTCCGTTCGCGGGATGGCAGAGAAGCTCGGCGTGCAGCACGCTTTCCTCAGAAAGCTCGAGGCCGGGGACGCGACCCTGTCCGAGGAGCTCTGTGAGAAGATGGCCCCTCTCCTTCAGGAGGACCCGCGGGTCCTCCTCGCGCGTTCCGGGAAGGTGTCAGAGCGCCTGAAGGGGATCATCGTACGGCACCCGAAGGCCTTCTACGAACTCATTGAACAGTTGGAAAAAGCTCCTGAGCACGCAATCCTCCGGGTGGTCCGCGAGGTCCGTGACGGGGATTGGTAAGGACAACCTCAAATGCTCGAACTCAAAAGTAACCAGCTCGTCTTCTCGTTCCCTGAGGTCCATCCGGACGCCCGGCTTACCGTCACCTTGCACCGGACCTTCCGAATTCCGGACGACGGCAAGAAGTATCCTCTTCCTCCGAGCTGCGGGTTCTTCCCCGTCCGCCACGTCGACGACTTCAAGGACAAGGTCCCGCAGAAGTGGGTCGGACGCGGCGGCGTGATGGTTCCGCTCTATCAGAGCGAAGCCATGTGGCTGGCGTTCGACCCGCAGTACTCGAACCTTCACATGCACCACTACGCGTTCGCCGTGAAGGTCGCGACCGGCAAGGTCTCCGCGGTCACCGGCAAGAAGTGGTCGAAGAAGCTGAAGGAGGGCGACTATTTGGTCTCGCCCGGCCAGCCGTGGCTCGACGGGTACGTCGTCGACGGCGGGACCATCCGGCAGTTCGTCGCCGCCCCTCTCGGCCTCGGCGTTACAGCTGAGGAGCAGATCACTGGCGAGGCGGAGTTCGGCGGGCTTCAGCTTGAGGTCGTCCCGATGGACCCTGAGAAGTTCGCGAAGCGCTTTCCGAAGGTGCCTCCGGATCTCAACCGTCGTGGCGGTAGTATTCTTCGGTCCACATCCTTCGGCGGTCCGAAGCTTGGCGGTCACGGGATACCGGGTGTTTATTCGTCGACCCTCACCAAGTCGGCTGCGCCCGTCCCGTGTGCGACTGCAGCGGCACCGACGAACTATTCGTGTGACACCATCAGAGTACTCAGCGCCGAGGAAGCCCGTGTGAAGCGTCCTGAGATGTACCGCGAAGAGATCCATGAGGGCGCCGCCACCATGGACTTTATGACGCTCGACTGTGAGCGTGCAACCGAGATCGGCGATGATTCTCTCGAGCTCTCCGAGGTGAACCTCGATATGGGCCTCGCCGCCGGAGGGAAGATGGAGCAGCAGGTCTTCAAGGATCCGTTCGGCCTTTCCGACTGGAGCACCACTGTAAAGAGCCGGTGCTTCGTCCACATGTGCAACAGCATCGGCTGGGAGCACCTGACCGGCACGAAGCCGCCGACCATCCCGATGACGGCGGGGCACTACGCCTCTAAGGGCTACCCATGGTTCAGCTACTACGAGGACGGGGCTTCGTCCCACTCGGGCACGGACAAGACGAAGGGACTCAAGAGCGTTGCGGAGTTCCAGAAGGAGAAGAAGATCCCGATCCTTCCCGAGAATCAGTCCGTTCAGCCGGGGCCGACCGTCGTCCTGAAGTCGATGAAGCAGGTGGTTCGGGACGGCGTGTGGAAATGACCCCTTGACGGACGTACCGGAAGTGTGGGCGCGATTCCGTACAACCACCTGGACTACCATTTCATTCAGCGCAGTCCGCACACCGTCTGTCACCGCATTGTGGAGTGGAAAGTCCACCCCGTGACCCGGATCAGGACCTACCGAACCGTTTGCGGTCAGATCCTGGTTAGCAACCGACATGAGTGCTACCTTCTCAAGGCCCTCGACGGGGACGACGAATGCTCCTACTGCACGGCCGGCAGACCTTCGCCGGGGAGCCGTCTGAACACTCGGCGAGCGTAACGTCCTCCATGAACGCCCAGCAGGTCGCGTACGTGTGCAAGAAGTACGCTTCCATCCTCGACGGCATTGGCTCGAAGCCGGTCAACAACCCGAAGGCTGAAAGCCGCGAGGCCAGGCTCGACCACCTTCGGTGGATGTGCGACGAGATCCCGGGGTTCTGTCAGAACGGTCAGCCGTTCGAGACCGACTCTTCAATCTCCGGGCGCGAAAAGGCCATGCGCTGGCTCGGGTTCGTCCAGGGGGCCTTCTCCTCCATGGGCGTCCGCTCGATTGAAGACATGAGGGACGACAACCGATGAGGCGAGGGCTTCGTCCGCAATGTCGTTGAGCCGCTCGCGGATCCTCGGCGACATGGACTCCATGCTCGGGAGCAGCTCGTTCCGGACCCGGGTCCTCAGGTACTTCGTGTCCGAGTTCGACGGGTCCGTGGCGAACGAGACCTTCCATCTCCCCAGATAGGAGTCAATCTCCTCGCGCCGGACCTTCAGCAGCGGACGGAAGACCTGCCATGACACCTCTGGAAGGACGGCAAGGGAGCCGATTCGCTTCCCCCGCAGGAGGCGGATGAGCACCGTCTCGGCGCGGTCGTCGAAGTGGTGTGCCGTCACGACGTACGCGTTCGGCTTGCTTCCGGCGTACGCCCGGAGAGCCTCGTAGCGCACTTCCCGGGCCTTTGCCTGAAGGCTTGCCCCGTCCTTCGGGACGCGGACCCGGAGCTTTACGAACGGGACTTGCTGCGACAGGGCCAGGTCACGCGCGAGCTTGAGCTCCTCGTCAGCGTCCTCCCGTAGCCCGTGGTTCACTCCGGCCGCGACGCAGTGCGACTGAGGTGACACCTCCATCATCACGTGCGGGAAGGCCTTGAGAAGACATTGCGAGTCGGGCCCTCCAGACACCGCCAGGACGAACCGGTTCGGTCCCTCCGGAAGCCTTCGGATTGCCTCCGCGATCCGCTTGTTGACGAGGGAGCCGTTCATTTTGGTGGGATGGTGGAACGACAGGGATTTGAACCCTGGACCGCGCGATTATGCAATCCACTTCGGCTTTCGCCGCCCTTTCGGTTCGTGGTCTGGACTCTCTCTTCCCATTACGGGCTCGGCGTCGAGTCTCTACACGTTCCTCTTTCGAGGCTTCGCTCGGGATTGGCTTGACCCTTTCGGATTTTAGCTTTCCCCGAATTTGCCGAGTTCTACCGCAGGCCTCCTGGATGGTGGGCCTACGGCAACCCCCTAGGACGTACTTGGGCTAAGCCTTTAGTAGCGTACTAGTTAGAAGTCGCTTGCTCTAACCTACTGAGCTATCGTTCCATGAAAGTATGCCGAACCTGCGCAAACCCTTTCTCTATCTGGGTAAAAGTACAAGGAAAAAGGCGGAATCTACGCAACCGTACTCAGTGCCTCGTTTGTCTGCCGTTCGGACAAAGCCATTATCGAAAGAAGACGATCGAAGAGAAACGTGCTTCCGGTTCTGCCAAGGTGAGCAAATGGATGGCCGCTTGCAGGGAAGAGCTCGGTTCGGATCCTGTTCAGCTCGTCCGTAAGGACAGGAAAAAACAAGTAGTCAATAGGCTCGGCGGCGGATGCATGGTGTGCGGGTATTCCAAATGCATTTCGAACTTGACCTTCCACCACACCAGGGACAAGAAGTTCGATCTGAGTGAAAGAAGGTTCCAGTTCTCCTGGGACCGGATTCTCCCCGAGATCCTGAAATGTGTTCTCCTATGCCATAACTGCCACGGGGAACACCACCAAGGTCTGATCAGTCCCGACCAGCTTTCTGAACTGAACCTTCGCGTCTCAACTCTTCTTTCGGGCTTCTCTCTCCTCCGACTTTCTGTTGTCGACCTTCGACTTCGGAAGGCTGCCGGAGACCTGAAAGAGAACGGGCCGCTGTATGTGAGTCCGAAGGTATCGCAGCATCCGTGCTCTTATTGCGGTAAGCCCATACTCGCAACTAGGAAATACTGCAATCAGAAGTGTGCCCACGCGGCTTCCGAACACGCCAGCTGGCCGTCTAATCTCCGAGAGTTGGTTGCTTCTAGCTCCGCTCAAGCCGTTGCGCGAACCCTTGGAGTTTCCGGTCGTGCTGTCGCAAAGCGTTTACTGAGGCAACGATGACCTCCGCTCAGTCGTCCTCGGAGTCCTCGTCCTCTTCGTCCTCGTCCTCTTCCTCGTCCTCGAGGCCGGCATCCTCGTCAATCTCCGAGATCGGCTGAAGAGGCTCGTCCTCGTCCGTGCCGTCCATGGCGTACCCCGTCTCTATCGTGATCTGTCCATCATTATCCTCGCCGAACTCCGCGTTCGGACAGATGGCCATGATCTTGTCGATGAGCTCGTTGTACGACGGGATTTTCTTTTTCTTCGGCATGGAAAACCTCTAAAGCCACTACGCTACCGGTGTACCGTACGATCATGACTGATCCAAAGAAAATGTCCCACGAAACGCTCGCAACCCTCGAGGTCATCGGCTTCGACGAAATCCGGGGCGTCGTCGCCCGCCGGTCCCCCGGCACCCCCGACCGCATCGATGAGCTTCAGCCGACGCTCAACGAGGTGACCATCCTCCACGTTCGGTTCCCCGGAGGTCCGCCCTTCTGCGTGACGCTCGATGGGGCGACCTTCGGCCACGTTGGTAGCCCCCTCCTGTCCGGCATCTTGAGGAAGTCCGAGGAGCTGCGCGACAGCCGTTCAAGGCTGCCGTCCGTCCCGCCTACGCCCTCAGGCGTATGAGCTTTCGGACGCCCGGCGCGACGTACACGACGGCATCCTGTCCATACCGTCGGCCGAACTCCTCCAGCGTTTCCGGCGATATGTCCTTCACGGCAAGCGACTTCTCCCGGTTTCCCTCCCACTGTCCCAAGTACTCTCCGTACCGGAGCCCCAGCCCTTCGAGCTCCTTCTTGAGAGACTCATGGCGGAACTCGTTCTCGAACCTATCTCCTCCGGCCCTGTAAGCCGACACGAGTCCGAAGGTCTCGAACGGCGACGCTACCCTGAAGGCAATCTTTCTCAGGTCCATCGTCGGCGCCTCGTCCGGGAACTCTCCCATGGACGACAATACGGCGAACGCCGTTAGGCTACGCTCTAAGTCCCCTATGCCCGTGACTGGCTAGATGGCGTACATCTCCTTCATGGTCCCGCCAGAGGCGGCGTCCGAACTTTCGAAGCTATACTCGGCCGGTGATCTGTCGCCCCCGTCGGACATGCATGTTACCCTGGTGTTCCTCAGCAAGAACACCCCGCCCGCCCAGGTCATCCGGGCCGTCGCGGCGTGCTGTACCATCGCACCATCGACGGCGCCCATCATCATGCACGCCGCCTTACTGACCTCGTTTCCTCCGAATCCTGACCACCGGGACGGGACTCCCGTCGTTGTCCGCATGGTCTCGGACGCGCTCTACTCGTTTCAGGCCCGCCTTTGCGCCGAGCTCGACAAGTTCGGCGTCGAGTATAGCAAGAGGTACCCCGAGTACAAGCCCCATGTCACCCTTTCACATGGGCCCGAGAGGGTCCTGCCGCAAAAGGTAGGGCCTGTCTCCTGGGTGTCCAGTCAGGTGATGGTCTGGGGTGGTGAGGACCATTTCAAGGACCTCTGGGCCGGGGTTGAGCTTACCGGCCCGGCGTAAATCGCGCTTTGTTGACGTAACAATGAGTGTGAAGCTAGACGGATGGACGAAGGTTGGAGACACTGTCTCCCCAACAGGCAAGTGGACCGTATATCGTTTCAAGGGGAAGGAGTTCGACGACGTCCTCGTCCTCGAAGCCTTCCCTCCTGAGGACGCCGAGAAGGCGACAAAGCTTTACGCGGCGACGATCGACGGTATGAAGCGGGGGGCTTGCTGGCTCGTTGCCCCTGACGGGAAGGTCGCCGCGATGATCTTCGTCCGCCCAGGCGAAACGCGCTAGGACCTCATAAGGTCGAACGCGTTCGCGGCCGTCAGGCCCTGAAGCCGTACGCGCTTTCCCGCAGTCTCGTTCAGGGGCGTCCTATCATCGTCGGAGACGAAAAGGTCGCACTCAAACCCGCGGGCCTTGTCTATGTGCACACGGTCTACGAAGTCGACGATCCCCTCCTGCGGCCATGCGGCGTAATGGCGGACGCGGTTCCCCATGAGCGCGATGGCGTTCGCCAGCCCTACCGCCTCCGCCGTAATTTCTCGGCTGTATATCACCACGTCCTGCCCCGGGTATGACGGTGGAGCCGTCGCCAGGGCCTCGATGCATACGTTCCCCTGTCCCGGCACGTCGGCCATCTCCTGAAGGAAGATGCCGGACGATTTAACCCACCATCCGGCCTCCCGGAAGTGCGCGGCCACGGACCAGACCGTTGGGGCGACGAGGTGACCCCTTGGCTGCGGAGCCAGCCAGCTCCCATGCTCCCCATGCCACTTCCACGGCGCCCAGTCGGCCTTGAAGTACCCGCGGCCCCATGAGCCGTGCGGTGTAACGAGGAGCATCCGGCCGTTCCCCTTCACGCACTTCCGTGCGTGTACAAGGAGGTCGTTGACCGGGTCCTGAAGGTGCTCGTACACGTCCGAGCATGTGGCGACGTCGTACGAGGCTTGGACCACCTTCCCGGGCGCGTCCTTGAAGTAGCTGTTGATGTGGACGGCCCCTGTCTTGAACTCGTACGCTTTCTGGCTGGCCAGGGCTACAGAGTTCGTGCTGAGGTCGACGCCCGTCACCGGGTGCCCGTTCAAGCCCCAGCGATTCGTCATCGTCCCGTCGATGCACCCGAAGTCGATGATCGACTGGGCCGGCTGCAGGCGGTCGCAGATCCATCGGTAGCGCATTTCCACGGCGCCCGTGAGCGGCCCGGGTAGAGCGTTCGTGATCTCGTGGTTCAGCGGCTGCCCGTTCGGATCCATCGGCGTATTGACGGAGTCGGCCTTCTTCCGGCTGTCCATCCACTCGATCATCTGCCGTGATCGTCTGAGCGCGGCCTCGATGAGCGCGGTGTGGCGGATGCGATATGGCGCGTTCTCGAGGAATGAGATCGCGGACAGGACCTCGTCGTGGAGCATATATTCTCGCCAGACCATCATGACAGTCGCCTGGAGTTGTCCGTCGGTCGTCCTGACGGGCAGGTCGTCCAGGTAGCACTCTTCCGGAAGGCCCCACGCGTGGGCGTGCGGGGTGATCGTGGAAGCGGGAAAGTCGCCGTTGATCGATCCGTCCGGACCGAGAGCCTTTTTCTCACCCCAATAAGACATGCTCGACGTTACCGGACGCGCGAGGTACGAGAGACTTATAATCAAATCCGCTTTTTTTGCGGAGGTCCCGATCAAATGAAGGTCACTAACGTTTCTACGCGGAAGATCTACCTCAAGGACCTCAAGTTCCTCGGGGAGTCACAGACTGAAGGCCGTCGCGGCGAGGACGTCTACATCGCCGCTGGCGCCTCCAAGTACCTCCCGGACACGTCGGAGGTTGTCCGAAGCTCCCAGAAGGGCGACCTCAAGAAGTGGAAGGACGCCGGGGTCATCACGATGGACGACACGGTCGCCCTCGCCGCGTCGCCAGGCCCTGGTAACAGCGTGGTCATCACGCACAACCTCGGCTATCTGCCGGACGTCCGCGTCTACAAGCAGGTCACTACGACCTGGGTTGATGCCACTGGTCTCCTCGACATCGTTCACAACGCCACCTTCACCACTGTCACGGTCACCAACCCGTCTGCCTTCGCCCTGACCTTCCTCATCAAGCTCTCCTGAGGTCCGTCACATGTCGGATCTCCAGGACAAGGGCTTCGGGACCCTCTTCCAGGAACTCTGGGGGACGGGTGCTTCCGGACCGCAAGTAGGGCCTACAGGTCCTCAAGGACCGACGGGGCCGCAAGGTGCCACAGGCCCATTGGGTGGACCTACGGGTCCCGAAGGCCCGACCGGTGTCCAAGGTCTACAAGGCTCTCCGGGGACGACTGGCCCTCAGGGATCGCCCGGATTTACCGGGTTCACCGGCCCTGTCGGTTCCACCGGTTCCACTGGACCGCAGGGTTCCACTGGCCCGCAGGGTCCTACTGGGGTTGTCGGTCCACAAGGCGTCACTGGCTCAACGGGCCCAACCGGTTCCATCGGCACGACCGGCCCCACCGGTCCCGTCGGACCGCAAGGGACTCAAGGGTCGCCTGGATCCACGGGTTCTACGGGACCGCAAGGTGGGACTGGCCCGCAGGGTGTTACAGGGCCGTTTGGTGGGCCTCAGGGGTCGCCAGGGTTCACTGGTTCTACGGGGCCGCAAGGTGCCACCGGGTTCACCGGCCCTCTTGGTTCTACGGGGCCGCAAGGTGCCACCGGTCCACAGGGTCAAACTGGCGTACAAGGTCCGACTGGCGTACAAGGTCCGACTGGAGCTCTCGGGCCCACCGGAACCATCGGCGCGACGGGAGCCATAGGCTCCACCGGCGCCACGGGGCCTTTTGGTCCCACTGGTCCGCAGGGCCTTACCGGCCCTCAGGGTGCGACCGGCATCACCGGAGGCCTCGGTCCGCAGGGCGAGACGGGTCCGACTGGGCCTCGTGGAGCTACCGGAATTCAAGGCCCGACCGGCGCCACAGGCATCCAGGGTGAGACTGGTCCGTTTGGGCTGACCGGCCCGGCCGGCATGACCGGGCTTCCGGGAGCCACTGGCCCGCAGGGAGCCACTGGCCCGGCTGGAGCCACCGGCGCTCAAGGCTTTCAGGGCGAGACTGGCGTTTTCGGAAAGACCGGCGCGACCGGCCCGCAGGGGGCACAGGGCGTCACTGGCGTCACGGGCGCGGTAGGCCCCCAGGGGCAGACCGGCACGCAGGGCGCCACTGGTCCCCAGGGCTCCCCAGGGTTTACTGGCGCCACCGGACCGGTCGGACCGACAGGGCAGGTAGGCCCCACCGGCATCCAGGGCGTCACGGGTCAGACTGGTCCTCAAGGTGCCACGGGCCTGCAAGGTCCGACTGGCCCTCAGGGCGCCACCGGCATCCAAGGCATTACCGGCCAGACGGGTCCGCAGGGCCAGACGGGTCCTCAGGGATTTGGCGCTACCGGAGTACAAGGACCTCAGGGCGATACGGGACCGACCGGACCCCAGGGCGCCACCGGGCCCCAGGGGGCTACTGGCGTTCAGGGCATCCAGGGTCCGACTGGACCTACAGGACCGCAGGGCGAGACGGGTCCGCAGGGCGTTCAGGGCATCCAGGGTGCCACCGGAGTCCAAGGCGTCACGGGCCAGACGGGTCCGCAGGGCGCTACCGGCATTCTTGGTCCGACCGGTTCACAGGGTTTGCAGGGACCTACGGGCCAGACCGGCCCTGATGGTCCGCAGGGCCAGACCGGACCGCTCGGAGCGACGGGTCCGACTGGTCCGAGGGGCGCCACTGGTTTCACCGGCCCGCAGGGTCCTGCTGGAGAGACCGGCGCTACCGGTCCGAAGGGCGCCACCGGCCCGACGGGCGCCGCGGGGGTCACCGGCGCGACGGGCCCTCAGGGCGCCGCGGGGGAGACCGGTGCCACAGGCCCGCAAGGAACGCAGGGCTCACCGGGGTTCACCGGAGCCACAGGCCCCACAGGGCCGCAGGGTGCGGCCGGTGAGACAGGGCCTCGAGGCAACACTGGCCCAATTGGTCCGCAGGGCGCTACCGGCGTTCAGGGGCCCACTGGACCCACTGGGCCTGCAGGACCGCAGGGCTCTACTGGACCCACCGGACCGACAGGCCCCACCGGCCCAGAGGGTCCCACCGGCCCGCAGGGCGTTCAGGGCGTCACCGGCGCCACAGGACCCACTGGAGCGTCTGTCTTTGGCGGCCCGACGGGTCCGCAGGGCGTTACAGGCGCCACTGGCACTCAGGGCTCCCCGGGAGCCACAGGCCCTCAAGGCTCTCCCGGTCCGACGGGCCCTCAGGGCAACACAGGTCCGACAGGCCCTCAGGGCGCCACTGGCCCACAGGGGACCGCCGGCCTGCAGGGCCCGGCCGGGCCGACGGGTCCGCAGGGCGTTCAAGGCGCAACGGGTCAGACTGGAGCCCAGGGCTCGACGGGTCCGCAGGGTATCCAGGGCGTTCAGGGCGCCACTGGCGTCCAAGGCATTCAGGGCCCGACGGGCCCGCAGGGTGAGACCGGTCCTCGCGGAGCCACGGGACCGCAGGGCGCCCAGGGCGTTACGGGAGAGACGGGTCCGCAGGGCCCTCAGGGAGAAACGGGTCCGACAGGTCCTCAGGGTCTTCCGGGTGTCACCGGAGCGACCGGTCCGAAGGGCGCTACCGGCGTCCAGGGTCAGACCGGCCCTGGAGGGGAAACCGGTCCTCTCGGCGGACAGGGCTCCCCAGGGGCCACCGGAGCCACTGGCCCTCAGGGACCGACAGGAGCCACTGGTCCGCAGGGCCAGACCGGGCTTCAAGGAGCCACCGGAGTACTGGGTCCCACGGGTCCGACGGGTCCGCGTGGGGCCACAGGCTCGATTGGCGAGACTGGAGCGCAGGGCGTCACAGGTCTTGGGATTACGGGTCCGACGGGGCCAACAGGCCCGCAGGGCGCCACCGGAGTCACCGGAGGCCTCGGCCCGACGGGGCCAACAGGCCCGCAGGGCGCCACCGGGTTCACCGGCCCGGTAGGTCCGGAAGGCCCTACAGGCCCTACAGGTCCGGAAGGCCCTACAGGTCCGCGGGGTCTGACCGGCGCCACAGGTCCGATCGGCTTCACGGGTCCGGCTTACACTGGCCCGCAAGGGACGCAGGGGACACCCGGGGTTACCGGCCCGACCGGCCCGCAGGGTGCAACTGGCGCGACTGGGCCCACTGGCCCCGTCGGATCTACGGGCGCCACCGGTCCGCAGGGCACCCAAGGCATAACGGGACCCACGGGCGCTATCGGTTCGACCGGCGCCACGGGTCCGCAGGGTTCGACCGGCGCCACCGGCCCGCAAGGATCTCCAGGCGTTACCGGCTTCACCGGTCCGACCGGTCCCCGCGGTGACACGGGTCCCACTGGTCCGACAGGCTCAGTCGGCCCACAGGGCGCCACCGGCGTCCAGGGCCCCACCGGCCCGACCGGGCCGGACGGCCGGACGGGCGCCACGGGCCCCACAGGTCCGGCGGTCACAGGTCCGCAAGGCCCACAGGGCCTGACCGGCGCCACCGGCCCGATCGGAGCCACGGGCGCCACCGGCCCGCAGGGTCAGACAGGCTTCACCGGCCCGCAGGGTGCTAAGGGCGACACGGGAGCGACCGGACCTACCGGTCCGTTCGGCGCCACCGGCGTGCAGGGCGCAACTGGCCCTCTCGGCGGCCCCACTGGACCGCAGGGTCCTACTGGCTTCACTGGCCCGCAGGGTCCTACTGGTGCTGACGGCGTCACGGGAGCCACCGGCCCAACGGGCGCCCAAGGATCTCCGGGAGTCACTGGCTTCACTGGCCCGCAGGGCATTCAAGGGTCTCCCGGCGTCACGGGAGCCACGGGTCCGCAAAGCCCGTATGGCGCTTCCGGTCAAATTCTGAGGTCCCTCATCCCTATTGCGATGGGTCAGACCCTTCCGATCATCGGGGTCCTCGGTCCGACGTTCGCCGAGGTCGGGTATCAGACTCTCAACAAGGACGACTATGCTTTTGCGGGAGCGACCGCCGTCATCAACTTCTTCGCCATCGCGGCCTCCGCGACGGGCGGAATGACCGGGTTCATATCCCTCTACAACGTGACGGACGCGACCGGAGTCGCCACGCTACCGTTCTCCGGCACCGCGCCGGCTAAGTATATCGCTACAGGTCTTATACTTCCGTCGGGGGAGAAGATGTATCAGGCCAATCTCGCCGTGGGCGGACCTACCGGACCGGTAAGCGCCTCATGGATTGGATTCCAGATAGATAGGAAACTGACATGAGCGACATCAGGACCGCGGGTCTCGGCAGCATTGTCAAGGACATGTGGGGCACCGGCGCCACCGGCCCGCAGACGGGCGCCACCGGCCCGCAGGGCGCAACTGGCCCTGGCGGTGGCCCTGCAGGTCCTCAAGGACCTACAGGTCCCCAGGGAGCTACCGGTGTCGGCGGTCCTACCGGTGTCGGCGGTCCCACCGGATCCGCAGGCTTGCTCGGCCCCACAGGCTCTGTCGGTGTTCAGGGAGCTCAGGGATCTCCCGGAGTTACTGGCTCCCAAGGTCCGCAGGGAGCCACCGGTGTTCAGGGAGTCCTCGGAGCGACGGGCGTTCAGGGTGTGCAGGGTGTGCAGGGTCCGACCGGCCCGTTCGGCCCTACCGGCCCGTTCGGCGCCACGGGCGTCGCCGGCCAGGTCACCTACGGAACCGTCTCGGCCGTCAAGACCGGCGCGTACGCCGCCGCCATCGGCGAGCTCGTTCCGTGCGACACGAGCGGCGGGGCCTTCACCGTCACCCTTCCGACCGCGGTCGGCAACACGGGCAAGTCGGTCACCATCAAGCAGACGACGAGCAGCGCGAACGCTATCAACATCGCCACGACCTCGGCCCAGACCATCGACGGCGTCGCCGCACCCCAGGGCTTCTCTGGAGCCAAGCGCGCGTGGACGTTCACGAGTGACGGTACGAACTGGTACATCACGTCCAGCTACACCGTCTGAAGTCCTAATGTAGCGTCTCCCTAGGAGAACTACATGACGGCCACCGACAAGCTCATCGTACGAGGTCTTCCTCTCGACCCGCCCGATGGGCTTGTCGTCAGGAACTTTTTCGACCCCACGGTCTACCATTTCAAGAACCAGTCACGGACGCGGGACGTCACTCAGCTCATCCTGCACGAGACCGTGACTCGCTCTTGGAAGTCCACAGTCGACGTGCTTAAGCCGAAGAGTGATGCGAATCCCGGGGGCCGTGGTCTCGGGGTGCAGCTCATCGTTGATCACGACGGAACCGTCTACCAGCACGGCGACCTCGCGACGGACGAGCACTGGCACGCCGGAGGGCAATCGCCTGACCATAACCCGAGCTCTGTCGGAATTGAGTGCGTTAACCCGTACTACGCCAAGTATATGCCGAAGGACGGCCCCTGGACGGAGTCTATCGACGCTCCATGGGCCGCCGAAGGGAAGTACTGCGTTCCCACTCCCGCGCAGTCGGAGGCCGTGAGCCTCCTCACCGGATGGCTGACCTCGGAGGCTTCAGGACTCTCCATTCCGCGCACCTGGCTCGGAGTCAAGGATGAGAAAATGGCGTTTGGACGCCTTCCTCCGACGGGCGACCCTGGCATCTACGCCCATTACTATTTCGGCCACGCGGACGGTGCCTGGCTCGTTCTGTACAGCTGGCTCCGTCTCCAGGCCGATTTCACTCCCGAGGAGTCATGGCACCGGGCTACATACATGGCCACGGGCGTTCGCAACTCCGTCAGCGTCGCCGGTATCCCCTAGTGCCATGACTTCGGGTCCACCCCTCCTGGCGCTAGGACTACGGGACTCAGGCCTCCGGACGTGCTCTCTCCCTTCGTCACCGTCTCTGCGAGCCCCTCCACGGCCTCCTGTTCACTGATGAGGTCGCGAGTCCGCATTAACCGGATGACCGTCTTGACGTACCCGTCCCAACCGCCCATCAGCGTGCGCTCTTTGGAGAAACGCTCCCTCTTCGGACTGGGCAGGATCGACGCGAAAAACGCGCATTCTGCCACCGTCAGGTCACCGGGCTGCTTGCCGAAGTAGGCGTACGACGCCTGCTTGACTCCGTAGATCTCGGGCCCGAACTCGACGACGTTGAGATAGAGCTCCATGATGTCCTGCTTCGTCATCGACTGCTCGAGGTAGGTCGTCAGGAAGAACTCTTGGGCCTTGCGCGAAATCGTCTTCGTCCGCGTCAGCCAAAGGTTTTTCGCGAGCTGCATGCTCACGGTGCTTCCACCCCTGGCGAACTTTCCGGCCTCGAGGTTCTCCTTCAGAGAGTTCTCGATGGACTTTGGTATGAAGCCGTGGTGAACGAAGAACCCCGTGTCTTCCGTCGTCATGACCGCCTTCACCATGTACGGCGAAATTTTATCCAGCGGTGTCCAGGAGTCAGATCCGGGCCCGGATTCCACCTCGATGTCGCCCTTCAGTCCGGGGACGGTCCGCTTGAACTTCTTGCGGAAGGTTTTCACGTCCATTTCCGGTGGAGCTTTTTCGACTTTGCACTTGTTGTCCAGGTCGAACTGAACGTTGAACTTCCCCTGCTTTCCGGAGACTGTGAGTTTGCTGGAGACGGTTCCAGAGTACGCGAATCCGGACATTCGGTCCATGAAGCCCTTCGGCGCGGACTCCACAATTGTCTGACATGGGGTCTTGAACAGGATTCCCGTGGCGTCGAAGTTCTTCATGTCCATATAGTCCAGCCACCCGGACAGGGAGAACTGTCCTACCTTGACCAGCAGGTCGTCGATTGTCGTAACGCCGTTCTTCTTTGCTATCCTCCCCCAGGTCATGATGGTGAGCGCTTCGAGCTTGTCTTTCGAGACAGCGTCCATGTTCGCGTTCATGGTGGCCGCACCCAACGTGAACTGCTGAGTCTTACGGTTGATCCCAGCACGGACGCGGGTGGCCGTGATCGGGCCTATCTCCGGAACGACCTCCACGTCCACGGAGTCCGCCTCCACGTCCACGCCGTCGGCGTTCACGTCTATCGTCGCCCCGAGCGCATGGACATACTTGCCGTCCGCCTCCACCTTCAGGTCTGCCGTCTTGAGCCGGGAGGGGAGCCCTTCTGTCGCCGTACTCCCTTCTCGACCGGATTCCGTGTCCGAATCGCCTATCTTCCGAAGGATCATCAATCCGGCCGTGACGGTGCTTCCGGTCTTCCTAACTGCTTCTGTCTCCACGACCCAGTTTCCGCACTTCCCATTGGCCTTGTCGGCCCAGATGGTCCCGTCTTCATCTTTGCCCGCTCCCTGGACTTGGGCCCTGCCGGTTCCGCACAGGCCTGTCAGGTCGACGTTCAGGCGCTCCGCGGAGGTCTTCATCCCGCTCTTCGACTCTCCCTTCGGTCTCTTCGACAGGTCAGCGTCGACGTGCCCGCCTTCCGCCCGGACGCCCTTGAGCTGCGTTCCGTCCACGGACAGCGTCACCTCGTCGAGGTTCGCCTTCATCCACGTGTTCTCCGCCGACACTCCGCGAAGCTTTACGGACGTCCTTGACCAGTTCAGGGACTGGAACTCGACCGTCCATCCTCGCTCTTTCGCCCGACTCTTCACGATCTTCCCCACGATGGTCGGAAGGGCCAGCCACGCCGCCACTGCGAGGACGCCGATGACGGCGGCTACCGTCAGCAGTCTTTTGTGTTTCATGGGGTCATCCTTTAGAACTTTTATAACAGTCGGCTTCATCTGTCCGTAGAGTGGGTCCTAAGGAGCCCGCAAATGAATACATCGGAAGTTACCTGGCAGAGGAACAAGTTCCAGAAGTTTTTCGCCCAGATGAAGATTCGCGTTGGCGGCGCCGCCGTCCCGGTCGACATTCAGGCAGGCGACGAGTTCCTCTTCGACGGGACGATCCTCAAGTACGGCGGGACTGAGTTCACTTCCCCGCAGACGCGCGGCGCCATCAACGCTGGCTGGGCCACGAAGGACGTGAACGGCGGTTCTGGCTTCCAGAACCATTCTTCGAACCGGAGCGTCGCGAAGGCGACCTCGGTCAACCGGGACTTGAGCAAGGTCCAGCGCACTGGGCCGTCCTCCATGCAGACCGACATGTCGGACGAGGACACCGTCATGAACGTGTCCGACCGGCGGGAGCAGAACACGGGCAAAAGGGTTCTGGGCGTCCCGAACGACAAGGCCGCGCCGCGTGTCATGACTGCGGGATCCGCTCGCGGTATGCAGATCAACTCTGACACAGCCGACGGCCAAGAGGGGGTCTCCGTCGGGCGCGTCCGGACCGCCGCCAAGGTGACGGCGAACCTCATGACCAACCAGGGCGCCCAGATGGCCTCCAAGATCAGCAACATCAACGGCTCTGGCTTCGTCCCCGAGGGCTCCGACCGCCCCCGCGAGCACAACGTCATCATGCGCGAGGGCATTACCGTCAAGACGAACACGTCGGCCGGTCGCGTTTCGCGCGTCGAAATGTCCCAGGGCGACGAGGGCACCACAGTCGGGAAGGTACGCAAGACCCGCGATCACTCGACTGAGGGAGTGACCGTCACCGACACGAGCAACATCCGCGAGGAGAGGGCGAGGTCGGAAAGAGCCCTCAGGCCCCAGGCTGTTCATAAGCCCGCGGCGAAGACGGTGAAGGTGGAGTCGGAGAGCGGGACCGCCGCCAAGATCAAGACGGCCAAGACGATCGACCCTAAATTCCCGGACGACTGGAACTTCTTCGCGAAGCTTCCGGACCGCCTTGCCACCATCAAGAAGAACGAGAAGAACAGGAAGTTCCTCCTGGCCCTTTTCGTCGTGGAGGGGGCTTCCGTCCGGGCTCATCTTCAGAAGACATACCCCAAAGTAGTTGGTTAGAAGCTTTATGACACAGATCGTTCAAGATGGCTTGGACGATCTACTGTCATACGCTAGTTACTGATGGGCGCCGCTATGTCGGCATTACTTCTCAGACGATGGAGCGTCGCTGGGCCTCGCACGTAACGAAGGCCAAGTACTCAAAGAACGGCCGATGGCATTTCCCGAACGCTATCCGGAAGTACGGGCCGCAAGCGTTCTCTCATGAGGTCCTTGAAGTTTGCCACTCGCTAGAGGTGGCAAATCTAGCGGAGGAATGCTGGATAGAGATCTTCGAAACTCGTGATCCTTCCAAGGGCTTCAACCTCGCAAAGGGCGGCCTGCACATCCCGCATCCAATCCGGCGGAATCCTTGGGATCGACCTGAATACCGAGCAAAATGCTCTGAAGCGTCAAGGAAGAGGTGGGAGGACCCGACTCTCCGAGCCGTCATGACCGCCGCTTCCAAGGACAACTGGTCTCAAGAAGACCTCCGTGAGAGACAATCGCGGACCATGGAAGAGTACTTTGCGGACCCGGAAGCGCGGAAACGAAACTCTGCCGCGCAGGTAGGTCGCGTGCTGAGCGCGGAGCACAAATCGAAGCTTTCGGCTATCTCCAAGGCAATGTGGTCTGAACCGGAAACCCGTCAGAAGTGTTCTCCATCCCTCAATGGTTCCGTCCAGAAGGTCAAGGAAGCCGCCAGGGCCTCTTGGGCTTCACCAGAAGGTCGGGCGAAGCATATGGCTGTCTTCCAACGTCCTGAAGTGAAGGCTCGAATGAAGCAAAAGAAGACTCACTGCAGACGCGGGCATGACCTGAGTGAATCCAGTATCCCGAACGGCCCCGGAGGGAAGAGGTGCTGCGGCCTTTGTCGTCG
>Ga0315283_10001082_pt1 | contig 21335 bp, 16 predicted proteins | sample YL17G09_0_MG_FD_204541 | JGI IMG/M metagenome (GOLD analysis project Ga0315283, IMG submission 204541) | Sediment microbial communities from Yellowstone Lake, YNP, Wyoming, USA - YL17G09_0 | ecosystem: Environmental > Aquatic > Freshwater > Lake > Sediment | place: USA: Wyoming | collected...
TCTTCGACCGTACAATAGGTATAATAGAGGAATATCATCCCGATGAGCTGGCCATCGAAGCTCCTTTTTACGGGAAAAACGTGCAGTCGATGCTTAAACTTGGCAGGGCACAGGGCGCCGCAATAGCTGCAGCCCTGAGCCATTCAATTCCAATATTCGAATATGCTCCGAGGAAGATTAAAATGTCCATAACTGGACGAGGGGCAGCCTCAAAGGAGCAGGTCGCTTCGATGCTGATGCATATCCTTAAATTCAATAAGATTGAAATAAAGCTGGATGCCACTGACGGCCTGGCGGCAGCACTTTGCCATTTTTACCAGACAAATACCGTTACCCCTGAAAAAAACTATAACAGCTGGAAAGATTTCTTAAATAAGAATCCGAAAAGGATTAAAAAGCAGTAGCATGTCATATAACTGAAAAAGCAAGAGCAGCAACACTTACTTTTACATTTTCCGTTTTCAGTAATTCGATTGCGCATGCTTCAAGTGTTGATCCTGTTGTAATTACATCATCTACAAGAAGTATATGCCTGTTTCTGATCCTGTTTTCATCTGTAACACTGAAAATATCCTTTACATTGGTCCACCTGTCATATCTCGATTTGCGCGTTTGACTCTTTGTGACACTGTTTCTGATAAGCAATCCAGTTTCGGTTGGAATTCCTGTGATATCTGATAAACCCTGCGAGATAATATCACTCTGGTTAAATCCTCTCTGACGCTTTTTTGAAGGATGTAAGGGAACCGGAATAATAAGGCTTATATCATCAAGGAAACCAGAAGATTCAAGCGTTCGTGCATATATTCTTCCCAGTTCTTTTCCCACCTCTGCGATTCCATTGTACTTTAGATTATGGATAAGTTTTCTTATCCTGCTATCCCTTGTATAATATGAAAAGGCTGCTGCTTTCTCAATCATGCATCTGCCCCAGAAGAGTTTTGAGACAGGGTTGTCAGGTTTCAGATGGTAATTTGTACGGGGTATTAAGATAAAACATTCTGTACAGATGATTTTTTCATTTCTCATCAGATGGTTACCACAGCCATAGCAAAGTCTTGGAAAAAGCAGACTTATAATATCGTCCCACAAATCATAAAAGTAATTCATGCAGCGAGCTGAATTATCAAGGCAAAGATATGAAACAGGAAGAAATTGTGAAAGTATCAGGAGATGAATTATGGTTCGATTTTTTCGCTGATCTGTTTCGCGATCCTGGTAAACTCTTCAGGAGTGAACTGCAGCTTGGGTTTCTTAAAGTTAATATCTTCCATTGAATCCATCGGGACCAGATGGATATGGACATGCGGCACCTCAAGTCCGATAACTGCAACACCAATCCGGGCACAAGGAATAACATTTTCAATCGCTTTTGCAATCTTCCTGGAAAAAAGAATAAGTCCCGACAGTTCCTCGTCAGAAAGGTCAAATATGTAATCTGTCTCGGTCTTTGTGATCACCAGGGTATGGCCTGCCCTTAACGGGTTTATATCAAGAAAGGCAAAATATCTGTCATCCTCAGCTATTCTATAACATGGAATTTCTCCCCTGATAATCTTTGTGAAAATAGTTGGCATTTTAGAATATTCTTACTGTGCAGAAATAGAAAGTATCTCATATTTAATAATACCAGAAGGGACTTTTATCTGTACAGTATCCCCTACTTTCTTCCCTATGAGCCCCATGGCAATCGGAGAATTAACGGCAATTTTCCCAATCTTAAAATTAGCTTCACTCTCCGGTACAACCTGATATTCCATAACACTGTTGTTTGCCAGGTTCTTTATTTTTATGCGATTAAGTAACCTGACCGTCGAAGTATCGATCTTTGTTTCATCGAGGATCCTGGATCGGGCAATAATATCATCAATCCTTGATATTTTCATCTCAAGCATTCCCTGTGCTTCTTTTGCTGCGGCATATTCAGCATTCTCGGTGAGATCACCTTTGTCTCTGGCTTCTGCTATAAGCTTGGATATCATGGGTCTTTCAACCAGCCTCAGCTGATCAAGCTCTTCTTTCAGTTTTTGAAGACCCTCTTCTGTTATGTAAATGACATCTGACATCTTCTTACCTCACAGTTAAAAAATAAGAAGAATTCCGGGAATCCCGGAACTCTTCAGTAACAAAAATAATTATTTTTTAAATAATTACAAAATAAAATTGCTGAAAACAGGTATAGTACAATTATTTATCCCCGGATATTTTATTACTTATATTTTTTACCCCCTTTTCTCATGGCTTTCTCAACTTTCTTCCTTTTCTCTTTTGATTTTTTATCTGCTTCCTTTCTGTTTTTCACCATGCGATCCCGAACTTCAGGCGATTGAATTTTCAAAGCACGTTTTCTTTCTTTTTCCACATAGGCCGCAAAATCTTTATCTATCTTCTTCTTCATTTTTGCCTGCTTCTTTTTTGCCCTTACTATGCTGGGGGATTCCTTATATTTCACGGTTTTGTTGTTCAGTGACTTTCCAAACAACTCCTTCTCCGGATTCCTTATACTTCTTTTATATTTCTGTGCTTTACATACTGAAACCGGAAGCAGCAGGCTCAGGAAAACAATAATAATTTTTATCGCAGAAAAACGCTTCATCTACTCAGCTTTAAATTAATACTCTTCAGATTTGCTCATATAGCAGCCGTAATACTATTTTTGCAGTTAATTAATAACGTGGAATAACATGATGACATTTTTACAGAAGGGATATATTTTTATTGCAGGATTATCAATTTTACTTTTGAGCTCCTGTAAAAATACAGATAATGATGTAATACCTGATGTTTTTATCGACTTTACAATTGATCTGCTTGATCCGGAATTTGCCAGTCTCACGGTAATAGGTGTTTCAGATACAGTTGATGCTTCAACAAACAATTGGGGTTACAAATCGGCAGGATATGACAATAACGGTATAGTCATTTACAGCGGACCAGATGAATATCTTGCTTACGACCGGACATGTCCTCACGATTATTCAACTAACAGGCTGAGTGTCAAAGTCAAAATAGATTTATCAGTAGCCGAATGTCCGGTATGCGGGACCAAATACACTCTTTCCGGGTATGGCTCTCCATTATCCGGCATTGGAAAATATCCATTGAAAAGCTATAAAACCAGCTTTGAGGAAAACAGGTACATAAGGGTATGGAATCAGTAACCTCACCCATTTATTGCTATATAGGGGGGCTGGAGGATGAGGGATTAATACCTGTAATGGTCCGGCTTATACGGCCCCTTTTGCTCCACACCAATATACTCACACTGTTCTTTTGTTAGCTTTGTGAGTTTTACTCCAAGCTGGTCAAGATGAAGTCTGGCAACCTCTTCATCCAGGTACTTGGGAAGTCTGTAAACACCGATCTCATATTTATTCTTCCAGAGATCAATCTGGGCCAGAGTCTGATTGCTGAATGAGTTGCTCATCACAAAAGAAGGATGCCCTGTTGCACAACCCAGATTCACAAGACGGCCTTCTGCAAGGAGAAAGATAGCATGACCATCAGGGAAAACATATTTATCAACCTGAGGTTTTATGTTGATCTTCTGAATTCCTTTCATATCATTAAGTTTGTCGACCTGGATCTCATTGTCAAAATGACCTATGTTGCAAACAATTGCCTGATCTTTCATTTTTACCATGTGATCAAGACTTATTATATCCTTGTTCCCTGTTGCAGTAACATAGATATTCCCCTCATCGAGTGCTTCCTCAACTGTTTTAACTTCAAAACCTTCCATGGATGCCTGCAAAGCGCAGATCGGGTCAATCTCAGTAATTATAACCCTGGCTCCATAAGCCCTCATCGATTTTGCACATCCTTTGCCAACATCACCATAACCGCAGACAACTACGACCTTGCCTGCAATCATCACATCAGTGGCTCTTTTCAATCCGTCGGCAAGCGACTCCCTGCAGCCGTAAAGATTGTCAAATTTTGATTTTGTTACTGAATCGTTGACATTTATCGCAGGCACAAGCAGTTCTCCATTCTCCATCATTTGATAGAGTCTGTGCACTCCTGTTGTAGTTTCTTCAGAGATCCCTACCAGATCTTTAACGGCCCTGTGCCATTTTCCTGGCTCCTGAACAAGCAGATCTTTAAGAGTTTTAAATATTATTGCTTCCTCGTTATTTGAAGGCTTTTTATCAAGAATCGCTGGTTCTTTTTCTGCTTTATATCCCATGTGCACCAGCAATGATGCATCTCCCCCGTCATCAACAATGAGATTCGGACCTTTCCCCTCGGGGAATGATAAGGCTTGTGCAGTACACCACCAGTACTCCTCAAGCGATTCTCCTTTCCACGCAAAAACCGGGATTCCCTTTGCTGCAATAGCTGCTGCTGCATGATCCTGAGTTGAAAAAATATTGCAGCTGGCCCAGCGGACATCGGCCCCGAGCTCAACCAGCGTTTCAATGAGTACGGCGGTCTGTATTGTCATATGCAGTGAACCAGTTATCCTTGCCCCTTTCAGCGGTTTTTCTGACGAATAATTTTTTCTTATTGCAAGAAGGCCCGGCATCTCCTTCTCCGCTATCTCAATCTCTTTTCTTCCGAATGATGCCTGGGAAATATCCTTTACGGCATACTGTTTTGTTTCTAAAATCACGTTCATCAGCAATTCTTTTATTTAGTTTTCAGGATGCAAAGTTAACAATAAATTCAATGCTGTTTTTCAGGAAAGCAACCTCATTGCAGTATCTTTGTCAAGTGCCATCTGTTGTGAAAGCTGTTTTATACTTTCAAATTTTTTTTCATCCCTGAGCCTGAACCTGAAGAATAAAGTGATGGAAAGACCGTATAAATCCCTGTCAAAATCAAAAATATGCACCTCTATTGATTTTTGTCCCTTACTTTTGTTTACAGTCGGATTGAAGCCAATGCTGAGCATTCCGGTCAGTTTTTTGTTATCAAGCATAATATCAACAGCATAGACTCCATTGGCAGGGATCAGCTTGTGGTTATCATCCGGCTTCATATTGGCTGTAGGAAATCCCAGTGAACGTCCAAGCTTTCTTCCCTGAATAACAGTGCCGGTTAACGAGTAACAATATCCAAGCAGGCGGTTTGCATTCTCAACATGGCCTTTAAGCAGGGCATCACGAATAGAGGTGGAGCTGATAACTCCTTCAGGTGAGCTTATCTCACGACCCTGCCCAACAGCGAAATCAAATAATCCGGCATATCGGCTGATTTTCTCCAGGTCTCCCGTCTTGTTTTTACCAAAATGATTATCATAGCCGACTATAAGGTGTTTTATACCAATTTCCCGAACCAGGATTTCCCTGATGAAATCAAGGGCCTCCATATTTCTCAGGTAAGTATCGAATTTTATAATTACAAGGTGATCAATGAGAGTCTCGGCCAGAAGCTTTTTCTTTTCCTCAAGGGTTGAAAGATAATAGAGTTCATCAGTTTTTTCGCCAAGCACCAGTCGGGGATGTGGATTGAAGGTTATGACCACCGATTCCCCCTTTGTAAGGCGTGCCAGGTTAACAAGCTGTTCAAGAACTGCCCTGTGTCCCATATGTACCCCGTCGAAAACGCCTATTGTGACAACAGGCTGAATCAGATTCAGATTTTCATATCCTTCATGAATTATCATTCATTATCCATTTTAAGACTGTAAAATTAGTAAAGCATGTGAAAACAGAATGCCCAAGTGATTTAGTTTTTGTAATTTTATATCAAGTATCTTTTCAGAAATTATTATGAATCCGTCCAAGTTCTATCAATCCGATCCCTGGCTTGAACCATATAAAGGTTCCATTGAAAGCCGGATTAACAAGTGTCACGCAAAAGAGAGGCACCTTGCCGGCAACGGAAGCCTTAAGGAGTTTGCCATGGGTCATTATTATTATGGCCTACATAGGGACCAGAATGGCTGGATATTCAGGGAATGGGCTCCTAATGCTGAGAATATTTATCTTATCGGGATTTTCAGCGACTGGAAAGAATCACCTGCTTACAGTCTGAACAGGATCAACAAATATGGTGACTGGGAATTAAATCTGCCTCCCGAATCTTTAAAACATGGTGATTTATTCAAAATCTCACTTCACTGGAACGGAGGAAGAGGGGAACGTATCCCCTCCTATGCCACCCGTCTTGTTCAGGATGAAAATACAAAGATATTCTCTGCCCAGGTTTGGTGCCCCGAAAAACCATATAAATGGCAGATTGAGGATTTCAAAGCACCATCAACTGCTCCGGTAATATATGAAGCTCATATCGGGATGGCCACACCCGAGGAAAAGCTCGGGACTTATAAAGAATTTATGGAAAATGTATTGCCTGAGATAATAAAATCTGGTTACAACACCATCCAGTTAATGGCAATACAGGAACATCCGTTTTATGGATCGTTTGGTTATCATGTCTCGAGCTTCTTTGCCGCATCCTCAAGATTCGGAACTCCTGAGGACCTTAAGGCCTTAATAGATAAAGCCCATGCTTCAGGAATAAAAATCATCATGGATCTTGTCCATTCCCACTCTGTTAAGAACGTCAATGAGGGGCTTGGGATGTTTGACGGAACTCCAGGTCAGTATTTCCATTCTAATGAGAGGAGAAATCATGTAGCCTGGGATTCATTATGCTTTGACTACGGGAAGGATAATGTTCTTCATTTTCTCCTTTCCAACTGCAGATACTGGCTTGAAGAATACAAATTTGACGGTTTCCGCTTTGACGGCGTTACAAGCATGATTTATTATAATCATGGCCTGGAGAAGAATTTCACTTCCTATGATGATTATTTTGACGGCGGTCAGGACGAGGATGGACTTATTTATCTCTATCTGGCAAACAGAATGATTCATGATTTTAAACCAGGGGCGCTTACTATTGCTGAGGAGATGAGTGGTATGCCAGGGCTTGCATGTCATACCGACAATAAAGGATTTGGCTTTGATTACCGTCTGTCGATGGGTGTGCCCGATCTCTGGATAAAGCTTGTTAAAGAGACTCCTGATGAAAACTGGGACGTAGGTCATCTGATTCATGAGCTGACACAACACCGGCCTGAGGAGAGAATTATTTCTTACTGTGAATCGCACGATCAGGCTTTGGTGGGGGATAAAACTCTTATTTTCAGGATGCTTGATGCGGAGATGTATACTGGAATGACAAAGGCTTATCACAGCTTCACACTCGACCGGGGAATAGCCCTTCATAAAATGATAAGGCTTATCACTTTCAGTGCATCAGGCGGAGGTTATTTAAATTTCATGGGAAATGAATTCGGCCATCCTGAATGGATAGATTTTCCACGCGAAGGGAATAACTGGAGTTACAAATATGCACGGCGTCAATGGAAGCTTGCTTTCAATGAGGAACTTAAATACTCCTATCTGTTGAAGTTTGATAATGCAATGGTAAGTCTGCATAAGGAATTCAGGATGCTCGATGATAGTTATGTAAACCGGATATATGATAATAATTTCGACAAGGTGATAGCTTTCATGAGAGGTGATTTCCTTTTGGTTTTTAATTTTCATCCTGTTAACTCGTTTACCGATTACGGCATCCCTGTAAAAGGTAAGTTCAGCATTATTATTGATACTGATGACCCTGCTTTCGGGGGATTCGACAGGATTAACAGGAAAGCATATTACACATCCACCAGAAAAACAGAAAGGCTGACCCTGGATCTGCCTTTCTATCTTTATCTGTATCTTCCTTCGCGAAGCGCCCTGGTATTAAAAAGGGAAGCTGTGAAAAAGGCAACTGATATCTAATCAATCCACCTGAGCAGGTAGAAGTCCTGCTTGTGAGGGAGATCTTTGTGCTTGGGGTATATTCTTATACCATAAAAGAATGTTCCCGCTTTTTCAGGGATAAGGTTAGCCCTGTAGAGACACTTCCCGTTTTTACAGCTGACAAGCTTAAATTCCTGACTGTCAACAAACTCATATTCTCCATACTTATTAAGGTGAGTAAATACAAACTCAACGCCCACATTATCCTTTGGAATTTTTTTTACGTCGAGGGCTATTTCTGCACGGTAATCGTGGCCGGAATGATATACATTCTCTTCAGGTCTCTCGAAATTATAATTAAGTACTTCAATATTATCCCACTCATCCCTCATATTCTTTTTCCACAAAGCTATCTCCTTGGCTTTCTCAAAATCATTTGACGTGAGATATTTATTCCTTGACCACAGTTTCATATAGTATCTTTCAAAGTAATCATCAAGCATCCGTTTCATAGTAAATTCCGGTGCTATTCTGACCATTGTGTTTTTTATATGGCTTATCCATTCAACAGGAATGCCCTGTTCGTTGAATGAATAAAATGCAGGAACTATTTCGTACTCAAGCATGTTATAAATAGTTTCAGCATCAATATCATCCTGGAGATCCTGATTGCTGAATGTTCTTTTTTTCGGAAGAGCCCAGCCTGCAAAGGCATGATATCCCTCTACCCACCATCCGTCGAGAACACTGAAATGCAGAGTGCCATTCATAACTGCTTTTTCACCGCTGGTTCCCGAAGCTTCGAGTGGTCGTGTTGGTGTATTTAACCATATGTCAACGCCTCTTACAAGGTTCTTGGCAAGTTCAGCGTCATAATTTTCAAGAAAAACAACCTTTCCTGCGAACTGAGGGATCTGTGATACTTCAAAAACCCTCCTTATAAGGTCCTGTCCGCCGCCATCGTGAGGATGTGCCTTCCCTGCATATATAAACTGCACCGGTTTATCTGGATTATTCACAATTCTGGCAAGCCTGTCAAGATCCCTGAATAAAAGTGACGCCCTCTTGTAAGTTGCAAACCTTCTGGCAAAACCGATTGTAAGAGCCTTTTCATTAAGATGAGTGCTGATATTCATCAATGTACGGGGACTTACGTGCTTATCAATCATCTCTGTCTGCAATCTTTTCCTGATATTTATAAAAAGATTCTTTTTTAGTTTGGTTTTAACCTCGTAAACTTTTTTATCCTCCAGGTTATATAGTTTTTCCCATTGCTTTCTGTCGGTCTGATCAAAGTGTGCGGTTCCCGTCAGTTGCTCATAGACATCCTGCCATTCAGGGGCAGTCCATGTTGGGTGATGAACGCCGTTGGTTACATAGCCTATATAAAGCTCTTCCTTGAGGTATCCTGGCCATAACTTGTTAAACAGACCCTGAGTTACCTCGCCATGCAGCTTGCTGACACCATTCAGTTCCTGCGACATATGGGCAGCCAGATAGCTCATATTGAATTTCTTGTCAGCTTCTCCCTCACACCGGCCCAATGCGATTAGCTCATCCCAGCTAATGTTTAGCCTTGAATGATAATGTGAGATGTATTTTCTTAAAAGATCCTCTTCAAAGGCATCATGACCGGCAGGTACAGGCGTGTGAGTCGTGAACAGGGTTGAGGAACGAATAGCTTCAGCCGCCTGATTAAATGTCAGGTGGTTTTCTTCTATCAGTTTCCTCATACGTTCGAGACTTATAAAAGCAGAATGTCCTTCATTACTATGATAAAGGTCTGGTTTTAATCCGATTGCTGTAAGAGCTCTTATACCTCCTATCCCAAGAATAAGTTCCTGTTTTAAACGGTTTTCGTGATCACCTCCGTAAAGATAATGAGTTATTGAGCGGTCTTCCGGGGAATTGTCATCAAAGTCAGTATCGAGTAAATAGAGGGAGATTTTTCCGATTTTCGCTTCCCATACCCTTATTTTGACAGCTCTTCCAGGCCAGATAATATTAACTGTGAGATGCTTCCCCTCAGTATTCTTGACAGCATTTATCGGAATACGGGAAAATTCTTCGGCTTCATATATTGTAAGCTGTTCACCTTTGGGCCCAAGTTTTTGTTTGAAATAGCCAAACCTGTAAAGGAGTCCTACTCCTATAATATTTATGTTCGAGTCGCTCGCCTCCTTCAGATAATCACCCGCGAGAATTCCAAGCCCACCTGAATAGATCTTAAGGCAGGGATGAATCCCGAACTCCATGCTGAAATAAGCTATTGAAGGCTTTTCTTTATCATCGGGTCTCCCCATATATTCTTTGAAGATACGGTGGACATTCTCGAGATCCCTCACAAAATCTTCATCATCCTCCAGAACCAGCAGTCTCTTATAATCAATTTTTTCGAGGAGAAGTTTTGGATTATGAAATACCTCTTCCCATAGTGAAGGATCCATTCTCCTGAACAGCGATTCAGCTTCATGGTTCCATGACCACCATAAGTTACCTGAAAGTTCCTTTAATGATGCAAGTTTATCCGGCACATCACTCTGGACATAGATATCTTTCCAAACAGGTATCTGGTGTGGCTTCCTTATCTGGAGGCCAGGAGCTTCGACAAACTGGGCAAACTCCCTGGGTTCGTCCCTTCTTTCCATGCTGTGCACCAATGCAATCCCGTAAGCTTCAAAATAGTGCTTAACAAGATTATCCCACATGGCGATCCTTGAAACCTCATGTGCCTTTACTCTTGCTTCCCTGACCTCATCAACTGAAAGACTAATGAATTTCTGAATAAACTCTCTGATTTCAGTAACTACCTTATTTTCATTGTCATCAGTTCTTTCCACAATGGCAATTCCATTACCTGGCTCCTTGAAATACGTTTTTACCCACAGACCGAATCCGGAAAGTGAAGTTGTAACCGTAGGAATGGAAAACATGAGACTTTCAAGAGGTGTATACCCCCATGGTTCATAATATGAAGGAAATACCGAGAGATCAAATCCTATTAAAAGTTCATAATAGGAAAGGTTAAAGATTCCATCATTCCCGTTAAGATATGAAGGAGCAAAGATTAACTTTACTTTATCATTCTGGTTATTTCCAAGATTATTGTTTTTTATACTTTGAAGGACCGGGTCAGTAGACGGATAATGAAGACAATGGGTCAGATATCTGTCAATTCCATTCAGAGGTCCGTTATTGTATAAAATATCAATTAGATCCTGTCTTGGCCCCTTATGGTATGCAGGCATCAGAATAAATGCGACTATCTGTTTTGAAACAGAATCAGTTTTATTCAGTTCTCCGAGAATATTTATAAAAACATCAGTTCCCTTGTTCCTGAATTCGTATCTTCCGCTGTGAGCGATAAATATACATTCATCCGGAAGGGTATATCCGATCACTGCCTCAGCAACCTTTCTAAGCTTCTGACGCCCTGCTGTTCTTTTATCCTCAAACACTTCATCCGGAGGAACAAAAGAATCTTCAAATCCGTTGGGGGTCACAATATCCACCTCTTTACCGAGGAAGAGAGAACACTCATTCGAAGTAATCTCGCTTACAGTAGTAAAAACGTCGGCTTCGGATGCCGCAATCTTCTCAAGCGATTGTTTCGCAACAACATTGAACTCCCTTGACACCTGGGAAGGAACATATTCCTTCATCTTGCCGTATAATGGCTTGTTGTTTCCTGCAATACATCTGCCAAGAACAGTGGCATGAGTAGTAAAAGCCGTGGCTATCCAGGGAGCAAATTTTTCAATATAAAGGATTCCTGTACCGGTCATCCATTCATGAAAATGAGCTATGATGTTATGACGGTCGCGGAAATAAGATGTAAAGCTTTCTATTACTTTTCCGGCAGCATATCCAAAGAGAACAGGTTCAACATAGTCCCACTGACCGGTTATACTATCAAGCTTGTAAGTTTCCCAGAACTTTGCAAAGATCTCATTCTGCTGTCCGAAATATGGAGTAAAATCGATGAGGAAAACAATAGGTCGCCCGGTAATGTTCCATCGCCCGGTTTTTACTCTTATTCCGTCATTTGATGCAAGAATCTTCCAGTCAGAAAACAATGTCTCATCAGGTATAAATTCCGGATTTGTTACTTCTTCCCTCCATACATCTGGTCCAATGAGAATATAATTATCTCCAAGCTCATTTACAAAATTCAGTGCTTTTGTTGAGATTACAGTATGAATACCTCCCACCTTATTACAAACTTCCCAGCTGGTCTCAAAAACTAGTTCAACATTCATTATGAATTATATTGGTTAATGGATTTTTTGGATTCTCTAAATGCTCTCTTCTGGCTTTCCCGGTTTTGAAGATTTAGTTCTTTTGGCACCTCGGACAGAAGCCGATCCTGAAGATTTTTTTGCAGACAATCTTTTCCCTTTAACAGGATTCTTTTTCCCGTTCAGTACTGTTCCTCCCTCATTTTTCCTGCGGTTGTTCTTCTTAAGGTTTTCAATTTCTGATGTCTGCTGATCAATTATTGATTCCTTTTCTTTTATCAGGTTATTGAGTTTTGATATTTCATTTTGTTCATCCTTATCCGGAACAAACCGGTTAAGCCTGATTTCAAAATCACTCAGAACGTTCATATAATTCATAAAGGCATCATAAGGAGTATCATAAGGATTGAAATAGGCATGAACAACTCCATCCGAAAAGAATTTCGTAGCCATATAATAAAAATGGTCGCTGGCCTGCAGATATTCCCAGTCTTTTCTTATTTGAACATCCTCACATCTTCTTACTTTATCCGTCAGTTCATAAAGTTTATCAAGGGCTGCCACCTGCAGTTCGTTTCCATGCCACGCAGTAATATCGCGCTCCTCATCAGCCCAGGATATTGGTGATGGGATGCTTATAGCGGATACTGGTTGCAGATAATCTGTCACTTCGGTTGGAGTCATAAACCTGTAAGGTGTCTTTTTTAAGATTGATCCGGGCATGCTGCGAAGGAAATCGAATATTCCCGTATCTCTGCGGTTGTGCTCTCCAAAGGTTTCATAATCAAGAAAGATATTAATAAGTTCGCTTTTGCTTGCCAGCTTATTCAGCCATGAAGAGTATTTATCAGCAGTCAAAGGCCATTCGCTCCAACCCCGGTTAGAGAACCTGAAAGCAATATCATCACTAAGGACAAAATTTCTCAGCAACACTTTCAGTCTTGGATTTATTGAATTACAATACAGGAAGTTGGGGCTCTTCCAGCCGAGGACATGTTTGGCACCTTCTGTCAAGATTGATTTAAAACCCATATCTGCCACCCATGACCCTATCTGATCGGAATAAATAAGTTCGGTATTTCTGAATGATGTGGCCTCAACGCCAAGGAATTCCTTAACCATAGCTTTATGAGCATTTACCTGATGCTCAAATTCACTTTTTGTTTTAATGGATGCCAGTGAATGAGATTCTGTTTCAGCAAGGAATTCAACCATTCCGGTTTCAGCAAGCCGCCTGAAAGACTCAAGCACCTCGGGCGCATAAAGGCGAAACTGGTTTATTACCAGACCTGTCAGTGAAAAAGTAACTTTGAATTTACCCTTGTTTTTCAGAATCAGGTCAAGAATAACCTCATTAGCAGGAAGATAGCAATTCTCTGCCACTTTTCTCATTATTGATTCATTCGAGAAGTCATCATAATAATAATGGTCATGACCCAGGTCAAAAAACCTGTATCGTTTTAGCCTGAAAGGCTGATGAACCTGAAAATAAAAGCAAATTGCTTTTTTGCCTGTTACACTCATATTTAGTTTTTATTTTGCCAAATCACTCTGTAGTAAATATCTCTGACATGCCTTGCCGAATTGTCCCATTTAAGCCTGACAACCTCTTCCTTTCCGTTTTTAATGAACATCTTCGACAGGGCAGGATAATTAAGAATCCCATAAATAGCATCAGCCATCGCATCGATATCCCAGAAATCGGTTTTAACGGCATGAGTAAGGATCTCTGAAACTCCCGATTGTTTACTTATAATCACAGGAACATTTGATTGCATTGCCTCAAGCGGAGAAATTCCAAATGGTTCTGATACTGAGGGCATTATGTAAACATCACTCATATGCAGCATCGTAAAAACATCTTTCCCCTTTAGAAACCCGGTAAAATGAAACCTGTCAGTAATTCTAAGGGCGGCTGCTCTTCTCATCATTCTTTCCATCATATCGCCTGAGCCAGCCATAACGAATCTTACATCAGGCATTACTTTCAGAACTTTATAGGCAGCTTCAATAAAATATTCAGGACCCTTCTGCATGGTTATTCTTCCAAGAAAAGTAACTACCTTATCATTAATACCTTTATGGATAACGGCCTCCTGTGATATTTTTAAAGGTTCAACAGCATTATATACAGTCTCCACCTTATCAGGATGGATCTGATATTTATTTATTACTATATCCCTTGTAAGATTGCTTACTGTAATGATTTTTGAGGCAGCATCCATCCCAAGTTTCTCGATCCGGTAAACATCGGGATTTACATTGCCGCCGCTGCGGTCGAAATCGGTGGCATGTACATGGATCACAAGTGGTTTTCCTGAAACCTCCATTGCAGCAATTCCTGCAGGGTATGCAAGCCAGTCATGGGCATGAATAATATCGAAATTATTTTCTTCAGCTATTACTGATGCTACAACAGAATATTTATAGATCTCATCCATAAGAGAACTGTCATATTTCCCTGTGAAATCTATTGTTCCCTCGTTATTTGTCTGCACAATAAGTTTGTACCCCGAAATTTCCGAATCAAGTCTTTTATAGAATTCTTCAGGGGTGGTATATGGGACTATTTTAGATGATACTTCTATTTTCTCAACAGGGCGTCTGAATCCTTTGTAATGAATTTGTTTAAAGGCCACAGGAACCTTATTCGCACCAATAAGTCTTACCCGTGCCTGGTCCTCATCGCCCCACGCTTTAGGAACAACAAAGATAACTTCAAGGTCTTCAAGCACCGACATCCCTTTAGTCAGGCCATAGCTGGCTGTACCAAGCCCGCCGGAGATATGAGGCGGAAATTCCCAACCAAACATTAGTACACGCATAACATACCTGATTATAAGTTTGAATATTTGTTTTCCAGCAAATCTATTATTCTGAGCACTTCCCCTACACTGGAGGCTTGTGATATAGCTCCGTTTGGTTCATGAGGAGGATCTCCTCCATAAATCTCAGAAATTGTTGTCACTCCATGTTCGCTCATCACCTCCTCCAGTCCGGAGATCAGTCTTTTAACTTTCTGCACTCCCTGACTACCGTAAATTTTAAGCCATCCTTCACAGAAAGGACCTGACAACCATGGCCAGACAGTTCCGTTGTGATATGCTTTATCTCTTTCCTCCTGATTTCCGCGATATGTTCCCCTATAAAGTGGATTCCCCGGAGAAAGTGTCCTTAGTCCCCTGGGTGTGACAAGTTCCCTGTCGGCAATGTCGAGAACTCTCTTCATCTGATCTTTCGAAAGCATTGAATGTGGAAGTGAAACAGCAATTACCATATTAGGCCTGACGAAATAATTTTTCCCTTCCTCGTCATTTACATAGTCAGCCAGATAACCTCTTTGATTGTCGCAGAACATTTCAAGAAAAGAGTCCTTGATCAAATCAGGAAGGTTCTCATATTCCTTCACAAACTTCCTGTCATTGAGCTCCGCGGCCATTTCAAGTGCAAAGCACACCGCATTATACCACAGGGCATTTATTTCCACGGCATATCCTTTCCTCTGAGTGACAGGCACACCATTAACAACAGCCTGCATCCAGGTAAGTGGTCTGCCTGGTGCTTCAGCATAAATGAGCCCGTTTTCCCTCATTCTTATATAAGGGAAAGTCCCATCCTTATATGCATAGAAAATTGATTTCAACGCATTCCAGTACCGATCGCCGGCATCATGACCTCCGTTCTCAATATATTGCTGAACAGACCAGAAAAACCACAGAGGAGCATCCGCAGAATTAAATACCAGATTATTCTCCGGGTAAGATTTCGCTTCAATATCTGTCTGCATTCTCTCAACCTGGGTATCCAGAACCTCCCTGTAAACCTGAAGTTTTTTCTTAACACGGGCCAATGCGAGTCCGGGGAGCGAAATAAATGTATCTCTGCTGCGTGATCCAAACCAGGGGTACCCGGCAATTATAAGGGTCTTTCCATGCCGTTTTTCGATAAACTGCTGGGCTGCGTTCTTCAGACAATTGACAAAGTTGTTTCTTGGTATTTTACCATTTACTGTTTTTGTGAATTTTGCCTTGAGACCAGATGTTTTTTCTTCTTTTGTTGAAGCTGAAAAAACAATTACATCACCTTCTTTCCCTTCCACTTCGAAAAATCCGGGTGAAAAAAGATCCTCTGAATAATCGTATCCTCTTTTCTGTTCCTCAGGATATTCAACACCCAGGTACCAGTCAGGTACATGAACAAATTCGGCTTTTGCTGAAAATTGCATGTGAAGAAAAGGGAACCCGTCATATAGCCTTGCCTTGATTCCGTTGTCGATAAAATCAACTTTTGTGTTGGCGGTAAGATTGGCATGTGTGAGGTCATGAATATTCCTGAAGGCAAGGAATGGCCGAACCTGAAGTTTTAAAGGTTCTGAGGCTTCAATAATTGTAAACCTGGCCAGATACTGCTCTTCATAATGGACCAGGAGCCTTTCATGCTTAAGCTTTACTCCGCCGACTCTGTAAATTCTCGAAGGGATTGTGTCCATTTCAAGCTCTTCAATATATTTATGGCCTTTCGGGACGAAATAATCACCTTTGAATTTCCTGATCCCGACATTGAAATTTCTGTCATTATTTACTACAGTAATATCGAGCGATGACAGTAAAACATATCTGTCCCCTCCGAAAGCATCAACAGGGCAAACGAGAAGGCCATGATATTTCCTCGTGTTGCATCCAACCAGGGTGGTGGAAGAGTATGACCCTGCCCTGTTAGTTCTTAATACTTCCCTGGTCAGCGAGTATTCAAGGTTTACAACCTGACCCTTTTCAAACTTTATGTAACTCATAAAACTACCTTTATAACCTCTTACTAAAAACCTTTTAAGATAATCTTTTTTATTGAACCTTGCAAAATAACCTGTGGGTATCTCCGAAAAAGTTCATCCATAACTGCCCTTCGTGCACTATCATTTGTCTCACTTACTATAAAAGAGAGACGGTGCATCGCCGGAAAAAAAAAAGAATAACTTTGCATCTCAATAAATTGTTCTGTTTAACAAACATCTTTTCTTCAATGTTCAGAAAACTGATTTCATTTTTTTTGGGGGCAGCTCTTTTTGTAAGCTGCCGCAATAAATCTGCAGAAATAACCGGTATCCTTGAATATCCTCTGCCAAAGCAATATATCTTTCTCCAGGAACTTAAATCTAATAAGCTTTTAAGTGTCGATTCCGTCATAATATCGGAAGATGGAGGCTTTGAGTTTAAAAGGATGGTTAAATTCCCGTCTTTTTATCTGCTCAAAATTAATCAAAATAACTTCCTGACAATGCTTATTCAACCCGGAGAGAAAATAAAAATGACCTCTCATTACGATTCACTGAATTATCCTGTCGTTGTTCAGGGATCAAAAGGGACCAAACTGATGTCGGATTTTAACAAAACCCTTTTAAACACAAGAAAAAAGATAAGCACTCTTAGTGAAATCCATGATAATAATCTCGGGAGAGATGATTTTGCAGATGTTGTTGACTCCCTCGACAACCTTGGACAGATATATTTAAATGAACTGAACAGCTATGCCAGGAAGTATATTGATGATAATATTTCCTCCCTTGTATCGCTGGTTGCTATTTATTCCCAGGTAGCTCCAAACGTGTATGTAATAAATCCGGAAAAAGATATGTCCTATTACCTGAAAGTCGATTCTTCATTGTTTAAAAACTATCCGGAATATCCTCCGGTTATAGACTTTCACAACCAGGTAAAAGAAATGGTTGCTTATTTTGATCATAAAAAAGGCTCTTCCTCAGGTTCAGGTGAGAAAATGGAAGCACCTGAAATTGCACTTCCTTCCCCTGAGGGAGACACAATTAAGTTGTCATCAACAAGAGGAACATATGTATTACTCGATTTCTGGGCTTCCTGGTGCGCTCCATGCCGGAGGGAAAATCCAAACCTTGTAAGGGCGTACAATATGTACCATACCCGCGGATTTCAGATTTATCAGGTATCACTTGATAAAACCAAAGAAGCATGGATAAAAGGAATACAGGACGACAGGCTTGAGAAATGGATACATGTTAGCGATGTAAAGTACTGGGAATCAGTAGTAGTTCCGCTTTATAAGATTGATGCAATTCCTTTTAATTTTCTTCTGGATAAGGAAGGACAAATAATTGCTTCAAATTTGCGTGGAGAAGCCCTGCAAAGAAAGCTTGCTGAATTGTTTAAATAAATCATAATCTCATTAAATCATTATACCGGTAACACTTTTTATAATGAAAAGATCTCTGATTTTCCTTATTTCCCTGGTTATTGCAACCGGATGCCAGAATAAAAATTCTTTCACCGTAAAAGGAACTTTATTGGAACCTGGAAATAATAAAACAATCTATTTAAAAAGAGTGGCTGTTAATACACTTTTACTGCTGGACTCTTCTGAGATAAACAGCAAAATGGGATTTAAATTCAGAATAAAGGCAACCGAACCTGATTTTTACCAGCTCGGCTATTCTGAATCAGATTTTATCACACTCCTTGCAGAACCAGGTGAGGCAATAGAGCTTTCCTTTACCGGCAAAAACCTTTCAGCCAACTATAAAGTAAAAGGTTCTGATGGAACTGAAAAAGTCAGAATGCTTGATATGAGACTCAACGATACTAAAAGAAAACTTGATTCCTTAAGAACAGTTTATGATACGGCTTCCCGGGAAAAGGATTTTGATCAGAAAAAGGAGATTCTCGAAAATGAATTCAATAATCTCCTTAAAGAATTACGAAAGAAAAATATTGAGTTCATTATCACCAATACAAAATCGATGGCCTCAATAAAAGCCTTGTACCAGAGAATTGATGAAAACACCTATGTCCTTTATGATCCCCGCGATCTGCAATATCTGAAAATAATTGCCGATACCCTGGGTCGTTATTATCCTGATTCAAGGAACGTAAAAGCGCTTGTCGAAGATGTCAAAAAAGAACTGAACCAGATGAATGCTCTTCAGTTACAAAATATGGCGAGTTCTTCTCCCGAAATTAAACTTGATCCTGACCTGAAAGACATTAACGGGAAAAGGACCGCTTTGTCATCTCTCAGAGGCAAGATAGTCCTCCTTACATTCTGGTCGGTAGATTCAAAAGAGTGCATTGCAGAAAACCTTCAGCTCAAAAACATGTACAAAGCTTACAATAAAAAGGGATTTGAAATATATCAGATAAACCTTGATAAAAATGAGGAAAAATGGAAGGCCGAAGTGAAGTTTGATGAACTCCCCTGGATAAATGCGAGGGAAGATGATCCGGACAATCCCAAAAATGCCATACTCTTTAATGTTAAATCTCTTCCGTCCAGTTACCTGTTCGACAGGGATGGGACACTCATTGGATTAAATCTGCATGGCAGAGCTCTTCAGATTAAAATGAATCAACTATTTAATAATTAAACTCCTTCCTTGAAAGAATCAGGAAAAATATATTTCGCATCCGATTTTCATCTGGGCCTTAAGGCCGGAACAGATCCGGGTGAAAGAGAAAAAAGGGTGGTAAAATGGCTAAATACAATTGCTCCGGATGCACGGGAAATATACCTTGTTGGAGATATTTTTGATTTCTGGTGGGAATACAAGCTTGTGGTCCCGCGCGGATTCACAAGATTCCTTGGTTGTGTCTCAGCCTTGACCGATTCAGGGATCCCGGTGCACTTCTTTACAGGAAACCATGATATGTGGCTGGGAAATTATCTTTCAGTCGAATGTGGATTAATAATTCATTCTTCACCATATTCACCTGTTTTGTTTGGAAAGAAATTTCATATTGTCCATGGAGAGGGACTTGGCAGCAATAAAAGAGTATATAAAATCCTTCTCTCAATATTCCGTAACAAACCTGCCAGGGCATTTTATTCAATGTTGCATCCTTCAATCGGCGTAGGCATCGGACATAAATGGTCTTTAAACTCCAGGCTAGGGAAAGGAATTTCAAAGGATTTCAAAGGTGAGGGCGAGGAAGATCTGATTAAGTACTCAAGATCAGTACTTGAAAATGAGCATATTGACTTTTTTGTTTTTGGGCACCGGCATCTTGATTTATTATATGACCTTAACAAGAGCTCGAGAATTGTCTTCCTCGGAGCCTGGATAAAGAAAGGAAGTTTTGCTGAGTGGGATGGAGTGAATTTAAGCCTCAGAGAATTCTGATCATCCTTATTATTATTCGATCTTTACAGTAAGCATAAAGTACGAATAAATCATATTGACCTTTTCAAACCGGTAATCCAGCTTGCCACCCGATTTGCGGGCCATTGCTATTAGACCCATATTGCCTGTGCTGTCGGTATCAACAGATTGTTCTGATAAGGATGTAAAAAATAATTCCTTTAACCCCTCCTTATCATGAAGATTTACTATATCCAGTTTTCTTTGGAGTTCTTCAATCCCTGAATCAAGGATCAGGTTTCCCGTGGTCAGAACAAATTTACCATCTTCAAGCCTGATTGTCGCTACCGGCATTCCGTATTTTTCCTCTGTTTGCCTGCCCGGATTATATTTTGAGACATTCTCGAGAATTTCGACCAAAATGGAGAACACTCTTCTTCTGAGTACTGAATCAACATTTTCATCAGTGAGCTTTGATTCTGCAAGAGATAAAACCTCTCCTCCGATTGCGGAATTAATATGCCCTGACCAGATCATGTAAATATTATTTTCAGCCATTAACCGTTCAAGCTGAATAACCTGATCACTTCTAAATTGTTTTCCCGTGTTTCCGGTATGTACACCTATACCATCCGAATCGACTGTTTTGCTTAATATGAAGTAGGAGAATTCATCATCCACAGGTAAAAAATCATAATCAAGTTTATTCCCGGTTTTAGCAGCCATTTCTATCAGGCCGAGTCCCGCGCCACCTTTACTGCTGAATTGTGATGAATTCAAGATCTTTCTGTACAGATTTTTAGTCTCCACGATATCAAGCTTATTTACTTCCTCGAGTCTTTTTCTGAGATTACCGACATGATCCGATTCAAGGATATTCGCAGTAGTAATTGTATAACCATCATCAGTCTTGGAATAGGTAACAAGCGACATTCCCCTGTGATGAACATGATCCCCATGTTTTGCAATATTCTGAAGACTCTCCAGAACAAACATAAATAGGCGTTTTTGCCCTGCGAATCCGAATGAATCATCTTTCATCTCATTTTCAAGGAGAGTAATCAAGGGAAGGGAGTTCCTCTCTGAGATATCTCCCCTGTAAACAAACAATAGCCGTTCGTTTACCATTTTTTCGTGAATAGACCGTATAGTATGCATAGAATAAAGATCTGGCAGAATATAGAAACGATAAAACCAGCGGTCAAAGTATGTCCTCCAATTTTTTAATTCAGTGGTAGAATATGGGCTTTAATACCTATTTTAAGTACGTAGAATTGACTAATTGATAAG
>Ga0315283_10001083_pt1 | contig 21334 bp, 13 predicted proteins | sample YL17G09_0_MG_FD_204541 | JGI IMG/M metagenome (GOLD analysis project Ga0315283, IMG submission 204541) | Sediment microbial communities from Yellowstone Lake, YNP, Wyoming, USA - YL17G09_0 | ecosystem: Environmental > Aquatic > Freshwater > Lake > Sediment | place: USA: Wyoming | collected...
CCGCAAACAATTTTGACACTCCCGAAATATATTTTCAATATAAATTAATTGGTTTCGATGAAAATTGGTCCAAATGGACTACCAAGAAATTTAAAGAGTATACCAATCTCCCGGATGGGCAATACACATTTGTACTTCGTGTTCGCAACAACGACCAAACTTCTCTTTCGGGCATATCTTATAAATTTGTGGTTATGCCACCATGGTACAGATCAAGGTATATCTGGATTATTTATTTCATTCTGTTCGTGGTGAGTATATACCTGGGTCAGCGATATTTCAGGCATAGTATAGAGAAATCACGCTTAGCTGAAAAACAGAAGCAAACAGAAAAATACCTTAAACGCGAGCAACAGTTAAAAGGAGAAGCGCTAATTGCTGAAAAAGAGATGGTACGCCTGCGCAACGAGAAATTAAACCTCGAAATGATTCATAAAGAAAAAGAGCTGGCCAATTCAACCATGCAACTAATCAGGAAAAATACTATCTTAAATAAATTAAAAACTGATCTGCATAGTGCACTTTCTTCACCGGGCTACGATTTGATAAAAAATAATTTAAACAGCCTCATAAAGCAGATTGATAAGGAAATTGATACTGAAAAACAATGGCAGGTGTTTAACATGCATGTTGAACATGTTTATGAAGATTTGTTTAAAAAGCTTAAAGAGCATTATCCTGAGCTTACTCCTCGCGAGTTAAGCTTATGCGCTTTTCTTCGTATGAATATATCCAGTAAAGAAATAGCTGCACTCATGAATATCAGCGCCCGGGGTGTTGAGATAAGCCGCTACCGCATACGTAAAAAGCTGAGGTTGGATCGCGAGGCAAACCTAACTGAGTTCATGATAAATCTTTAATGTAATTTGAATAATATCTCTTCAGAAACAGCTTTCTTCTTTCTTCTCAAATCTTCTCACAATGGAAGATTTTGAACCCGTTGAATCATGTATGATGCATTCAGTGCTGTTCACTTTATGTTATATATATTTAATATACAATCTATTACAATTTAATTGATGTAAATATGATGTACTGTTATATACTTTGTTGATGTATATTTGATGCACATTAATATTTTTATTTACTTATAAATTATCCTATTTTTGTCCTTAACAATCTAATCAATTACACAAAAACCTCATTTTATTATGAAAAGAAAGCTACTATTGAGCACATTTCTTTTGTTCCTTTCTTTCTGGGCATGGTCTCAGGAAGTTCAGATCAGTGGTACAGTGAAATCGGCCATGGATAATTTGTCTCTGCCCGGAGCTATAGTACAGGTTAAGGGGACTACCACGGGAACCACTACCGATATTGATGGAAAATACACCATCAAGGCCAGTCCGAACCAGGTACTGGTGTTCTCCTCCATGGGTATGATAAAGCAGGAAGTCACCGTAACTTCTGCCACCAAAACCGTTGACATTGTGCTTCAGGGAACCGCAATTAATATGGAAGAAGTTGTGGTGGTTGGTTATGGTACACAAAAAATAACCAAGGTGTCTGGTGCTATTTCTTTAATTAAGGCCATAGAAATTGATAAACAAAAACCTGTTAAAGTAGAAGATGCTTTGCAGGGGCGGGCATCCGGTGTTTCAGTCATTCAAAATGGCTCACCCGGTAGTAAACCAACAGTGTTGATCAGGGGTATTCCGTCTTTTTCAGGAACTGATCCTGTAGTTATAATTGATGGTATTCCTCAGACCTTGACTGATTTGAATGCAATTAATTCGGGTGATATCGAATCGATCAACGTTCTGAAGGATGCGGCAGCAATAGCCATTTACGGTGTAAAAGGCGGTAATGGTGTTATTGTTGTCACAACCAAGAGTGGCAAAAAAAATCAAAAAACAGAAATTTCCTTCAGTTCATATTTTGGCCAGCAGCAAGTGATGAATAAGATTGGGGTGCTGAATGCAACCGAATATGGGGCAATGATTAATGAAGGCAGCATGGTTTCCGGTGGAGAATTAATTTTTCCTGATATTTCTACATTGGGGGCTGGTACAAACTGGCAGGATCAGGTATTTAAAAAAGCAGGTATTTCTTCAAATAATTTAACCGCAACAGGAGGAGGCGAAAAAGTAAGTTATTTTCTTTCTGCCGGTTATTTTGGGCAAGGTGGCGTGGTTGGTGGGACTGATAAATCAAATTTCGACCGGGTGAATGCTACGGCCAATATTAATTTCGATATTGCACCGAAATTAACATTCATACTTAATACAAGCTATGTAAATATTAAAAGCAAGGGAGTTCAGGAAAACTCCTTTAATTCAATAATAGGCAGTGCTTTGAATTTTGATCCAACAGTACCTGTATTAAATACAGTACCCAATACTGTCGGGAAATACGGATTCAGCAATCTCTTGCTATCAGAAATATTTAACCCGCTTACCAAGTTAGAAAATACTTATAACAGGAGCAATGGTGATAAGTTATTTGGTAAAGCAGAGCTGCAATATGATGTTCTGAAAAGCCTGAAACTCACTACCCGTTTTGGTTATGTGAAATGGGATCAGGTAGGCAAAGAGTTTTATCCTCTGGTGTTCTATGGCCCGCTGAATGTGGAAAATACAATGAATGCAGATGGAACTACAGTTGCGGGTAAACATAACAGTGTCAGCGAATATCAAAATAGCAACTTCTCTTTTACCTATGAAGCATTTGGCAATTACAATTTCAAGATCCAAGACATCCATAATTTTGAAACTGTACTTGGTTTTTCAATGTCAGAGTCAACTTCTAACGGCTTTAATGCATCACGGGAGGATGTTCCTTTTAACTCATGGGATTTTGCTGATATTTCAAGTGCTACCGGCGTTAACTCAATTGGTGTAAATGGTAGTGTAAATGCTCAGACCGGTTCAAGCTGGCAGGGTTTAACCAGGAGAAATTTATCTTATTTCGGCAGAATTAATTATGACTATCGGGACAGATATCTGGCTTCATTTTCAGCCCGCCGTGATGGGTCAGTTGCTTTTGGCCCCAAGAATAAGTTTGCCAATTTCTTCGCAGGCTCTCTTGGCTGGGTGGTCTCAAGCGAAGATTTCTTTAAGTCTGAATTCATTAACTATTTAAAAATAAGGGGTAGTTATGGGTCTATCGGAAATGAGAATGTGAATCCACAATATATAGCAGTTGAAACTGGTGGCCCAAGTTATAATCAAACGGCAAACAGTAATGGTTATACATTTGGTTCAACTTTTATGGCTGGTTCGACCATTGGCTCATTTAAAAACGAGGTTTTAAGATGGGAAAAACAAATTCAGATGAATGCAGGCTTTGATATTAATGTTCTGAAAAATAAATTAACCTTATCAGCAGATTATTTCCAAAAGAAAGTAGATGGATTATTATTTATGGACGCGGCACCTCTGTATGCAGGTACTTCATTACCGGTTGATGCAAACATCGGATCAACAAAAAGCAGCGGTATTGATTTAACATTAGGGTATAACGATGTGTTCGTTGCAGATCTTAAATTAAATACATCTCTTACATTCACTACTTCTACAAATTTAGTTACTGCAACCAACAGGGATGGAACAGCATTTATTTCCGGTGGCTCATATTTTAACGGGCAATCTCAGAATGCAACCCGTTTTCAGAAGGGTTATACACCCGGATATTTTTATGGATATAAAACAGCTGGTTTATTTCAAAATTTTGAAGAAATTGCAGCTAGCCCCACTCAGGCTGGAGCTGTGCCCGGCGATATCAAGTTTGTGGATGTAAATGGAGATGAGAAAATCACTGATTTGGATAAAACAAAAATCGGAGACCCGTTCCCCACATTTACATTAGGCTGGAGCCTGGGGTTAGAGTATAAAAACTTTTACGTTAATGTATTTACTTATGCTTCTGTGGGAAATGATATTTACAGGGCTTATGAAAGAAATGCACAATACTCCAATAAATTCAGAAGTATCTTAGACAGGTGGACAGGGCCCGGTACAACAAATGATGCGCATAACCCGCGATATTCATTTACAGATGCAAACAGTAATATCAGGGCTTCAGACAGGTATGTTGATGATGGTTCATTTGTAAAAATTAAGAATCTGCTGATTGGGTATACAATACCGGCTTCTTTATTCAAGAATAAGGTATTTACTAAATTAAGCATTTACGCCCAGGTGAAAAACCTTGTTACATTAACTAAATATTCCGGTTACGATCCTGAAATCCCCGGTGGAATACTAGATACAGGTGTTGACCGTGGAAACTATCCGCAGGCCAGGACATATTCTGTAGGTTTAGACGTTAAATTTTAATTTTTAAAACAAGCAATATGAAAAATATAAGATATATAACTGGAATAGTACTACTTGTTTCATTATTCACCGGATGCAAGAAATGGGTTGATTTCGATCCTCACGATGAATATGTCGTTACGGATGCCGATTATTTAAAATCTGCTTCTGATTATCAAACAATGGCTGTTAGTTGTTATACTCCGATGCAATGGCTTAACCAGGTTGTTGTAATAGGCGATATTGCCAGTGATAATGCTGTATCAGGAGGTGAAAATGCGTCGGATGTATTGGACTTACAACACATAGATGATTATACTGTAACTACGAATAACGGACAACTTGAAGAAATCTGGCATGTAGCTTATGAAGGTGTTAACAGGACGAATTACCTTGTACAGTATAAAGACAAGAACATTGCAGGGGAAACTGTCGATTTTGCCGGCAAAGATGCACTCTATGGCGAAATATACTTTTTGAGGGCTTATTATTATTTCAACTTAGTCCGGTTTTTTGGGGATGTGGTATTGTTTACAGATAGAAAATTAGGAGTTGCTGATTTTGGGACACTGCAAAGATCACCTAAAGCAGAAGTATATATACAAATAGAAGCTGATTTGAATGCCGCTATAGCTGTATTACCTCCAACAAATACCCAGCCAGGAAGGATAACAAAATATGCAGCCCAGGCTTTATTGGGTAAAGTGTTACTTTATCAGGGGGAGAATCAGGAGAAAATTGATGCCGCTGCCGCAATTTTTCAAGATGTGGATAACTGGCCATTTAGTTTAGTACCCAATATTGGTGATATCTTTTTGTTATCAGGTGAAAATGGCCCCGAAGCCGTTTTCGAAATTCAATATTCTAATGGTTCACCTTATTATAACTGGGGTGGCGTCACAAGAGGCCAGGGTAATTTGGCCGCCCAGCAATGTGGTGTCAGGGGATTAAACGGTACTGCGGATATGCCTTATGCAGTCGGATGGAGCACTAACCTGCCGGCACAGGATTTGGCCAATGCTTTCGCTGAAGGTGATCAAAGAAAAAATGCTACCATATTGGATATAGAAGCATATAAAACAGACAACCCGGCTTTTAATATAACTTACCAGGTTGCACCATTCAAAAATACAGGGTTGTATAATAAAAAATACCTGCCAATGAAAGGACAAACCAGCGGGCAGGTTGAATTAAATTATGCAAACAATCAAAGAATTATCCGCTATGCCGATGTACTATTAATGGCTGCAGAAGCATTCAACAGGTCAAGCTCGCCTAATGACAGCAAAGCCCAGGGATTCTTAAACCAGGTTCGCCAAAGGGCATTTGGTGATAATCTACATGATATTACGGCAACCGGAGCTGCTTTAAAACAAGCTATATGGGAGGAAAGGAGATTGGAACTGGCAATGGAAGGAGACCGCTTTTTCGATTTAGTAAGGACAGGGCAGGCCGCAGCTAAAATCCCGGGTTTTGTAGCTGGTAAAAATGAGGTATTCCCTATTCCTCAAAAAGAAATCAATATTTCAGGGATTAGCCAAAATACCAATTGGTAATTTATTTCTTCATTAATCTCAAAAATTAAAATCATGACAACGAAAATAAAATTAATCATCTTTATTTTTCTTGCAACAGTTATTGGTCTCAGTGCCTGTAAGAAAACGGAGTATTCATTGGGGGAATTAGTAACTCCTTCGACCCCTGCGTTGGATATTATTGTGGCAGGAACAGATGTTGAAAACCCGGGCGGGAATGGAACAGGTAGCGTTACCGTTACCACAAGCGCGACTAATGTGATCACGTACAGAATTGATTTCGGCGATGACAAATTCCTGATCGTGCCAAACGGTACTACTACCTACAAATACACCAATCCCGGTACGAGTGATTATACGGTTACCGCAACTGCAATAGGCACAGGCGGTCTCACTTCATCTACCAGTAAAACGATCAAAGTGTTTGTTGCCTTTACGATACCGCCTTTTATTTTAGACGCGTTAACCGGTGGGTCGTCAAAAACCTGGATGATAAATAAAACTGAAACAGGATATTTTGGCGTTGGGCCGGCAGCCGAGTTTCGTGCCCGCGCTGATTGGTGGCTTGCATCTCCAACTGATATGACAAAATCTCCGGCTTTTGATGATGAAGTTACATTTTCGAAAGATGAACTGGATAATGTCTCTATGATGGTTGATAATAAAGGGTTGACATATATGAAAGACTTCTCAACCACATTTTATGGTTTTCCAAAAGGACCAGATGCTGGTTATGCCCTTGTTACCGAAGATACGAAAAAACTGGCATTCATGGATGCAACTTCTGCCTCCACACCTGAAGTTTCTACGAGAATCCAGTTTGTTGTTCCGGGAAATGGTATTATTATTTGGGGTGCAGGCGCCACTGAATATGAGATTTTAGAAGCGTCACCTACCAAAATACAATTCCGCAATATAGGTCTTGATGGCAATGCGTGGTATCAGGTATTAATACCTAAATAGTCATAAAATGAAATATATCATAAGACCGACAGCTATACTTTTCTGTTTTTTTATTTTTATTGGTTGTAAGAAGGCAGATAACGGAGGAAACACAACTCCGACTAATCTTGTCATCATTACTGATATAAGTTCGGATGGAAGCGGAACAGTTGCTTTTACAGCAACTGCCGATAATGCCGTTTCTTATGATTATGAATTTGGAAATGGCGAGGTTCGGACTGTGGTTTCAGGTATCGTAACGTATATATACACACTTGAAGGAAGTCACACGTATCCTGTTACCGTTACAGCAAAGAGCAGTTCAGGCTTAAAAATCAAAAAAACTGTTGATATAACTGTAACGGTAAACACTTCGATTCCCGGACTTTTTTGGTCTGACGAATTTAATGCGAATGGTGCCCCCGATCCATTAAAATGGGGATATGATATAGGAGGTGGTGGATGGGGAAACCAGGAGTTGCAGTATTATACCAACCGGCCTGAGAATGTAATTGTTGAGGGAGGAGTGCTAAAGATAAAAGCAATCAGGGAAAGTTACAGCGGCAGCGAATACACTTCCGCAAGGATACTTTCACTCAATAAATTTGCTTTCATGTATGGCAAAGTTGAAGTAAAAGCCAAACTTCCGGCAGGTGTTGGTACCTGGCCAGCTATATGGGCGATGGGCAGTGATATTGGTACAGTTGGTTGGCCGGCCTGTGGGGAGATTGATATCATGGAGCACCGGGGTAGTGAGTTGAATAAAATTTTCGGTACTATCCATTATCCCGGACATTCCGGTGGTAATGCAGTTGGCAGTACCAAAACCATTGCCAATGCTACTACTGAGTTTCATATATACACCCTTGATTGGTCTGCTTCATATATTAAAATCTATGTGGATGAGCAGTTATATCATTCAGTTGACAATTCCAACGCTATTCCTTTCAACCATGATTTCTTTTTCATAATGAATGTTGCCATGGGGGGAACATTTGGCGGAGACGTTGATCCTGCATTTACCAATGCAACAATGGAAGTGGATTATATAAGGGTTTATAAGTAAGTCCATAAGCCTCATTATGCCATGGGGTTAATATAAGGTTAGCTCCTTTGCATATTGGATTGTTAATCCCGAAATGTGTTTTGATATGGGAACTAACCCCAATTCACAATCCTGAAATGCAGTAATCAGATTTTACAAAAGCTGAAAAATGGCTTTGTTTAATGTTTCAACTCTTTAAAAGTAAATACTAGGATATAGTGGTGAGTATTGACATTCAGATGTTGATAAAGCCACTTTTTTAATGATAGGTTGTGTACATTGTATATATATAATCTGAAACATGATTATCCGACAAATGGTACATATTATTGTTGCAAATTAATCTTTAATTGTTCATGATCCGCTCCTGTTTCAACCAAAAGTACTGTTTTCAGATCAGGTGGAACTTTAAAATGCATTTTTTCGGTTTTGGATTTTTTTTGAAAAGAGATTTTAATTGATTTATAAATAATACCAATGAAAAAGCAAATCGTCTATTTAATACTCATTTTCTTGTGGTTGGCTTCATGCTGCAGTTCAAATAATGTTGCTTTAAATAAAAAAATGGCTTCCAATAAGTCGGTTTCCAATCAGAGTGGCTGGGAATTGGTATGGAGCGATGAATTTGATTACAACGGTCTGCCGGATGCTACAAAATGGATTTATGATACTGAAGGAAATTCAACAGGTTGGGGTAATAATGAAGCCCAGTTTTATACTACAGCCCGAAAAGAAAATTCCCATGTTGAGAATGGCAAATTATCTCTATCTGCAATCCGGGAAGAATATGAAGGAAAGCCATATTCTTCAGCCCGGCTGAATTCAAAAGTTGCCTGGCAGTTCGGACGGGTTGAAGTCCGGGCAAAATTACCCGCTGGAGTAGGAACCTGGCCTGCCATCTGGATGATGCCAGGAGGTTGGTCCTATAGCGATGGCAACTGGCCGGCAGTAGGAGAAATTGATATCCTGGAACATGTTGGGCACGACATAAACATAGTACACGCCTCTGCCCATTCAAAAGATTACCAGTGGCAGGCCGGGACTCAAAAAACAGCCATCATCACTGTGCCCGGTGCAACTGAAAACTTTCATAACTACATTTTAGAATGGACGTCGGAAGTAATGAGAGTTTGTGTTGACGACAGTTGTTATTTCGAGTACAAAAACGAAGGCCTTGGTGAGTCGAAATGGCCTTATAATAAACCCTTCTACCTTATATTAAATGTGGCAGTTGGCGGTGCCTGGGGAAGCGCAGAGGGAATGGACGAGACTGTTTATCCACAAACTATGGAAGTGGATTATGTAAGGATATATAAAAGTTCCAAAAAATAAGCACTGTGAAAGAAAAGAAAAGTTCAGTCGTCCTTATTGCCCTTGTAATTGCTATGGGTGGTTTCCTGATGGGTTTTGACGCATCTGTTATTTCAGGAGTAATAAAATTTATTGAACCCGAATTTCTCTTGTCAAAAATTGAATTAGGATGGTCAGTTGCCTCCTTGTCGTTAGCGGCTACCCTGGCAATGATGTTTGCCGGCCCCTTAAGCGATAAATTTGGCAGAAGGATTGTTTTGAAATATGCAGCTTTGCTTTATGCATTTTCAGCAATACTATCGGCATTGGCACCTTCATTTATAGTTTTAGTAATAGCACGGATGATTGCAGGTGCCGGGGTTGGAATTTCTCTGATATTAGCGCCAATGTACATTGCCGAAATATCACCGGCAGAAAAACGCGGTAAATTGGTTTCCTTTAACCAGCTGAATATTGTTATTGGTATTTCTGTTGCATTTTTTACAAATTATCTTATTGTTCATTTATCTAAATCTGATGCCGCCTGGGTTCAATCCTTAAAAATCGGGGAATACAACTGGAGATGGATGTTGGGGATAGAATTTTTTCCGGCCATACTCTATTTTTTCTTTTTGTTTTTCGTTCCACAAAGCCCAAGATGGCTGATCATGAAAGGAAGATTTGATGAGGCATTGAATATAATGAAAAGGTTGGGTGATGAAGAAAGTGCAGTAAAAGTGGTGAAAGAAATAAAGGAAAGCGTTTTATTAGATACCGCTCCTAAAGAAAAAATCTCCATCAAAGAGTTGTTTATTCCGGCCATGAAGCTGGTATTAACGATTGGTATCATCATTGCCATTTTGCAGCAGATAACAGGTATCAATTCTGTATTCTTCTATGCTCCAATGATTTTTGAGCAATCAGGTATTGGTACGGATGCTGCTTTTATACAAGCTATTTTGGTAGGCCTTACCAATGTGATATTTACCATTTTAGCGATGGCATTGATTGATAAACTGGGGCGTAAACCATTGCTTGCCATTGGAGTAAGTGGTATCACACTGAGTATGTTCTTATTGGCTTTTGGTTTTAATGCTGCAACCTATACTTTAACGGATGCTTCTATCTCAAAATTGCCTGCAGAAATAAATTTAGTGCAGCTTAGCGCTCTAAAAAATAAAACATTTGAAAGTGATACAAAATTTAAGGATGCAGTAATTGCAACAATGGGAGCGGATATTGAAAAGAAATACGAATCGGAGTTTATATCAGCATCTATTACAATGAACCCAACCTTAATTTTAATTGGCATTTTGGGATTTGTAGCTTCTTTTGCAATTTCTTTGGGACCTGTTATGTGGGTTTTATTTTCTGAACTTTTTCCGAATAAAATAAGAGGTATGGCCATCTCATTTGTCGGCTTTATCAATTCGACGATCAGTTTTTTGGTTCAACTGATATTCCCCTGGGAATTAGCAAATTTAGGAAGTACCGGCACTTTTCTGCTATACGGTATTTTTGCTTTTGTAGGTCTTGTGTTTATTTTGCGGATACTGCCCGAAACAAAAGGAAAATCTCTTGAAGAGCTGGAAGCTATTCTGGTAAGATAGTTGGCACAAAATATTGATAAACAGATATATACATCTTGTTTGGTATAATATTGAAGTAATGCCAGACAGAGGGTTGATGTATATTAGATGCACCTCAAAATTTATGAAAAAACAATTACTGATTGTATCACTAAGCATGTTGCTTTCGGCATTTTGCTTTGGACAAGCAATGGATTTGCCTGTTAATTTTGAAAACGTTACACCAAATTTTTATGCTTTGACCGATTTTGGTGGTAACTCTTCTGAAATCGTTGTTGATCCTGCCGATGCAATCAATACTGTAGCTAAATACATCAAAACAGCAATTGCTGAACTTTGGGCAGGCACTACCGTTGGCGGAACAGTTGGCTTTGCCAACAAGGTTCCTTTTGCGGCTGATTCAACAAAAATGAGTGTCCGGGTTTGGTCGCCAGCAGCCGGAACACCGGTACGTCTAAAAGTGGAAGATGCAAGCAATGCGCAGATCAGCGTCGAAACTGAAGCAAATACAACTGTTGCTTCGGCCTTGGAAACCCTGGTTTTCGACTTCAGCAATCAGGCAACAGGAACAGCTGACATTAAAAAATAAATAATTATGAAAAAAGTAAGGGAATATAGTGATGTAAATAATGATGCTTCAACCGCAGAAGATATTTTATGAAATATAATTCCCAAAAAGATTTTACAACACTTGACGCTTTGAAAAAAGCCAGGTTGGTGAAATTGTTTTTCTATAAAGAAGTTATTCCGCTTCTACCTGCAGAGGAAAAGTTTAATCTCAATCTTCAGACCCGCAAAGCTGCTGTAAGTGGAACGGCAAATATTTCGGAGGGATACGGACGCTATCATTATCAGGGAGGAATACAGTTTTATCGTATTTCAAGGGGTTCTATTTATGAATTGAAAGATCACCTTATTTCCTGTTATGACCTTGGTTTTGTAAACAAAGACATTTTTGAAAAAGGAATTTCTTTGATAGAAGACGCCAAGCTAACTCTGAACGGGTTTATTAAATATGTTGTCGCTCAAAAAAACACCAACTCTCTCTAACCTATACCCCTATACCCCTATACCTTAATTCAAGAATTAAAAGAAATTCCAAAGCATAATACAATGAACAAGAAAGTCATTTATTTAGGAAACGCACATATAAACTCCGACAAGAGCGAAGTTAAAGGTGGATTTGTAGAAATCCAAAACGAGAAATTTTACAAAATCAGCAACTGCAACCAGATGCCTGATTTCTTTATGACCATTGTGAGCGATTCCGATCACTGGATGTTTATTTCGAGTAACGGATCACTGTCGGCCGGAAGGAAAGACCGTAATAACGCTTTATTCCCATATTATACCGTTGATAAAATACATGATAACAAAGGTATTACCGGAAGTAAAACGTACCTGCTTGTAGGCAAGGATGAGAAAACGTATTTATGGGAACCATTTTCAACCGAGTCGGAGAAAATATACACAATCGAAAGAAATCTCTATAAAAGCATTTACGGCAATAAAATCATCTTCGAAGAGATTAATATTGACCTGGGTGTGGGATTTCGATACGGCTGGTACAGCAGCGAGAAATTCGGGTTCGTAAAAAAGTCGGTTATCAGCAATCACAATACCGGATCAGTTACGGTTGATGTGCTCGATGGGATTAAAAATATCCTCCCGAACGGTATAGATTTCGATTTCCAGAATGCCTATAGTAATTTGTTAGATGCCTATAAAAAGTGTGAACTACTCGAAGATACCCATTTAGGCTTGTATATGTTAAGCTCAATCCCGGTTGATCGCGCCGAACCGAGTGAATCACTTAAAGCAACAACAGTTTGGTTATGCGGGGGGTTAAACCGTAATGCACAAATTCTTATTTCCAACCATCAGGTTGAGAACTTCAAGAAAGGGCAAGCTGTTGAAACAGAAACTGATATAAGGGCAACCCGTGGCGCATACTATGTGAATACAAACTTTGAGCTTGAAAAAGATGCCCTGAAAGAATGGATGATCGTGGCTGAAATCAACCAGGAAAGCGGCGATGTGGCCAACCTCAGTAATGCCATAAAAACCAGGGATAATATAAAACAACTGGTCGACGCTGATATTGAAAAAGGAACATCGAACCTGAAGAAAATTGTTTCGCAAGCCGATGGAATGCAAATGGGCAATGACGAGTTAAGCTATGCCCGCCATTTTTCCAATACCTTGTTCAATGTAATGAGGGGAGGAATTTTCACTAACAATTATACACTTGATAAAACGGACTTTGTCCTGTTTGTCGGGCAAATAAATAAGGATATATCAGCTAAACATAAAGTATGGCTCGATCAGCTTCCGGAAACGATAAACTATATTGAATTGATCAGGCTTGCCGAAAGCACTTCAGATTTTGACCTGATCCGGATTTGCTGCGAATATCTGCCACTCACATTCAGTCGCAGGCATGGCGATCCAAGCCGGCCATGGAACCAGTTCTCCATTGAAACAAAAAATGAAGACGGTTCAGTAAAATTGAATTATCAGGGTAACTGGCGCGATATTTTTCAAAACTGGGAAGCCCTCAGCCTTTCATATCCTGAATTTCTGGAAGGTATGATCAGCAAGTTTTTAAATGCTACAACAGCGGACGGCTATAATCCATACCGGGTTACCCGCGAAGGCATAGATTGGGAATGCCCCGATCCGCACGATCCATGGGCTTACATTGGTTACTGGGGCGACCACCAGATTATTTACCTCCAGAAATTGCTCGAATTGTCCGATGAATTTCATCCCGGCAAGCTCGACAACCTGCTGCGGAAAGAAATATTTGCGTATGCCAATGTTCCTTACCGCATAAAATCATACGCCGAAATGGTGAAAAATCCAAAGGACACCATTGTGTTTGATTTTTCTTTAAATGACAGGATTAAGGAGCTGACCAAACAAACCGGCGCCGATGGCCGGTTGTTAATAATCAGTGATAATGACATTTACCGGGTTAACCTTACCGAAAAAATATTAGTCACATTATTGGCTAAGCTTAGCAATTTTATCCCCGAAGCCGGAATATGGCTTAACACGCAACGTCCGGAATGGAACGATGCAAACAATGCACTTGTAGGCAATGGGGTTTCGATAGTCACGCTTTGTTATTTAAGGCGTTTCCTTAAGTTCTGGTCTGAAAGGTTCAGTGAATCGGCTACCCGGGAAATCAGTATTTCGGAAGAAGTAAAAACCTTATTCGACAGGATATTTACACTTTTTGCTGAAAATACAGCACTCATCGAAACCGGATTTTCAAATGCCGACAGACGTCGTTTTGCAGATAGCCTTGGGGAAGCAGGAAGCCTATACAGAAACGCTATTTACGAAAAATCTTTCTCTGGCCGAAAAGAGGCTGTTCAGGTAAAAGCCTTGCTTGATTTCACCTTGCTCGGCTTAAGATATATGGATCAATCCATAAAAGTAAACAAACGCGATGATGGGCTTTACCACGCCTATAACCTGATTTCGTTTTCAGATCAAAGTGTTTCTGTCAGGCATTTATATGAAATGTTAGAAGGACAGGTTGCTGTTTTAAGTTCCGGGTACTTGTCGGTTCAGGAAAGCCTTGATGTGCTTAACGCATTGAAATGGAGTAATTTGTTCCGTCGCGATCAGTACAGTTACCTGCTTTATCCCGACAGGCAATTGCCTCTTTTCAGCCAGAAAAATAATATCCCCGGTAGTAAGGTTAAAGAATCAAAACTTCTGAGCAAATTAGTTGCCGATTCCGATTCGTCCATTTTAAGCAAAGATGATCTGGGTAATTTCCACTTTAATGGAACATTCCGTAATGCTGCTGTTTTGGAAAAATCATTGAGCCACCTGGATTCTGCTGCATATGCCCTGCTTCTTGCCGAAGAAAAAGAAAAAGTTTTAACGATTTACGAAGAGCTTTTCGACCATCAGTCGTTTACCGGCCGATCGGGTACATTTTATGGGTACGAAGGATTGGGAAGCATATACTGGCACATGGTTTCGAAGTTGTTGCTTGCTGCACAGGAGTGCTATTTCAAAGGCGTTTATGAAGGAGCTGATCCTGTTGTAGTTGGTAAAATTAAAGATCACTATTTCGAAATCAAAGCAGGAATCGGTTTAGACAAATCGCCTGATTTATATGGTGCTTTCCCAACGGATGCCTATTCGCATACACCCGGAAATGCAGGTGCGCAACAGCCTGGCATGACCGGACAGGTTAAAGAAGACTATATCTCACGCATGAGGGAATTAGGGATTCATATCCAGAATGGGGAAATTGTATTCCAATCCTCCTTGCTTAATCCCGATGATTTATTGACCCGAAAAAGTATTTTCGAATATTTTCATCTGAAAGGAGAAAAAGAACAAATCATCCTGAACGAGGGCCAACTGGGATTCACTTTCTGCCAGGTTCCCATCATTTACAGTGCATCGCACGAAGATAAAATGGCTATTACATTCGCTCAAGGAAAAAAGATTTTGGTAGCAGGCCATACTATCGGTAAAGAAATGAGTGCCAAAATATTTCAGCGTACAGGAGATATTACACAGATAGAAGTTTCATTCAGGAATTTAGACAGACAAATAATTAATAAACATAATTTTAAGAGGGGAGAAAAGCAATATAATGAACTCAATTTTAGTGTTGGTGAAAAACATAAACCTGAAAAGTAAGAACTTAAACTTCAGAATATGAAACTTAAAACGGACAACATTAGAATAAAATGTATCCTCATTTTAATAATTTCGATACTCTTTTGGGGTTGTACTCCACCGGCAGGAAAGAAAAAAGACAATTCGGGAAAAACTGATCAAAGTACGATCGCTATTCAACAGCAACCTGAAGATCTGCTGGCCGGTGTTTCAAATGCTGTATGTTATTCAGGTTTCAGAAGCGGCCAACATCCCGACCGGGGGGCAGGGGCTAAAAACCCCTCTGACGATCAAATACTCGAAGACTTGAATTTGCTTTCGCAAAATTCAGCGTTTGGTTTGATCCGGCTTTATGACAGTGGAAAAAACTCAGAATCTGTTCTGAAGATTATTGCTGCGAATAAGCTAAACATAAAGGTTATGTTGGGTATCTGGCTGAATGCTGAAATAAGCAACCATAAAGGATGTGCATGGTTAAAAGAACCAATCCCGAAGGAAACCTTAGCAAAAAATAAGATTGCCAACAAGAAAGAAATTATGAATGGCATCAGGCTGGCCAATGAATTTCCCCGAATTATTGTTGCCGTAAATGTTGGCAACGAAGCACTGGTTGAATGGAATGATCACAAAGTGAATATCGACACAGTAATTGCCTATGTCCATACTGTTAAAAAATCTATACGCCAGCAGGTAACTGTGGCCGATAATTATGAATGGTGGGCCTCTAATGGCGTAAAACTGGCCAAAGAACTGGATTTTATAGCTTTACATGTTTATCCGATATGGGAAGGAAAAGATATTCAAGAGGGTATGCCGTACACCATTGAGAATATCCGGAAAGTGCGCAAAGCTATCCCCGATAGTAAAATTGTAATCAGCGAAGCGGGCTGGGCATCGGTGGCTTCTGAGTTTGGAGAACGTGCAAATGAGGAAAAGCAAAAACAATATTATATACAGATGAGGGAATGGGCGGCAAAAATGAACATAACAACTTTTTTCTTTGAGGCCTTTGATGAGGACTGGAAAGGAGATCCCGGCAATAGCCTGGGCGCAGAAAAACACTGGGGGTTGTTTACAGTTGACCGGAAGCCCAAAAAAGTAATGCAGCAGTTTTTTGATAAATCAAATTAATTCCCGGTATTCACGTATCCGGCAAATCTTAAACTTAACAACGGCATGAATGATCATATCATTAATTCGCATCTGTTTAGGCATAAGGAAATAGAGGTATAGGCAGATACTTTTTACCCTTATTCCCTTATCCCCTTCTACCCTATACCCTATACGCTCCTTCCCCAAAACCCCAAATCATAAATCACAAATCACAAATCACAAATCATACTAACCAATAAATACATAACTACATGACACATTATAAAACAGCTCCGGAAGATGTTGTTCCTTTTAGACAAAAAATCGCATTTGGATCAGGACACCTGGCTAACCAGCTATTTCCGGCAGCGTTGGGCGTATTTATGATTATTCTTGTTTTAGCATTGAAGATGAATCCGTTACTTGCCGGATTGCTGGCTGCACTTCCCCGCCTTATGGATGCTATTATAGATCCGATCATGGGATATATCTCCGACAATACCAGAACCCGCTGGGGCAGAAGAAAACCCTATATCTTTCTGGGAAGTATTATTACCGGTTTGACTTTTATGGTTATGTGGCAGCTTTATCCTGAAAACTCCCAGACCTATAATTTCTTTTTCTTTTTAGGCTTTTCCTTGCTTTTTTATATTGGCTATACCATTTTTGCAGCTCCCCTTATCGGATTGGGTTACGAAATGAGCCCCGATTACCATGAACGCACCCGCCTGATGGCAGTTTCGCAGTGGATGGGCCAGATTGCCTGGATGATTGCACCCTGGTTTTGGGTAATCATATACAATCCTGCTGTGTATTCTTCGGCTCCCGAAGGGGCCAGAAACCTTTCACTTTGGGTTGGAGGATTATGTATGGTACTGGGAATTATGCCGGCACTTTTTTGCAAAGAAATGCAACTGCCCGAATTGGTGATATTGCCAGGTTCAAAAGGTAAATCTAAGCTGTCGCTGAAAGATCTGGCTGCCAATACAAAGGAATTTTTAACAGGCATAAAACAAACTATCACATGTAAGCCTTTCCTTAAATTATGCGGAGCAACGTTTTTTATTTTTAACGGATTTCAAACCATTGCTCAGTTTGCCTTTTTCATCATTATTTTTTACCTCTTTAAAGGCGATACAACCGCTGCAGGGCAATGGCCTGCATGGTTTGGCACAATCAGTGCTGTAGCTACAGCTTTTCTTGTTATTCCTGTTATAACCTTTGTTTCTCAAAAAGTCGGCAAAAAAAATGCCTTTATCATCTCTACCGTAATCTCAATGGTTGGATACCTGCTAAAATGGTGGGGTTTTAGTCCGGCAAATCCTTACCTGATGTTTTTGCCTTTGCCTTTAATTTCATTTGGTATTGGCGGCTTGTTTACTTTAATGATGTCTATGACCGCCGATGTTTGCGATATTGATGAACTGAATAATGGCACCCGCCGCGAAGCTATGTTTGGAGCAGTTTACTGGTGGATGGTAAAACTTGGAACAGCTATGGCATTACTTATGAGCGGAGCTGTTTTAAACTGGGTAGGATTTGATCAGAATGCAACAGTTCAATCAGCTGAAGCTATTACAAACCTGCGTATTGCCGATATCTCTATTCCAATAATCACAGGCATAATGGCGATCATTATAATCTGGAAGTATGATGTTACTGAGGAAAAAGCCCACGAAATCAGGGAAGCCCTGAAAGTAAGGCGCATGCAGGTTCTTAATCAGGCTGTGAAGGAAGATGTAATTGCCTTATAAACAAACTTTTGAACCATAATACCAACCTAAATTACTACCTATGAATAAGCTATTTGCATTAGTTCTGTTAGCCGGCATTTTTAATTTAAATCCGGGAAATGCAAAAGCTGATGCAGTTACCATCTCCGGCCGGCAGATCTTCGTTAACGGTTCCCGTTACACGATTAAAGGGATATGCTATCACCCGGTACCAAGGGGCAGCAATAGCCGGAATTTTTGCAATTTGAAAGAAGATCTGGCATTAATGAAAGAGGCCGGGATAAATACCATCAGGGTTTATTCCCCGATAACAGATGTTGCAGTACTTGATCAGATACAGGCCGCCGGACTTAAGGTTATTATCGGTTTTGGTTACAACCAGAATGGGAAATTTGATATTCTTTCAGGTACATTTATCAATTATATAAAAACCTACAAGAACCATACTGCGATTCTATTCTGGGAACTGGGCAATGAATACAACTACCATCCTGAGTGGTTCGACGGTACTATTCAAAACTGGTATAATGCATTAAATAATGCAGCCGGACTGATCCATAAAATTGATCCTTCTCATCCGGTTGCTACCGCACATGGCGAGCTACCCGGTGAAGACGCACTTTCCTTATGCCCGAATGTGGATGTATGGGGAATGAATATATACCGCTGGGATAATCCGGAGGGCATTTTTCCCAAATGGATTGAAATCAGTTCTAAACCGATGTATCTCTCCGAAGCAGGAACCGACAGTTATATGTCGGCAAAAATGAATGGTTACGATCAGGGCGTAAATGAAAAAGCACAGGCTGATGCTACAATGAATATTCTGGGTGACATTTTCAGGTATCCGGATATCTGTTCAGGTGTGGCTTTATTTGCTTTTGTTGATGAACTATGGAAATCAGGCGACAATAAAACACAGGATACAGGAGGATGGGCTCCGATCAGCAGCGGTGTTCCGTACGATGGCGCTGCCAACGAAGAGTACTGGGGCATAGTAAATATTGAAAGAACAAAGAAAATGGCTTTCCTCGTCGTTAAAGAAAAATATTTAAGCTTAACCAAGTGAAACTTTCAAAATAACTTCCTCGAAACGAAATTGGAATTTCATATTAAGAATCACTGACTTTTGTAAAAAACTCAATTAATGAATGTTACCTTAGCAAATATCGTCCCTATTGGACTTTGGCCAATAGGGTTGCATATTATGCTGTAATTTTAATTGGGGAAGTTTTTTTAACATCTTAACAAAGGCAAAGTTGCTTTGAATCAAACACCGGAATATTGAAAAGAATTGTGCTGTTTCTGTTTTTAATCATACCTTTTGCAGCAAGTAGCCAGCATAAAAGAATACAAAAATGACACATGTACTGAAAAATAATAACCTTGAAATTCAAATTGATTTACCACTAACAAATTACAACTTTTCACGGTTTGACTGGACGGGGAAGATTGTATCAGTGAAATATAAAGACATTTATATTTCCGGAGCGGAGAAATTGAACGATGAAGACGATACCAAATCAGGGAAAGGTTTTTATAACGAATTTGGAATTAATGCAGCCATAGGTTATGATGAAACTAACGAAGGTGAATGGTTTCATAAAATAGGTGTGGGGCTGTTGAAAAAAGTTGGCGGGGAATATTTGTTCAGCAATATGTATGAAATTCAGCCTGCCGGGTTTAACGTTACTGCTGAACCGTATAAAATCACAATAAGCTGTAAATCAGAGATTGTTAATGGCTATTCGTATGAGTTAAAAAAACAATCGAAATAGTTGAAAGTAGCTTTATCATTAAAGTATTTGAAATAAATTGAAAATAGGTAAATAATCAGTGCCTAAAATCAAATCATGATCAGGGTGATTATTTAGGAAAATAGTATTAATGCCAATACCGATAAACTGATCAAACTAGAACTAAATATAGTAAGATGGAAAAGATAGCCTTAAAATTAAGTGTAAAAGAAAAAATCGGCTACAGTTTGGGTGATACCGCATCGCATTTTGTATGGGATATGGTTGGGTTCTGGCTCTTGTTTTTTTATACCGACGTGTATGGGATTTCTGCAGCTGCCGCAGGAACTATTATGTTAGTTGCCCGTTTCTGGGATATGGGCATAGATCCGGTGATCGGCATAATATCCGACAGGACCAAAACCCGCTGGGGGAAATTCCGTCCCTATATATTATTCGGAGCCATTCCTTATGCAATTCTGGCAATTCTCACCTTTACAACGCCAAACCTCGGCGAAACAGGAAAGATTATTTATGCCGGAGCTACATATGTACTTTTAATGACAGCTTATGCAACCATTAACCTGCCCTATTCGGCATTAGGAGCCGTAATGACGGATGATACTTACGAACGTGCCGGATTGAACACATACAGGTTTATAGCTGGTTTTACCGGGCAATTTATTGTTACCGGTCTGGCACTAACCTTAGCTGAGTTTTTTGGTCATGGCGACAAGGCTCAGGGATTTCAGTACACCGTATTTTTGTTTGCTGGTTTAAGCCTGATTTTCTTTTTCATCACATTTAAATCGACCAAAGAGCGGGTTCAACCGCCCAAAGCCCAGGAAAATTCACTAAAAGAAGATGTCAGGAACTTGTTTAACAACAAAGCATGGATCATACTGGCCCTGGTAGGAATAATATCTTTCATCATGTTTGCTATGCAAAATGCGGCTATTGCCTATTATTTCAAGTATTACCTCGGGCGCGAGAACAATGTTCAGCTTTTCAACGTAATTGGAACAGTTGCGCTTATTGTTGCCTTGCCTCTATCAAAACCATTAGCCAAAAGATTTGGGAATAAAAATGTATTTATTGGCAGTTCGTTAATTTCCGGATTGTTCTTTATGCTCATATACTTGCCGGGAGTAAACGATTTAACTACCATCTATGTATTTAATATTATTGCTAAAATGGCTTATGCACCTGCTGTTCCCTTACTTTGGACCATGATTGCCGATTCCGCCGATTATGGCGAATGGACAACCGGCCGTCGGGCTACCGGATTGTATTTCTCGGCTGCAGTATTTGCACAAAAAGCGGGTTGGGGAATCGGAGCTGCCATAGCAGGCTGGATTTTAGCTGCTTCCAGTTTTGTACCTAATGTTGTACAAAACGACACTGCCATCACGGGGATAAAATTATTGGTTTCAGTTATTCCAGGTATCCTATACATGTCGTGT
>Ga0315283_10001085_pt1 | contig 21326 bp, 15 predicted proteins | sample YL17G09_0_MG_FD_204541 | JGI IMG/M metagenome (GOLD analysis project Ga0315283, IMG submission 204541) | Sediment microbial communities from Yellowstone Lake, YNP, Wyoming, USA - YL17G09_0 | ecosystem: Environmental > Aquatic > Freshwater > Lake > Sediment | place: USA: Wyoming | collected...
TAAATAACAAAACCTTCGTTGCTCTGGTTACGGGATGGGAAGTAAACCTGCAAAGCAATGAGTTGAAAGAAAATAAGGTGGATTTAGTGGTACACAAACCTTTTCAGATAGATCAATTATTACAATTAGTTCAAAAGGCTTTGCAAGCCAGAAGAGATTGAAAATGCCACGAATACGGTTGAGACCATCTTATCTAACCTCCGGAGATGCATCAGGACTGAACGGGTTCATTCTCACGGAAAGAGAAAAGAGATAGGGATAGGCTTCCTTTAAATGCTTCATGTAGGCAAGCCATTCGATGATGAGCAGGGTATACGCCCGCTTGATATCTCCTGAGAGATGTACATAGTCGTTATCAGACAGCCCCTCCACATCCCTCCGGTGAGCCAATTCATCCGTTAAATGGAATACCGCCCAAAGGAGTTCGGTAAAGGTTTCATGTTCCAGTAGATTGGGGTTTTCCAAAAGACGCAGCAAAAAATCCCTCTTCCCTATAAGATAGATTCGCAAATCCTCCAGATCACCCTTCTTACTGTCGATGGTGCACTCGTAGCGCTTGAGCCGCTTTCCCACATTGGTAAAGGTACGCGATGACCACTCACTGCTTATTATGAGATCTTTTCCGATTTTATCAACCTGCTGGTCGAAATCAACAAAAGACCTCAACAAATCTGTTCCTACCTCGCTGAAGAACGCTCCAATCACCATATTAAGTTTATTGAGCATTAAGCGCTTCTCTCGCACACTCAGTAACCGGTGTATAATCAGCGTAACCAACAGCACCTCAATAGGCACGAATGCAGTATCTTGAAAGAAATAATACAAGATTTGGCGAGCGTCTCGAAAGATCGCATACTGGATGAGATAGATGAGCGCTGAGAGGGCGACCAATGATAAGCCAAGAAGTACCTGCCAGTTTAAACGTTTCATCAGCATCACTCCTTGTAAAGTTTAAGTGAGTATCACACCATCACCATTGGAGCAGGCCATGATAACAGAAGGTGAGGAAATACAAATAAAGACAATAACGACAATTAGTTGCGTTCGTCATTGCGAACGGAGTGAAGCAATCTTGTAAGGTGGACAATGTTACAATAAATATAATATTTATTGTGAACTATTTCAAAAGAAATTTGTAGGCAGTTCTGACAGGGATTTCTTTAAACCACCTTTTCTTTGAGGTGCCCAATCAGCTCGGAGAGAGAAAGTGTAGTGAGTGTTTCCTTCTTTAAAAGGCCAGTTGACACATCCCATCCTCGTAATGCATAGTACTCATCCAGCATCCTTTCAAATGTATCTCTTGCTACCGCCTTTCCCTTGCGTGAGATGACCTCATCACCTGAACCTGGGAGATAAAGGTTGGGATTGTGTATGCCAAACACATCGGCCATGAGTTCCTCCCGTTCAATAAACTGCGTCTCCGGTAGGATATCATCTTGTCTCCCCCTTCTCCCCTCTCTCAGATGGATAGCCCGGTTGAGAGTGAAAATTCTCTCACCGATGCGATCTAACTCCCTTTCTCCTATCTCTCTACCAGTCACTGCAGAGAGAAGTCTGCTCTCAATAGTTGGGTCTCCCAGGTGATCTTCAGAGCCTGCATCATCAAATACCGGGTAGGCAAAATCACAGAGCACCAGCGATTCCTTTGCATACTCCCGATTCTGTATCTTTACCGCTGCGAGCGCTTTCCCCTCATGGGTAGAGAAATCAACAGCCTTTCTCCCTCCCCAGAACTTCTCGGCAATCCCTCTCAAGACCTCGGTTGAAACATATGATTTTTCTCCCTTGCTCGTGTACCAGAGAGCCCACTTGGTTAAAGGGTGGCAGACTTCATGGAGTTCGGTAACCGGCGGCCTCGGTTCACTCGCATAGAGAAGGGAAGAGATTGAAAATACCTTGGGCCCATAAGGCAGGACGCGCCCTTCCTCTGCAATCCTCTGAGCGTCACCTCCTACCTCACGCGCTGCCCGTTCAACGCCCTGTGCGAGCACCCTACCAAACCCCTCACCAGAGGAGATCTTTTTCACCACCGTCTCGATGAACTCCCCGCTTCCCATCTCGTGTAAAGGCAGGTCGGTATCCTTTTCAGTGAGGATACCTTGAATGAAACACTTATCAAGCCACAGGAGGAGAAAGGTAACTTCAATTACACAGAGCGAGTAATCATCAACCAGTGAAGTCGCACGAAAGCTCACTTCGGTGGCAGTCTGAGGAAATCTTCTGCTCCATAAACTATAGAATAGGGGGGTTTGGCATTTCCGTACCCCCTCTTCCCCTGAAGGGGTTCTATGGAGCGTCCGCCAGCATCCTTGAGGGCACCCGTGACAGTGCACCTTCCTCACCACCTCAACCCCTGGAAGGTTGAGCGGTGTTCCATACAAATTAAAGAAACCTTCTCCCCTCATGTTCTTTAACTGTGTTCTCACCTGCTCAACCCCTTCTCTATCTGCAACCGGGATGGTCCCTGAACCTCTCACCACTATCGCCTTAAGTCTTTTTGAACCCATCACCGATCCAAAACCTCTTGAACCATTTCCTTCGATATCAGTAGCTATGGTACCTATGCGAGAACCATTCTCTGCACCCGGGCCAATAGAGAGAATTCTTACCTTCTCCCCCAGCTCACCTCTTATCAACTGTTGTGTTTTACTATTGCTAAGCCCCCAGAGGTGGGTGGCATCTTTGAGCACAACTTTGTTATCTTCAATGCGGAGATACACTGGCGAGGAGGCCTTTCCCGTGACCACTATCCCATCGTAGCCTGCTCTTTTAAGTTCTGCGGCAAAGAACCCTCCGATGCTCGCGCTATTAAATGCCTCTGGAAAGAGCGCCGGTGACTTGCCACAGACCACCAGCCTTGGTGCACTGGGTGCCGAAGTGGCAGCCAAGGGACCGGCCATTAGAATCAAGTGGCTGTCAGGATGAAAAGCATCAAGATTATCTGACATCGTATCCCAATAAATCTTCTGCCCTATCCCTATGCCACCAATAAAACGCTTATAATACTCCTCAGTTTCTACGTGAGAGAGTTTTCTCTGACTAAGGTCAACTCGTAAAATCTTTCCTGCCCACCCGTATAATGTCTCCACCTACTTCACCTTTAAAGCTGAGTTTATCTTGCACTACCTTAGCCGACCACTAGATCCCTTTCCTTATTCCAGTAAGACCAAAAGAGCCATGATACCTACCCCCAGGATGAGGAAGAAAAACTGTAATACCACCCTTGAAACGTTGACATCACATTCACGCTGAAGTTCCGGTATCAAATCTGAACCCGCAATATAAATAAAGCCACCCGCAGTGACGGGCAATAAGGATACTGCGTAGTCCTTGATGAGAGGACCTATCACGAGAGAGATGAGGGCACCTGCAATAGCAGTAGCGGCGGAGAGAAAATTGAATGCTAGTGCCCTCTTCACTGAAAATCCTCCATAGACCAGCACTCCAAAATCACCTATCTCCTGTGGTATTTCGTGGAGGACAACCGCCAGGGTTGTGGCAAAACCGAGAGGCACACTCACCATATAGCTTGCACCGATAATCATCCCATCAATCAGATTGTGAAAACCATCACCTACCAGATTCATGGTAGCCACCGGATGGAGGTGAGATTCTTGGGGGGAAACATGGCAGTGCCTCCAGCGAATATATTTTTCTAGCACGAAGAAGAGAAGGATACCGGCGATGCTAAGGAGGGGGGCGGTGAGCCCATTTCCCAGTCTCTCGAACGACTCAGGCAGGAGGTGAATAAAAGCATCACCAAATAATCCACCGGCGGCAAAGCTCACCAGAAAGAGAAGGATATGTTGCAGCCTCTCCTTGTTTAAAGAAAGGGTAAAAATCCCCACTAAGGATATGATACTTACTGCTACCACACTCGTTAAGGCATATATCCATACCTTCATCATAACAACAGTTTGAAATTCAGAATTTCAAATTTCAAACAACCCTCGGTGCTATTCAGGAGTGATGTTTACATTTCATAATCTTGATCTATAAGCTCAGCATACTATGTACGTGCTTTGTAAATCCTAAATTCGAATATCGAAGTCCGAAACAAATCGAAATATCAAAGGTTCAAAACGCAACCTCTCGTAAAGTATTTTTTTGGGATTTTTAAAGTTTCGGTCATTCGAATTTGTTTCGTGCTTCGGATTTAGGGTTTTCAGTTATACCTTACCATCTCATTCCGTTTTGCAATCTAGTCTAGTGTAAGTTTTAAGACCTTGGACTCTTGCCTGTCCAGCAGTAGAGACATACCCTTTCCCTCGGCAGCCCGATAGCGCTCACCATATCACCAACCGTCTGATACCTGAGTGTAGTAACTTCCAAATCCTTAGTAATCCACTCCTCCATTCTCCTATACTTCTCAGTGGTATAGTCTATATACTCGCTCACATCCTCTATATCCCTTCCCTCAAGATTTTGTATCGCTCTTCTGGCAACCAGTTCATAGATGCTTCTGGTGGACAGATTAAACCTGCAGGGAAACATGAGAGGGGGACAGGCAGGCCTGATGTGAACCTCCCTGGCTCCGCAGTCCCATAGCTTCTTTATGGTAAAGTTTTTAAGCTGGGTTCCCCTCACGATAGAATCCTCGCACACCACAATTCTCTTCCCTTCAATAATCTCTTTAATAGGGATGAGCTTCATTTTTGCTACCAAATCCCGTTTCTCTTGCAACGGTGGTGTGTAGCTTCTTCCATACCCAGGCGTGTACTTTACCAGAGGCCTTCGGTATGGTTTTCCCGACTCCATGGCGTATCCCAAGGCATGGGCAATCCCTGAATCGGGAACGCCAGAGATTAAATCTATGTCCATATCGCGATCACGTCTGGCGAGGGATTGACCACAGCGTTCCCGTACTGTTTCCACATTAATCCCTTCATAACTGGAAGCGGGAAAGCCGGTGTAGATCCAGAGAAAAGCGCAAATTTGGTTGAGATCCCTTCCTGGCTTACTCTGCACTGTTCCCTCTTCCTTGATCAACACCATCTCACCCGGCTCCAGATATTTTACCACCGTAAAACCATTATTAGTAAAGGCGCTCGTCTCTGAAGTAACCGCCCAGGCATCATCCCGTTTCCCCACGGTCAGGGGTGTATAGCCGAACCGATCTCTGGCAGCATAAATACCATCCCGGTTGAGCAATAAGAGAGAACAGGAACCTCTTATACTATCAAACATCCTCTCAATCCCCTCAAGAAGATCATTCCCCTGGATGATCAATTTAGCTATTAACTCAGTGAGATTAATCGATCCTTTGCTCACCTCACTAAAGGATATCCCTTTCCTCATAAGCTCTGCTGCTAACTCATCGCTATTTTCGATAAAGCCATCGGTGGCGAGACAAAAGGGTCCGAACTTGGAGTTTTGATAAATAGGCTGTTCATCAATAGCGCTAATAACGCCGATACCCTTGTTACCTCTCATTCTTCTATAATCCTCATAGAACTTCGACTTAAACTGCGTCTGGCTTATATTATGGATCTGCCGGGTGAAGTGTTCACCCAAGACTGCCATCCCTCCGAACTCCGTCCCCAAGTGGGAATGGTAATCTGTTCCATAGAAAAGGGTTTCCACACAATCTCCTTGTGAAACCACACCAAAAACCCCGCTCATCCTGCTACCTCCATCCGCGCTGTAGTGAACAGTTGTCAGTTGATAGTGGTCGGTTGAAAACAGAAATTCTTTGCAGACAGCCGATAATCTTCAATTTATAATTTATAAATTCTTACCTATAAAACTCTGAGAATTTATCTCTAACACTCACCCCCTCCCTCTCCCCGATGGGGAGAGGAGAAAGGTGAGGGGAAATTTCAAATATCTTTGGTTAGTTCTTTAATTTATTTTACCTGTGTGTGATACTCCTGGAGCGATTGTACTTCCATAGTATCGTTTTTAATAAGATGTTCAATACCATTGACTGATGCTTGTGCACCTGCAATAGTAGTGATCAGAGGTACATTGTAGAGAATGGCGTGAGATCGTATCTTCACTTCATCAACCCTCGGAGTTTTGCCCGCAGGAGTGTTAATCATCAGATCCACCTTACCATCTTTAATCAGATCAATAATGTTAGGTCTCACCCCCTCGTAGAGTTTTGGTAAGGTCTGTACCTCTATACCATTTTTTATCAGCGCCTGTGCGGTACCAGCAGTTGCCATGATGGTGAAGCCGAGATCAGCAAGCTTTCTGGCGATGAGCACGATATTCCTCTTATCCTGGTTTTTCACACTGACAAACACCTTTCCCTTTTTCGGTAATCGCTGTCCTGCAGCGATCTGACTTTTTGCATACGCCGCGCCAAAGGAAGTAGCTATCCCCATCACCTCTCCTGTTGATCTCATCTCAGGACCTAAAATTGCATCCACCCCGGGAAAACGGACAAAGGGGAACACCGATTCCTTCACGGCAATGTGGTTAATCTCTTTTTCCTTGGTGAATCCTAATTCTTCGAGCGTCTTTCCCAGCATGATTTTTGTCGCAAGTTTCGCCAGTGGAACTCCTATCGCCTTGCTCACGAAGGGAATAGTCCTGCTCGCGCGGGGATTTACCTCGAGTATATACACCACATTATTTTTAACCGCATATTGGATATTTAAAAGCCCTTTCACCTCAAGTTCCTTTGCGAGGGCGTAGGTATTTTTTCTGATCACCTCCAGTATATCCTTTGCAAGGGTGTGGGGCGGGAGCACCATAGCGCTATCACCCGAGTGTATCCCCGCTTCCTCGATGTGCTCCAAGATGCCACCTATCACGCAGCGGCTGCCATCTGCAATTGCATCTACATCCACCTCAATTGCGTCCTCTAAAAACTTGTCAATGAGAATGGGATGCTGGGGAGACGCCTCAACCGCCTTCTCCATAAAATTGCGTAATCCCTCATCATCATATACTATCTCCATTGCCCTTCCACCGAGCACATAGGAAGGTCTCACCACCACCGGATAGCCAATCCTGTTTGCAACCTTGCGGGCCCCCTCAAATGAGGTTGCAGTTCCATTGTCAGGCTGGACCAGGTTTAATTTCTTTACTACCTGTTGAAACCTTTTTCTGTCCTCTGCTCTATCGATAGAATCCGGACTGGTACCCAGCACCTTTACCCCTGCTTTCTCTAAGGGAATAGCGATGTTGAGAGGGGTCTGCCCGCCAAACTGCACCACCACACCGAGGGGCTTTTCCAGATCAACAATGTGGAGCACATCTTCAACCGTCAATGGTTCAAAATACAACTTATCTGAGGTATCATAGTCAGTAGAAACAGTCTCAGGATTGCAGTTGATCATAATACTCTCAATCCCCTCTTCCTTCAGTGCATAGGACGCGTGACAGCAACAATAATCAAATTCTATCCCCTGCCCAATTCGATTAGGTCCCCCTCCCAGGATCGCCACTTTTTTATTCCGGGAGGGTTCACTCTCATTCATCGTTTCATAGGTGGAGTAGTAATAGGGTCTCTCTGCCTTGAACTCTCCTCCACAGGTATCCACAAGTTTAAATACGGGTGTGATACCATGCTTCTTGCGATATGCCCTCACCTTCTTTTCCTTTGAATTGAGAAGGGTGGCAAGTTGAATATCAGAGAAACCGGACTGTTTTGCTTTCATGAGGAGGTAGGGAGTAATTTCGATCTTGTGCTCTGGGGATGCACACCTAAAGCGCTTGATTTCCTCCTCTAACTCCACAATCTGTTTCATATTGTCAATAAACCACCGGTCAATCTTTGAAAGTTCATAGATCTCATCCACAGTGAGACCGAGTTTAAGACCATACCTGAGGTAAAATAACCGCTCATCATTGGGAATCCTTATCTTCTCTTTCACCTTTTCCATGAGCCCCTCAGGCGGGGATGCGAGCACCACGTCGGTAATGTTATCTTTTCCATCTGCCCCCAGCCCATATCTTCCCGTCTCGGTAGATCGTATCCCTTTCTGAACCGCTTCTCTGAAATTTCTTCCGATAGACATCGCCTCGCCCACGGCTTTCATCGAGGTGTTAATCACCCTCTCTGCCTGTGGAAATTTTTCAAAGGTAAATCTGCATATCTTAAACACGCAATAATCAACCGTTGGTTCAAAAAAGGAGGTGGTTTTCCCTGTCACCTGGTTAAGCACCTCTGGCAAGGTTAGTCCAACCGCTAACTTGGTCGCAACCCGTGCGATGGGAAATCCGGTGGCTTTTGATGCCAGCGCAGAGCTCCTTGAAAGCCGTGGATTAACCTCAATAATGACAATGTGTCCATTATCAGGATTCTGACCGAATTGAATGTTCGCCCCTCCCCCGGTGATGTCAACCTTTCTTATTATCTTTTTGGAGAGATTCACAAACTGTGTGTACTCTTGAGCAGTAAGGGTCTGGGAAGGCGCAACCACAATACTGTCACCTGTGTGCACTCCCATCGGATCTACATTCTCCATAGAGGTAATCATGATGACATTGTCCACACAGTCCCTCATCACCTCATACTCAATCTCCTTCCACCCCAACACCGATTGTTCCACCAGCACCTGTCCCACCGGGCTTATCTCAAGACCCTTTTCTAGAAACTGTACCAACTCCTCTTTGTTATACGCGGTAGCACTGCCGCTTCCACCCAGACAATAGGCAGGTCTCAAAATCAAAGGGAACCCAATCCCTAGACCTATTTTCAAACCCTCTTCCACACTAGTAGCAATTCCACTCTTGGGCACATCAATCCCTATCTCCTGCATCGCCTTCTTAAAGAGCTCCCTGTCTTCAGCCCGTGAGATTGCTTCAACACTTGCTCCAATAGACTCCACCCCATACTTTTCCAATATCCCTTCTTTCATTAAGAAGAAAGCCAAATTTAAACCGGTCTGGCCGCCCAAAGTAGGCAGGATCGCATCAGGCCGCTCTTTTTTAATAATTTCAGTTACCGCTTCCACGGTGAGGGGTTCAATGTAGGTCACGTCTGCCAGGCCCGGGTCAGTCATAATGGTAGCAGGGTTGCTGTTGACCAGTATGGTGCAATACCCCTCTTCCTTTAGTGCCTTGCAGGCTTGTGAACCTGAATAGTCAAATTCACAGGCTTGCCCGATCACAATGGGACCAGAACCAATCATTAGTATCTTCTTGATATCGGTGCGCTTTGGCATGGTTCACCCCTTTCTTCTATCTCCTCGTCATCGCTAAAAATCTTTTAAATACCTCATGCTCCTCATTACAACCAGGGCTTGCAGGATAATACTGAGTGGAAATAAACTTTAGAGGAACACTTTCTATCTCCTCAATAGTTTCATCATTCACATTGCGCAAGGTAATAGTGACATCACTTTTCCCCCCAAGTGAAGGTTCATCTACCACCCATGAGTGATTCTGCACCGTAATATCGCCCTTATAGGAAGAAGGTGATCTCACGGGATAATTAACCCCATGATGGCCTACCTTCATCTTCTTCACATTCCCCCCTAGTGCGCGACAGATTAGTTGATGCCCTGTTGAAATACCTAACAATGGGATAGTACCAATGAGCTTTTTCACTGCCTCTACAATGCCAGGAAGCGCCTCGTCTTCTTCGGGGCCACCAGAGATGATTACACCGTCGAGATGCAGACTCTTAATCTCCTCCGAACTTGTATGATAAGGTAAGAGGGTAATAGTACACCCCAGGGCAGTCAATTGTGCTATAAAGCTGTTTAAGATACCAATATCTAAAATGCCTAGGTGAGGCCCTGAGCCTCTCTCCTCACGTTTTGTTACCTCTTTTACCGAGATGTCCTGTATAAAATCTCTTTTCAACCGCTTTTTCCCCTCTTGTAACCTTTTCATGAGCTCTTTTCTCTCCGCCCCATTACTGGAAAGTATCCCCAGCATTTCACCACTGTCTCTAATCTTAACCGCTAATGTCCTTGTATCTATCTCGCCTATCACCGTCACCTCTTCCTGTCTCACCAAGCCCTCAAAAGAATCTTCCGCCTGCCAGTTAGAATACATGGCGCTTTTTTCCTTAATTACCAGTCCCTCAACCCAGCATTTTCTCGATTCATAGAATTTCTTGGCCACACCGTAGTTACCGACGAGGGGATAGGTAAGCACCACAATCTTTCCTGCATTCGCCGGATCTGTCATAATCTCTTGATACCCAACTACCGAGGTGTGCAATATTACCTCTCCCACCCTCTCATCAGCCTTTCCTAGAGAGATGCCCTCAGAACAAGTCCCATCTTCTAACAATACTATCCCTTTCATTCGCTTCTCCCTTTTCCATAGACAAAACCGCAACTACCAGGTAACGCTTTATTCTCTTACAGAAACTACCCCTCTTGCTTACTTAAGCACCATATCTATACTAAATTACATAAAAATAATGAAGTAAAAAATATCACTTACACACTTGCCCTTGAACTTTTAAATCCTAGAATCCTTGACCCCTTGAACCCTTCAACTCTTGAACCCTTGACCCCTAGAATCCTTGAACCCTACTTTTTTTAGTGACACTCGATAAAAAATCCATTATCTCCCTGTTTACCTCATTAGGTTTCTCATCAAACAAGACGTGGGCAGCACCTTTGATAATCACCAATCGTGACCCACTGATAGCCTTCACTAATTGTCGTTCACACAGCGAAGGAGGTGCCATGTGGTCTAGTTCCCCTGCCATCACCAGTGTGGGCACTTTAATCCTCTCGAGCCTGTCGCTTGCATCAGCATTAATACCCGCTTCAGCTTTCCACCGGGAACCCTTAGTGTCATACGTTTCCTCCATCGCCCTAAGTCTTTCTCGGGCTGTCTCAATCTCCTGCCGTTTCGTTTCAAAAAATTCTCTGCTGTACACCCACTGCATTATCTCTTCGCATAGAAGGGCATGACCTATCTTTTCAATAGCACGCACCAAGAATCTACCCAGGTTTTGAAGATAGTAATCAGGCTTCGCAAAGCTGCACATCAAAATGAGACTTTTAATCATCTCAGGATACGCAATCGCACACTCCAGGGCAACGATCCCTCCCAAGGATGCACCGATGAGGTGCGCTCGCTCTATGGCAAGAGCCTTGAGCAGCCCATAAAGGTCATCTGCCATCTGTGTGCAGGTATAGGGACCTTGGGGGGTGTCAGATTTTCCGGTACCTCTCGCATCATAGGCAACCACCTGGTAGCAAGAAGAGAGCGCCCTTCTCTGTGCCATCATCCCCTAGCAGTCCCTATCCAGTCCCTGAATAAGCACCACCGCATCTCCCTGTCCTTCCGTCTCATAGTAAAGGCTCACCCCATTCTCAATCCTAATCTTTGGCATCTGTGATTCCTTTCCAAAAATGCCGGTTACTGAGTTAGAAAAAGAAAAGTGAAAGTTTCAAAAACATCCCCTATGTTTTTTGATTTTAGATGGTGTAACCTCGGGGAGTAATCATTCGGCTATTTTCAATCACCGTTGTGCTGTTGCCTACGATGATGAGCGTGAGCATGTCTATCTTGTAGCGGAGCATCTTACCAAGAGTGGTAAGGGTAATAGATTCACCTTTCCTGCTTACATTCCGAGCAATACCAACAGGGGTGTCTGGTTTCCTAAACCGAAGAAGGAGTTTTTGTGCCTCTCTAATCTGATCAGTTCTGCTCCTGCTCCTTGGGTTATAAAGACAGATGACAAAATCTGCCTGCGCCGCATGGGTAAGTCTTTTTACGATCGTCTCCCAGGGGATTAAGAGGTCGCTTAATGAAATAACCGCATAATCATTCATCATCGGGGCTCCCAGGCGGGCTGCTGCTGCATGTACTGCGGGCACACCGGGAATGATTTCAACCTCAAGACTATCCCAGAGTCTCTTTTTGTTAATAAGCTCAAGAGCCAATCCAGCCATTCCATACACACCCGGATCCCCACTCGAAATGAGGGCAACCGTTTCCCCTTTTCTCGCTACTTCAATTGCTTTACTGCACCGCTCCACTTCTTGAGCCATCTCTGATGAGATCACCTCTTTCCCGGCGATGAACGGTTTTACCAAGTCAATATATCTCTGGTAACCTACCACCACATCGCAATTCCGCAAGACTGCGATACAGTGAGCAGTCATATCTTTATGACCTCCAGGTCCTATGCCTACCAGGAATAAAGTTCCCCTCTTTCTGTTCATACGTCTCGTAAATGGTAAATGAATTATTATAAATCCCAAATCACAAGCACCAAATTCTAAACAATCTCAAAATCCAAATTTCCAATGTTCAAAACATAATTTCTTTTAGATCAAATTTTGGATTTTGTGCTTTGGTCATTTGAATTTGTCTGGAGCTTAGGATTTAGAATTTCTGATTTCTGAAATGATACATGGTCCAGGGTAATAAAACATTCTGATGATCATTCATTTACTCCCCGACCCTTCACCCCTGAAAAACCGTTCAAGTGGTATCTCGGCTACCGCTATAGTGACATTGGGTGTCTTTGCCTTAGGATACAGAAGCGTTTTTACTCCCGCACCTAAGAGGGCAGCAGGTTCACACACCCCTGTGCTTCCCACCGCCTTCAGTGCACTTTTGGATGAAGGAGAAGGACATGCAACCTCATTTAACTGGCGGGAAGTGAAGAACTCCATTTCCAGATGGTATTTCTTGGCAAAAGAGGTAAGACCTTCTTCTCCAGATTTGGCATCAATACTTGCTATCTTCTTAATAGAGTTAACGCAAAGTCCCCATGTATCAAAAAACCTCTTTATAGTGTTCTCAATTTCTGTACGTGAGGTGTTGCGATTACAGCCTATCCCCACTACCAGATTGCGAGGATTAAGGACAATGACTTTCTCACGGCACCTACAGATCTCTCTTTCAACCTGCCTGTTGCTTATAATAACCTTATAGAGACAATCAGAGTTAAGTAAGTCTCTTAACGTTTTGTAAAACACAAGATTGCCCTTTCCCCCAATAGAGAGATATGGTCTAAGCAGATCTGGATAGATGCCAACCTTTTCTCCCTGCAGCAGTGCATAGGTACACTTCTTAAGCACATTCAAATCAACCGGAAAGCATTCAAGCCGTTGTGCCAGAAGATCGACCGCCAGTGTTTCATGCACGTCAGAGGCAGTCGTAATTACTGGTTTCCCGCCGGTAAGTATGGCAACCCTCCTTGCCAGTTCGTTCGCACCCCCCAGATGCCCGGAGATGAGGCTTACTGCAAATCTTCCCTTCTCATCAACCACCACCACTGCCGGGTCACTGCTTTTATGGGTAAGAAAGGTGCTAAGGGTTCTCACCACAATCCCCGTTGCCATAATAAAGATTAGGCTTTCGTAATGGTTAAAGAGTTCACCGCAGAGTGTTCTTAAATCCATGGCAAAAAAGGAACATCCCTTTCGTTTAATACCAAGCTTCTCTGGCACGTAGAGGCATGCATGAGAAAGCCTGTTTTTAAGCTGCATTCCCAGCTCTGCCCCGCTTTTAGTAAGCGTAATTATTGCACATCCCCCTTTTTTATTAGAAGCCTTTCTGAAACCATGGGTAAACCCCTCTTGGTAAAGTTTCGATCTCAATCCACTGATACCACTATCCAGCACCTTTCCTACCAGAATCAGTGCCTGCCGCTTAATCCCGGCACTCCGCACCTTTTTCGCAATAATTGCAAGCGTCCCCTTAAGAATCTTCTCATCAGGCCAACTAGCTTTATAGACTACCGCAACCGGGGTGTCCGGTGAATAAGAGGTCATAAGCTGTTTCACTACCTTTTCTATCTGCGGCACACTTAAAAAAATAGCCATGGTAGACTGTGATTGCGCGAGCTGAGCTATCGACTCCCGGGAAGGCACTTTGGTACGCCCACTGATACGAGTTAGGATAAGGGTCTGAGAGATATCTGGCACGGTGAGTTCCCTTTTCAAAGAGGCAGCAGCGGCAAAAACTGAACTCACCCCTGGAATAATCTCAAAAGGGATTCCCTTTTTATCAAGCTGTCCAATCTGCTCATAAAGGGCTCCATAGATGGAGGGATCACCCGAGTGGATGCGGGCAACTACCTTATCCCTTTTTACCTCCTTAGAAATGATCGTGATAATCTCCTTGAGCGTCATGGAGGCACTATCATAGGAGACCGCTGTGCGCTTCTTATAGGTGAGAATTTGAGGGTTCACCAAGGAACCTGCATAGATGATGACATCTGCATTCTCAATAATACGCTTCGCTTTTAGAGTTAAAAGTTCAGGGTTACCGGGACCAGCCCCAATGAAATAGACTCTACCACTTTTCGTCTTCTTCATCTCAGTAGCTTAAAACTTTTTTTCTATGTTACGGTAAGCTTACGATATTCGCAGCTTTATAAATCCCAAATCCAAAGCACCAAATCCCAAATAAATTCAAAACTAAAATGTTCAAAACTAAAAAACATTAGAGCATTTGAATTTTGAAATTTGGATTTATTTAGGGTTTAGGATTTAGGACTTGGAATTTTCATGCATCCTACATCCTGTGTCCTTCATCATGAATCATTCCCTTTCCCCTCCGGCCTCCACCCTTCAACTACGAACACCGGATTAAGGGAGCTGAACCTTCTCTGCTCTCCCACCTTCTTCGTTTTAGAAATATTTACAAGTGTTACAGTGGAAGGCCATCCTATCCGGTCAAAGAATGATATTGTCCCATTCACTGTTTCAATCGTCGCTGCATTGATCACTATTTTACCTGAAGGAAGCAACACCCGCTTACAGTATCGGAGAATGGGGAGCAGCCTTCCCTCAGTTCCACCGATAAATATCCTGTGAGGCGTTGGAAGCTGCTTAAGTGCCTGGGGAGCTTCCCCTAAAACAGGCGTCACAGCACTACCAATCCGAAATTTTTTTAGGTTCTTCCTGATATCCTTTACCCGTTCCCTATGCTTCTCAATTGCAAAGATAGTAAGTTCCGGGGCAAGCAGAGCCGCCTCTATTGCAACAGAGCCAGAACCAGAACCAACGTCCCAAAAGACACCTTCCCTTGGAAGATTGAGCTTTGCCAGGGTAAAGATGCGGATATCATCTTTGGTGATAAGCTCCCTCTGGTGAGAAAAAAGGTGATCAGGGATACCCAGAGAGATAGTTTTTTCATCCTCTATTGTAGACTGGGGTGGCGCAATAAGAATCATCACATTAAGTGGCGAGAATGTTTTGTTGATGATATTTTTTAAAAGTGACTGATGGACCCTTTCACCATTTGCTCCTAAATTCTCTAAAATAAAAACCGTTGTACCTTTAAGAGAAGGATCTTCCGAGAGTACTCGCTGTGCAATCTTACCTGGGGTATTTATATGATTGGTGAGGAGGCCCACCTTAGCATGTTTTTTAAGAAGAGGGGCAAGGTGGGGTATGGATTTTCCATGAAGGCTTAGGAGGAACGCATCATCCCAGTTTTCCTTAATCCTCGCAAATGCCGCTTGAAACGTAGTAATATTCGGTACAATTTCCACCTGCTCCTTTCCCAGATGTCTTACTAGATAGTGTGCTATCCCATAGTAACCGGGATCTCCTGAAGCAAGAACAACTACCTTTTTCTTTTTTATAAATGATGTAATGATACGCAGAACCTCTTCCAAGTTTTTAGAAATGGCAACCTTGCGAGCAGGAAGTGTGGCAAAGCACGCGAGATGCCTCTTTCCCCCAATAAGGATGTCAGCCTTTGTAATAAGAGAAAGCGCCTTTGCGCTTAAATCATCAGGAGACATCCCCATACCTACTACCATTACCCTGTTATTGGATGCCCCCGATTTTACCTTCCTTGCCGCCATACCAAAGCACCTCTCCTTCGGATGAGAAGAGTACCAAAAAGATGCTACATGGTTTTTCACACCATTGAATGAGTTTCTCAATAGCGTGGCTACATACTGCGTTAACTATGCCATATTCCCTGTACTTCAGAAGAATTGCAACCACACCACGAGTAGTAATAGACTGAGAAATCTCCTCTAGCACCTTCGGTCTCACCCCTGCCCTTTTCCCCAGTGATACCAGGAACTTGACATCCATAGGGAAGTTTCGGGCATGGGTATAGGTACACCCTGCAGCAATTTTTGAGAGTTTCCCCATAAAGCCTGCAACGGTGATAGAGCGAAATCCAATCCTCACTGCCTGGGCGAGGGCAAACCCTACCCAGTCACCCATTTGAATGAATGACTCTTCCTGTTTTGGAGGAAAATATTCTTTTGCCAAACGTTCACTTGAGCCACCGGTTGATAATACCACTTCTTTGCACTTTGTCGCCTTGGCAATGTGCAGCGCGCAGCGGATAGTCTCCCTATAGGCGTGATGGGAAAATGGTGTTACAATGCCTGTAGTTCCTAGGATAGAAATACCTCCGAGGATACCAAGCTTGGGATTAAACGTCTTTTTTGCTATTTCTTTTCCCTGAGGGACAAATATCACCACTTCCACCCTGCGCAGTGAAGCACTCATTTTTCTTTCTTGTGAAAGTGCCTCTCTTACTGAATTTCTGATCATTTTCCTGGGAACAGGATTAATGGCTGGCTCACCTTTTTTGACCGGAAGACCTGGTTTGGTCACCACTCCTATCCCTTCACCACCACTAAGTACAATAGGTACTTTCTGGGCAGGAGTTATGATTGTGGAGCGTACCAAAGACACCTCTGCTCCAATCACCGCTCCATTGGTAACATCTGGGTCATCTCCTGCATCCTTAACCACCGTACAGTAGGTAGTTCCATTTTTTGTCCACCTATCATTAAGGGAAATGGATGCAGTCGTTCCTGAAGGAAGTGTTACTTCCATCACCTTCGGACGGGCACCTAGGAAGGTTGCCACCGCACCTTTCGCTGCAGCGGCAGCACAGGTGCCGGTAGTGAAACCGGTTCGGAGGGTCTTCTTATCTTTCATCTCGATGATTTCTTCACTATGAGCAGTGAGAGGTACTCAGTTTTTTCTAAGAGTTCAGGGGAAGGGTTTGAGGTGATTACCTGATCTTCAAATCCACAGTGATTGACATACATTAGTTTACGGTATCGTCCCCTCTTTCCCAAAAGATGTAAAAGGTTTTTGGTGTTTCTTGAATGTTTGATAAATACTGCGGTATCAGAAAGTGATAGCAGTTGCTGTATCTTGCGGCGAGGTGTGTTTCCAGGTATCAGGGTGAGCACTTCCTTTCCTTGCACAAGAGGCAGATTGGCAGAGGCTGCCACCGCTGCGTAGGATGAAACACCGGGAATAGTAATAGAGTTCACGTGAGGGTAAAGGGACTGCATCGTCTTCAGAAGATACCCGTAGGTACTATAGGTCATGGGATCGCCAAGTGTAATAAAGGCAGCATCCACACCTTTCATAAGAATAGAAAGGATCTGCTCTGCGTTTTTCCCCCATGCTCGCGTGCATATCTTTGTGTCAATGGTCATGGGAAAGAAAAGGGTTTTAATCACTGCCTTGGGAGAAATAAATTCTTTCGCAATCTCATAAGCCCTGCTCTTCCCATGCTTTGTCGTAGCGGGGGTAAAAATACATCTCATTCTCCCCAGCACCTTTTTAGCCTTCAACGTGATCAACTCTGGATCTCCAGGACCTACCCCCACTCCATAGAATGTGCCATACTCAGACATCGCTCTCTTCCATTGCTAAAAGTGTCAGACTATTAATGATGCTCACCGCAAGTGGGCTTCCCCCTTTCTCTCCTCGTACCGTAATGTAGGGAATACCCTGCTCCATGAGCATCTCCTTACTCTCTCGTGCTCCCACCAATCCCACCGGTACGCCGACAATGAGCGACGGCTTTGGGAAATCTTTCTGAGAAAGCTCAAGGATTTCAACCAGTGCAGTAGGTGCATTTCCAATGGCAACAATTGATCCCTCCAGGAAGGAGCTCAACTTCTCCATCGCCACCGATGCCCTGGTTCTCCCTAAAGCTCGAGCCTCACCTATCACTTCTCGCCGGGATATGGCACACAGGATTTTTGTCTTATAGTTTTGCAACCTGGTGAGTGAAATACCTACCTTTACCATTTTGGTATCAGTAATAATAGGAGCACCCCTTCTCAGTGCCTTGATGCCCTCCGCGATAGCTTTGGGATGAAATCGCACCTTATCAGCAAGATCAAAATCAGCCGTGGCGTGGATCATTCTCTTCACAATAGCCCACTCCTGCGGTGTGAACGAGTAGTGTGGAACCCGTTCCTCTATGAGCTGGAAACTCCTTTTCTCAATCTCTTCTGGTCGCATACCCGTAATGGTGCTCACTGCGAGGGCACCTCCCCTGCCGAGAGTGCGCGTGTGGTATGATCGGCAAACATCTCAAAAATACCCCTATAGGCACCAAGCCCCGGTTTATAAATAAACTCAATCTCCTTAATTCTTTGCATGAAAGAATCACCATAGGTGGTGAAGAGATGGTGGGCGAGCTCATTTTCATCCTGATTTCCTTCGAACGCCCCTTTGATATCTTCATGGATATGAACGCCATCTACAATCATAAAAGGCTGGATCACCAGTCTTTTGATATCACTCATAATGAGTTCACCTACTACATCCCTACAGTAGGGTGCTGAGTATTCCACATTCCCGAATGCAACCTTCACTGCAGGAGGAAAATAAGATCTGATACGGTGGGCAAAGCTAACATAGCTATTCGCTGATTCTTTCTCCGGTGAGCCATGCCCTACAAAGAGGATACCTATGTGCCTCTCTGATGCATTTTTAAGATCGGGCCACAGTTCTTCCTTGAGCACCTGATATACCCTCTCATCGGGGAGCAGCGGGTCAGCTACTCTGAGTGAGGTAAAATGGTGTGCATACTCCTGAGCCACCTTCCAGACATCATCTGAGACCACTTTACCAGTTACCATGAAGAGTGGTGTTATCACCACTTCTTGCTTCTTGTGGGAAGGAATACTCTCTAAAACACTCTTAAGCTTGGGTGTCCCCACCCGTGAGGTAAAGCCAATGGGAATCTTCTGTGAAAAGTGCGCTTCAAACTGCCCCTGCAGTGTGCGGTAAATCGCAGAAGACGCGGTTGAGGTCCCAAAGGCAGCAAGGATAATTTGATAGTTTGAATGAACGTGTGCGATGGCATTATTCACGTATTTTCCCTCTCACGTGCGCCTCCTTATATTAGAAATCCGCAAAACACTTAATGATGTGTGATGTGAGATCTGAGATATGGGATAAAAGAATCAATTTCAATCACACATCCCACATCGCATATCTCACATCAGAACTGTTTGGTGCTTCGGATTTAGGACTTTCAATTAAAGTAGTTACATTTAGTCTCTTTGAAACACCTTTGCAGCCTCTTTGGCAAAGTAGGTGATAATAAGATCGGCCCCCGCTCTTTTGATAGATTGCAGGGTTTCCATCATCACGCTCTTCTCATCAAGCATCCCTTTCATCGCAGCAGCCTTCACCATTGCATACTCCCCACTCACATTATAGGCGGCGAGGGGGTAGCCGAATCTTTGTTTTGCCCTATAGATGACATCCAAATATGCCAGTGCAGGTTTCACCATCACCAGGTCGGCTCCCTCCTCAATATCCAGGGCAATCTCCCGCAAGGCTTCCTCAACATTGGCAGGATCCATCTGATAGCCTCTCCTGTCACCCCATTGAGGGGTAGAGTCAGCTGCCTCACGAAAAGGTCCGTAGAAAGAAGATGCATACTTTGCGGCATACGACATAATGGGGAGGTGGGAGAATCCCTTACCATCAAGCCCTGCTCTAATAGCACCTACCCTCCCATCCATCATATCGGAAGGCGCAACCATATCTGTCCCTGCCTCCGCATGACTTACCGCAACCTTCTGAAGTACCTCCAGCGTCTGGTCGTTATCAACTACTCCACGCTGGATAATTCCGCAGTGGCCATGAGTGGTATAGGCACAAAGGCAGATATCGGTAATCACCAGCAGGTGGGGAAAACGTTCTTTAATTGCTTTCACTGAACGTTGAACGATACCCAGTGGTGCATAGGCTTCACTGCCCATCTCATCTTTTACCTCTGGTAAACCAAAAAGCAGGATTGCCGGGATTCCAAGTGAGCACACCTCTTGAATCTCCTGTAACAGAGTATCAATTGAGTGCTGGTAGATACCAGGCATCAAAGGTATCTCGCGCCTTTCCACCGCTCCTGCTTTCACAAAAAGGGGATAGATTAAGTCACTCGTACTAAGACACGTTTCTCTCATCATCGTTCTTAAAGTTTCGTTAACCCTCAATCTCCTTAACCTCTGTCTGGGGAAGGTCATAACCTACCTCTCATCTTTTCTTTGTGCGATAATAGGAGATGATAGCATCTACCACACCGGAAATAGTATGGGGAGAAGCGGTAATGGCTACTTTTATACCCCATTTTTCTATCTCTTTTTTGGTCACCGGTCCAATGGCAAGTATCTTGACCCCTCTTAAGAGTTCTCTAAGCGGATTACCCTTCATCAGCATCACAAAGTGAGTAAAGGTAGAAGGGCTAGTAAAGGTGATGAGGTCTATCTCCCGATTTTTGAAGAGACGCCTTACCTTCTCCGAATCCACTTTGGGTATCTTTACTGTATACCCATGTACCTCATCAACTTTTGCACCTATTTTTTTAAGCTGATAGGGAAGTACCTCACTTGAGAATTCGGATCTCACCATCAGTACCCTCTTACCCCTCATATCTTCCCTCTTAAACTCTTTGGCCAAGTGGGTTGAGGTAAACACTGCGGGAACAATTTCAGGGTAGATGAGATGCTCCCTTAATGCGTGAGCCGTGATTTCACCCAGCGCAGCAATTTTGATCCGATTGAGACAGCGTAGATCCTTGCGCAACTTTTTTAGTCGCGAGAAAAAACTCTCAACGCCATTCACGCTGGTAAACACCAGAAAATGGTAGTGGTGAAGGCAGGCAATCTTTTTATCGAGTAATCTAAAACTTGCTGGTGGAGTAATCTCGATAGTAGGGAAAGGGATAACCTGGGCACCAGCCTCCTCCAGTTGTTCAATGAGTAAGGATGCATTTCCCTTCGCACGGGTAACCACCACGGTCTTTCCAAAAAGAGGCAGTGACTCAAACCAGGAACACCTCTCCCTCAGGTTTACCACCTCTCCTACTACAATAACCGCAGGTGGCATTACCCGGGCTTTTTTGATCTTAAAGAGAATGTCTTTGAGGTTTCCTTTAATTACCCTCTGGTGAGCATAAGTACCCTTTTCAACAATGGCTACGGGGGTTGTAAGTGACCTTCCACTCTCCCTCACCTGCCTGACAATATCATCTATCTTCCCCACCCCCATCACGCACACCAGGGTGTCCACGCTTTGAGCTATTTTACTAAGATCAACTCGTGAAGTTTCCTTTTCAGGGTCTTCATGACCAGTGACTACCGCAAAGGAGGAGGAAAAACCTCTATGAGTCAGCGGAATACCGGCATAGGCAGGAGCAGCGATAGC
>Ga0315283_10001087_pt1 | contig 21320 bp, 16 predicted proteins | sample YL17G09_0_MG_FD_204541 | JGI IMG/M metagenome (GOLD analysis project Ga0315283, IMG submission 204541) | Sediment microbial communities from Yellowstone Lake, YNP, Wyoming, USA - YL17G09_0 | ecosystem: Environmental > Aquatic > Freshwater > Lake > Sediment | place: USA: Wyoming | collected...
CGACCCGCTGCGCGCCAGGCGTTCTCTTCCTCGCCGAACGCCGCGTGCGTCGCGGCAAGCGACGCCGCGACGCACGCGACCGCGCCGAGCGACACAGAGCGGGCACGAGACGCACGCGACATCGAACCCTCCCGAAATGCCGGAACGATACCGTGCGACGCCGCGTGCCGATGCCCTATTCGCGCGAATCGAATAGGCCCATCGCTTGAACGCGGTCCGTCACCGTTCGTGGCTTGCCTTCGCGGCGGCGCTGCTGGGTTGCGGCGCGCCGCCCGACGCGGGACGGACGCGGCCCGAGTCGGTGGGCACCACACCGTTTTCACAGCGCGATGCACAGGTCCTCGCGTTGCGCGTTCGCTACATCGACGTTGGCCCGACCGCGGCACCGGCGGAACGGGGCGCCCGCGCTGCTGCTGATCCCCGGTCATACCTCGCGCATCGAGGAAGACGACGGACTCGTGCCCATCCTCGCACGTCGCCATCGCGTGGTCGCGCTCGACTATCCCGGCAGCGGCTACGCCGAGAAGCCCGATCGCGAATACGCGCTCGCGCTCTACGAAGACGTCAGCACCGGCCTGCTCGACGCGCTCGGCATCGAGCGCGCGCATCTCGCCGGCGGCAGTCTCGGCGGCAATCTGGTGCTGCGGCTCGGCCACCGCTACCCGCAGCGCTTCGAGCGGCTGGCGCCATGGGCGCCCGGCAGCGCCTGGAATGCGAACGCGAGACTCGGGCGCGTAGTGCGTGCGATTCGCGGCTATCCGCTGTTCTGGCCGATCGTCTTTCTCCAGTCGCGCTTCTGGTACGGACCCGCGTGGCCGGGTCGCGACGCCGCGCTGGCCGACACCTTCGCGTACTACCGCGAAGTGATGGGCCCGGGCTTCGTGCGGATGTACTTCGAGATGGCGGCGGACCAGGTCGAGCGCACGCTCTTCGAGATCGCCCCGCAGATCCGCCAACCGGTCTGGCTCGGTTGGGGCGACCAGGATCACGGCGCCAACATGGGCGCTGGCGTCGCGAAACTTGCGAAGCTGCTGCCGCGCTGTGAACTACGCGTCTTCCCGGGCGCGCGACATTCGCTCGCGGCCGAGGTACCGGAAGCGCTCGCATCCGCGATCGGCGAATTCCTCGACCGGCCCGCCGATCAGCTCCCTCGCGATCTTTGCTAAGGTGCGCCCGATGCGGGAATGGGTCTTTCGGCTGTTCGCGATCGCCTTCTCGCTCGCAGTCTTGGAGGGCGCTCTGCGCCTGCTCGACCAGCCGCGCTACGACACCTGTTGGGTGTCGGGCAACGAATTCTGGCGCGAGGATCCGGTGCTCGGCTTTGCCTACGAGCCGGGCGGGGTCGTCGCAGGCGGCGTCGTGAACTCGATCGGTCTGCGCGGGCCAGTGCCTACGCAACAGAAGCCCGCCGGCACGCGGCGCATCCTCTACGTGGGCGATTCGACCGCGTTCGGATTCGGCGTCCCTGACGATGAGACGTTCTGGTCGCTCGCGACGCGCGAGGTTGCCGCACAGCATCCCGATCAGGTGTTCGAGCCGCTCGTCGCGGCGGCGCCCGGTTACAGCTCCTACCAGTCGCGCATTTTGGTCGATCGCCTGTTGTCGTACGCACCGGACTGGGTGGTCTTCTACGTCGGCGCCCACAACGACGAGCGACGGCGCTCGTACTACCGGGACGCGGAGATTCCCGCGCGCGCCGCCCGGCGCAAGGCTGCGTGGCACCAGCTGCGAACGCTCCGGGCGGGCGAGTTCCTGATCGATCGATTCGGAAATTGGATCTCGAAGAAGGCGAAGGCCCACCGGCCCACCGCGTTCCGTCGCGTACCGCCCGATGAGTTCGAGGCGAACATGACCGCGATGATCGCCGCCGTGCGCGCCACCGGTGCGCGTCCGCTGATCCTCGTGCCGCCGCTCGCCGACTCGCTCGTGGAGCGTTATCCGGGAACGCCGATCTATCACGAGATCCTGAGGCGCATAGCGGCCGAGCGAGACGTACCGAGCGTGGAGCTACAGCCGATCTTTGCCGAGCAGGACCAGGCGGAGGTCTACCGGACCGGTGACGACTTTCACCCGAGTCCGCTCGGTCAACGCCTGATCGCCCGCGCGATTGCGCGAGCGATCGAGGACGTCGAAGGCGCGAAGAAGTAGTTGGCTACTTCTCGCTGAACTCAGGCGCGGCGCAGCGCTCGCTGTCCGCGCGTTGCCACGACGAGACCGATTCCGAAGATCAGCGCGGCCGTGGGTTCCGGCACCGGAGCCGAGACTCTTGCAAGCAGTACGTCGTTCGCGCAGCTCGGCGCGAAGCCGATCGTGAAGTCGCCGTGGATCGCCAGCCCGCTGCCGAGGCCGAAGCCGAGCGTTCCGCCCGAGGCCAGCTGGTTGAAGCCCGTGAGGCTGCCCGTGCCGATCTGCGTCCCGCCGCCGTTCCATGCGTAGGGATGGCGGTCGCGGACGCCGTAGCCGGCCCAGTAGCCGGTGTTGTCGCTGCCGCTGAAGCGGTACGACGGGCCCGAAATTGCGCTCACGTCGAGGATCGACAGCGACGCGTAGTTCGCAACCGGAGTCTGCGGACCCGCTACGAGCTTCATCACGTAGTCCCAGTGACCGTCACTCCCGACGTCCAGGAACAAGTCGCCCGGAATCACGCGGGCGTTGCCCGACGCGACCAGCGAGAAACGGCCGGTGTAGCTGACGCTGATGCCGGTCAGCAGACCGGTCGAGTTGTCGAAGGTGGCGGTTCCGCCCAGCAGATCGGGTGTGCCGATCGTGTCGCGCGAGTCATCGGCCGTTCCATTTCCGTAGCCCGGCCAGTACTTGGCTGCGTCTCCGAACGCGACGGTGGTGGCGCGCGCCTCTCCCGCGACGACGGTGAAGGCAATGGCAACGGTGAGAGATGCCCAACTCCAAGGCCGCACTTTCAACATGCGCATGTTCTCCCGAACGAGGGCAACCAACGCGGCGGCCTTCTCTGTCGGTTTGTAACCCGACGTGTGGGACGGGTGTCACGATGCCGATGAGTGTGTGGCGCATGCGCGTGCAGCGCGGCGGCAACTGGGATTGCCGGGCTGTTGGCGTTGCTCAGCAACCCGTCATCGCCCCAAAATTCTGCGCGTAAAAGCGATCTTTCGCGTCGTCGGAGATGCTCGCGAGCGACGCTTCAAAGCGTCCCAGCGGATCGCGGCCGCCTTCCGGGTGCGGGTAGTCGGAAGAGAACAAGAAAAGATCAGCCCCGGCGTTTTCGATCACCCAGCCCACCGGTTCGGTCGGGAACGGCGTGAACCACAGATGCCCGCGCACGAGTTCGGACGGGCGTTGCGACAGCGCGCGCAGCGACGGCTCCGTCTTCTGGAACATCTGCTGCGCCTGGTCGAGTCGCGCTAGCCACGGCACCACCCACATTGCACCCTGCTCGATGCAGCCGCCGCGTAGCCGCGGGAACGCATCGAAGACACCGTCGAGCACCATGCACGACAGGAAGATCTCGGGCGGGGTGTGCAGCGACATGTAGTCCTTGGCGCGGATGTTCTCGCCGCCGCCCATGCGGATCGCCTCCTCCGCTTCGCGCCGCGTGCGCTCCGGATCGGCCCACGGCACGAACGCGACCGCAATCATCCGCTCGTCATCGGAGCAGAAGTCGGCGATCGCGCGGTTGTGCGCGCGCGTGCCGCCGTAGAGTAGCTCGAGGTCGTCGCCAAGGAACTGCGTCGGCGCGAAGGTGCTGAACACCAGCTGCTGCGCGAAGCCGAGCAGGTCGAACGGGCGGATCCGCTCGCGGATCGCGGGATCGGCGTAGCGCGGCAACCAGTCGTGCAGCTCCATCAGGTGCGAGTCGGCGTCGCAGTAGCGGCGGCCTTCGGCGTAAGACATCGAGGTTCTCCTGGCTGGGACCTCCCGCGCTACGCGGCGAGACGGCCCGGGGGCAAGAAGGTTGCCCGGTCGCTTTCGACCGGTAGCTTCGCGCCTTGCGATCGGGGGGGTCGTCGCGATTTCGAACGCCGGGTCTTCGTCCGTTGACGCCGTGGTGCCCGTGCACAATGCACCCGAGCTGGTGCAGCGCTGCATCGAGTCTGTGTTCGCGCAGATTGGCGAGCAGCTCGGTGAACTCGTCGTCGTGGACGATGCTTCGGGCGTGCCGACGCAGGCGCTGCTCGCGAAGATCGCGCACCCGAAGCTGCACGTGGTGCGATCCGACGCGAATCTCGGCTACGGCGGCAGCGTGAATCTCGGTGTCGCGAGCTGTCGCGCGCCGCTGGTGCTGCAGCTGAACTCGGATGTCGAGGCGCGTAGCGACTTCCTCGCCCCGCTCGTCGCCGCGCTGGCCGCCGATCCGAAGCTCGCGGCGCTGAATCCCGCGGGCAATACGTACCGTCGCTACGACCTCGCGCGCTACGCGAAGCGCGGTGCGTGCCTCGTGACGAACCATCTCTCCGGCTACGCGTTCCTGATTCGGCGCAGCGTCTTCGATGCGGTCGGCGGCTTCGATCCCGCGTTCGGGCTCGGCTACTTCGAAGATACCGACCTCTCACGCCGGATCCTGCGCACGGGGAGCTGGCTCGGCGTGCATCCGGACACTGCGCTGCACCACGAAAGTCACGGCTCGTTCTCGCTGCGGCCCGAGCGACGCGCGGTGCTCGAAGCGAACCGGCTGCGCTATCACGAGCGCTGGCCCGCGGCGCGCCGCCAGGTGCTGCTCGCGACGCGCACCGCGCGGGGCAGCGAGTTGCCGCACTCGCTCGTTGACGAAGCCTGGGGTGTGCTCGATGGTGGTGGCAGCATCTGGTGGGTCAGTCCCGAGTCGCCGCGCGAACTGCTCGCGCTCGGCATGCGCGGCGATCGGATGGGCGTGCTGCGGGGCGCGCGACGACTGCGCAAACAGCGCGGCGATCCCTTCAAGCGCTTCACCGAGCTGTGGCTGTCGGCCGACGTGCCCCCGATTCGCGCATCGATGCTGCGCGCAGCCGCGCGCAGCGCCGCGATCGAGACGAGACGATGGGAGCCGTGACGACGGCGCGCGCCGAGCGGGCGCTGCTCATCGCTGTCTGGCTTGCGCACTTGGCCTGTCTGCTGGTGGTCGCCGCGCATCACGAGCCGTGGCGCGACGAAGCGGACGTCTGGCTCTTCGCTCGCGATGCAGCGCCTTCCGCGTGGGTGAGCTTCTTGAAGCACTCGGGCACGCCTGGACTGTGGCACCTGCTGGTGCTGCCGCTGGCGCGCTCGGGCTTGCCCTACGCGAGCATCGTCTATCTGAACGTCGCGATTGTCGGGGTCGGCGTCGCGATCTTCCTGCGCTACGCGCGGTTGCCGCTGCTGTTGAAGCTGCTGTTCCCGTTCGGTGTGCTGCCGCTCCACGAGTACGGCGTCGTGGCGCGGAGCTACGGGCTCTCGTTCACGCTGCTGATGGCGGTCTGCGCCGCGTTCTGTGCGCGACGACAGCGCCCGCTATGGATCGGCCTGCTGCTCGCATTGCTCGCGAACACGAACGCCCACAGCCTCGTGCTCGCGGCGGGGCTCGGTCTCTTCTGGCTGCTCGCGACGCTGCGAGCGCAGCCGTCCGGCGCACCGCGGATGCCGCGCGCGGTCGTGCTGGGGATGGCGCTCGCGATTGCCGGCGGACTCTTCGCGATCGTGCTGCTGCTCCCCCCCGATGATCCGCAGACCACGCTGCGCGAGTTTCGCGTGTCACGCGTGATGCTCAGCGCGCTCCGTGACGCCTTCTTCCCGTCCTTCTCGCGCTTCCCGGGTGGCTGCCTCGGCGGTGTTGCGCTGGTTGCGATCGTCCTCTCGCTGCGACGGGAGCGCGAGGTGTTTGCGTTCGCGCTGTGGAGTGCCGCCGGACTGATTGCGTTTTTCCTCGCCATCTACACGCCGTTCTTGCGGCACGCGGGATTCCTCTGGCTCGCGATGGTGGCGGCGCTCTGGCTCGAGGAGCGCAACGTGTCGCACCGCGCGCCCCGGCGAGCCGCACTGCTGTTGCTCTTCACGTTTTCGGCGCTTTCCCATCTGAAGGCGGGCATCCAGCACTCCGGACTCGACTACGACGAACCGTTCTCCGGCTCGCTCGATGCTGCGAACTTCTTGCGAACGTTCGACCTCGATGCTGCGGTCGTGGCGGCGCATCCGGCGACGACCGGCGAAGCGATCCTGCCGCATCTCCCCATCGCGTCGCTCTACTATCCGGGACACGACACAACTGGGAGTTACATGCCGTGGAACGGCGCGTACGTGCGCGGTCTGATCCCGACCGCGCCCGAGGCATTCCGCACTACGCGCGCGCGATTCCCGGAACCACGACCCATCGTGTTCATCACCACGAAGCCCATCGACGAGCCGGAAGCGCTGGGACTCACGCTGCGCCATCGCGGCGCGGCTCCGCCGGAACTCTTCAAGCAGGAAGAGCAGTACTCGATCTACACCGCGGGTGACGTGCCACGCGCCGACGCGACGACGCGATAGGCGGCGCTCACCGGCGCTGGAACACGAACTCGTTGCACCCGGTGGGTACCTCGGCCGCGCGCCACCGCAGGCACTCGAATCCGAGCGGCTCGACGAGCGCCCGCAGCTCGTCGATCGACGCGTATTCGTAGGGATAGCCGCCGACCCAGTCGACCACGTCGTAGTAGAAGTCCATGCCGCGCTGCTGACGCCGCGGATCGCGCCCCGTCACCGCCCACTTCGCCAGCGCGATGATCGGCACGAAGGCGGCCACCATCGCGCGCTGGAGCCAGCGCGGTGCCTTGCAGTAGGACCACTTGATGGCGGCCCACAAAGGGCTCGACCAGTGCCGATTGTAGATGGCGAGCACGAGATGGCCGCCGGGACTCACCAGCGATGCCGCGTTGCGGATCGCCGTGCGCATGTCGCCGGTGTGATGGAGGACTCCCCACGAGTGCACGACGTCGTAGCTTTCGTCGCCGTCCGGCGCTGCGGTGCGCAGCGCGGCGACCACGGCGTCGTCGAGGATTGATCCCATCACGATCGGGATGGCGCCGTGGTCGAGGCCCGGAAAGAAGGCGGCGCTGGTGCGCAGGGCTTCGCAGCACTTCGGGTTGATGTCGCAGCCGACCGGACGAACGCCGAGGCGCGTCGCGCTGAGCAGGCCGAGTCCCTGCCCGAAGCCGATGTCGAGAAAGGACGCTCGCTCGAGGGGAATGCCTTCGAGCAGCACCGCGAATTCCGTCTGCGCATCTCCGACGCGCTCGGGCGTCAGTGCCGCGCGTGCAAATTCCTGCCAGTTCTGTCCGAAGTCGAATTGCATCTTCTGGTCAAGCAATCTGTTGCGGAGTGCTGTCTACGGGCCGAAGCCCTTGGAGATCTTCGCCAGGCCGACGAACAGGAACGAGGAGACCGACAGAACGAACACCATTCCCACCAGCGCCGGGACGACGCGGGTGCGGAACAGCCTCGAGGCCCTCGTGAACGGGATCGCGAACAGGGCAACGACGGGGAACAGATAACGACCCTGGGGCTGGAAATCATTGATCCACGAGTGGTACAGCGACAGGAAGATCACGCCGCCGCAGAACACCCCGGAGACTGCCAACAGTTGCCACTCGGCTGCCTCGCCGCGCAGCAGGATGGTGCGGGTCGTGTACGACAACAGCACGACATAGAGCGCGAACATCGCGATGTAGTAGGCGGCAGGGCCATGGATCTTCATGTAGCCGTAGTAGCCCGTGAATGATTTCCAGCTGTTGCCGACCCAGTCCCATGGAGGGAGCAGGATTTCGTGCAGTGCCAGACCCTTGTCGCGAAGTCGGAGACCGAAAAAGGACCCAGCGCGACTCGCGTCGGAGGGCCGGTACGCGGGATCGGCATGTTTCTCGGCGATGCTAGCCAGCACGAGATCCTTCTCCGATCGCGAGCCATTGATGATGCGATCCAGCACGAGCGGGGGCGCTGCGACCGCGATAGCCGCGAGAGCGACGATGGCGCCGCGTGCCATCAGGTTCCGGCTCGTCGGCGAGCGCCAAAGCCTCGTTGCAACCAGCACGAGGATCAACGCCGCGCCGATTGCCATGCACGCCCAGAGGGCGTAGGTCGGCATTGAGACGAAGCCTCGAGCCTGCGCCAGGTAGATCCCCGCGCTAGCCACGCCGATCGCTGCGGCTGCGAAGCCAACGGCCCGCCAAAGTCCGAAGAAGACCACGAACGCGATGACGGGCAGATAGTTCGACTTTGTGACGACGAGCAGTCCGACGAGTAGCCCCATGCCGACGAGAGGGATGAGAGTCGATGCACGCCACGACTCGGAGATGGCGACGGCGCCGCGGGCACGTGATCCGAACGCGGTGTCCGCCAGCAGCAAAGAGAGAAACAGCGGGAGTCCATCATTGTTGAAGTAGCTGAACACGTACCAGATCTGTGGCGTGAGCAGCATCAGAACGGGCGCAGAGAACGGATCGCGCCTGGCGGCGTACACGACGATCAGGACGAGAAAGAGCACAAGGTTGAACACCCGAAAGCGCAAGTACTCGTTCAGGAAGGTCTCGGGCAACACGCTCGCGAGCCTGCCCGCCAGGAAGTAGGTCGCGTCGATATCACTGAGATAGGTGAAGCCGTATTTCGAGATCGATGGCAGCAGAGCGGTCTCGGTGACTCGGGGCGGCAGCCACTGCGTCAGATAGAAGTGGCCGGCAGCGACATGGAAGATCTCGTCCGGATTGGCATTGGCGGCGCTCACGGCCGCCATGACGGCGGCGAGGATCCATGCCAGCGCCAAGCACAGCAGCATGCATTTGAACGAGGCTGCGCTGCGCCCGGGCTGCAGCTCCTTGCCAACCGCCATCATCGCGTCTCGTCAGGCCGCGCGAGTTCGAAGAGCCCGCAGAACTGATCGCCGCCCCGTCTGCGCGTCGAAAGAAACCGGAATGAGAAGAAGATCAGATCGCCGAGACGCTGCGTCCAGAACGAGTAGTGCCCCTTCGTCAGCGCGTTGCCACCGGTGTTCGTCAGGTTGCAGACGTCGCGAAACAGCGGGGAATAGAACGGAAAGCCAGCGTAGAAGACCTCGACGGTGCGGAAGCCGATGCGCTCCATGAACGATTCGAACTCGCCGGACCTGAAGTTTCGCAGGTGGCCGATGTTCACCTCGAAGTCCCGCATCCTTCCGGTCGGGAACGAAACTAGCATGTAGCGTGAAGTCGCGCGGGTGAGTCGCATCGTGAGCGCCTGCCAGTCGTCGACATGCTCGAGCACCTCGAAGCACGTGACCAGGTCGAAGCAGTCCTCGCGGAACACGGCGTCGCCGGGTTCATGCCGGAACTCGAGGTTTGCAGCGCTGTAGTAGGCGTTCGCGCAGTCGATGCCGGAGCGCGACTGATCGACTCCCAGCACGCTCGCGGCCGGTAGCGCGCGAGCCAGGAACTCGGTCGTGGTTCCCTCGCCGCATCCGAAATCCAGCACGCGTTTGATCTCGGCGCCTCGCAGGCGCCCATCGATCAGATCGCCGATCAGCGCGCGTAGCCAGCGGCTGGACGGGCCATGGCGCTTCATGTCCAACCATTGCGGCCAGTTTTCATCGTAGATCTGCTGGTTGTCGGCACACGTCTGTGACGCCGCCACCGCGCGCTTGCGAAGCGTGAGCACAATCGGATCGAATGACTTCGTGCGGAGACACAGCCATGTGATCAGCGGAAAGATGCGTAGACGGCGCGCGACTTCGAGCGTTTGCTGGACGCGCCCCCGTCCGCCCCGATCCTTCGGCGCGGTCGTCTGCATGCGCTCCGCGAAGATCGCCTCGCCCATCGTCACGAGGTCGACGTCGCGTCGCGACGCGAGCCAGCGTCGCGTTCGCATGTAGTTGGTGAACTGGAGGGTCTCGAGGAACGCGGGGTCGCGTCCCCAGAGGCGCACCCAGAGCCGGGCCAACCAGTGGGGGAGGTACGGGATCCACGGGATGGCGTAGTGCCCCTCGACGAACGAACCGTAGTTCGGGAAGACGAAGTGGAGGCAGCCGCCCAGCTTCAGCACCCGGAGCGATTCGTCGAGCACGCGCTCGGGGTTCTCGGTGTGGTCGAGTGCCGTCGACGAAAAGAGGACATCGAAGTGATCGTCAGGGAAGGGGATCGCCTCGCCGCGCGCATTCACGATGATTTCCGGGTCGAGCCCGTTTTCCCGGATGATTTCGCGGCTGGTGCGGTAGGAGCTGTCGAAGGCGGAACCGGCGGGTTCCAGCCCATGGCTCTCCATTCCATACACGATGCGCGTGACCGCAACGAAGAGACCGAAGCCGCTGCCGACTTCGAGCACGCGCTTGCCGCGCAGCGACTCGGCGCTGACGCCGGACGCCTTGCAGAGCAGGGCCACCTGATCGTGCACCTTCGCTTCGCTCAGCACGCCCGACACGAGCGTGCGCGCAGGCACCTTCGACAGGCGCTCGAAGTACACGCCGTAGTTGGCGACGAGCTCGTCATGGATGGCGGCCGGAATCCGGATCATGCTTGAATTCGAAGCGAGACCGGATGGTCACTCTGCGCCGGAGCGTTGCCGCCGCTCCCAGAAGCCCACGAACTCGATGAAGCCACCGAGGAGAGCGGTCGCCAGCTGCGTTGCGAAGATCGTGAGGGAGAGCGCCAAGGCACTCGCCGAGGGTACCTGCAACAAGCCGAGCACCGCTACGAACGCCCCCTCGCGAATCCCGAGGCCCGCGATCGAGAGCGGCAACAGAGCCGCCGTTGCGACGACGGCGAAGATCCACAACCACTCGACCAGCGGAACGTCGATCCCGAAGCTCGGCGCGACGATCAGGATCACCGCGATGCAGAGCAGCTGGTAGGTGATCCCGAGCAGAACGGACGCGACCATCAGCCAGGGCCGTGCCAGATACCGGGTCGAAGCGGCGAGGAACAAGGCCAACCGGTGCGCGAGCGGTTTTGCAATTGACCAGCGCCGGGACACGAAGTCGATCGCTGCCTCGATGCTTCGTCGCAGCAACGGGAGGTGCAGCGAGTAGAGCAGAGCGAGGCCGATGATCAGCGTGGCCGAGAACGAAGCCACCAGCGATCCGGGAATCCTGAGGCGAGACGCGTGGGCGCCGAAGATACCGAGTGCCAATAGCCCGATCATGCCGTTCACCTTGTCGACGAGCACGGACGCCGCGATCTTCTCGGCGTCCGCTCGTCCCGCGCCCAGCCGATACGCCTTCACCGCTTCGCCCGCGACCTGACCGGGCAGCACAATCGAATAGAAGACCCCGACCAGGTTCAGACGGGCGAGGTCCAGGAACCTGTGGCCAGGAACAAACAGCCACCACTTGAACGCGGCGACGCCGACCATGATGGGAATGAGCGCGGCGACACTCGCAATCACCGACGGGGAGAGTTTCTGGAGCGAAGCGAGAACCTGCCCGATGTCGCTGCGCAGCAATAGCCACGCCAGCAGGCCGAGGCTGATGGCGAGCTTCAGGATGAGGCGCATCAGGAAACGCTCACGGCCGCTGCGTCAACAGTCGTACGTACTGTGCTGCTACTCGCGGCCAGCTGAATCCTTCGATCACGCGCTGCCGTCCTCGCGCACCGAGGCCGGGACCGAGCGACGGATGAAGGCGCAGGCGCTGCAAGAGTGCGGTCAGCGCCTGCGGCGCGTCGAGGTCGAACAGAAAGCCCGTCTCGCCTTCGATCACCAGGTCCTCGTTGCCGCCGATGCGGCTCGCTACCACCGGGACGGCGCACGCCATCGCTTCGAGTACCGTGTTCGGCATCCCTTCATAGCGGGAAGGATTGACGAAGACGTGCGCGCGCCGGTAGCAGGCGAGGACCTGCTGCTTGTCGAGCCAGCCATGCCAGCGAAGCACGCGCGCGGCACCGGTCTGCTCGGCCAGCTTCGTGAGAGCGGGTCGCTCGGGACCATCGCCCACGATCTCGATTGTGACCCGCGGCCCCGGCAGCGCCGCCAGCGCACCCGCGCTCTCGAGCAGCGCGCCGACGTTCTTCTGCGAATGAAGGCGGCCCACGAACAGGATGCGGAACTCGTTTTCCGCACCGCGCTCGACGCTTCCTTCCGGAGCGAAGGCGAGCGGGTCGACTCCGTTCGGGATGATCTGTACCGGGAACGGGTCGGCAGACTCCGAGAGCCGCGCGAGGCTGTTCGAATTTGCCACGACTGCGCACGCCCGCCGCAACACGGCCCGTCGCAATGGCGCGATCAGACGATGGATTCCGTCGATCTCCGGGACGAAGCCCGGGACATCGCCACCGCGCAGCGAAACGATGTAGGGGATGCCAAGCGCGAGCCGCAGCAGGCAGGAGATTGGTCCAGAAGGGATTGTGAAGAACGCGATGGTGGCGTCGAAGCCGCGACGTCTTGCCAGTCGGAGCCCGGGGACCGCTGCCGCAAGCAGGAACGACAACATCTCGACCGGGTTCGAGCGGTCGGCGCTGCGCCGAATGGTCCGCACCCGCACCAGGTCGACACCCGACTCGGTCGTGGTTCCACGCAACGGACCGAACGCCGTCGTGAGCACCGTCACTTCGTGACCCAGCTCCAAGAGAGCGCGTGCCAGGAACGAGGTCGCGTTCGCCGCGCCGCCCCCCACCGGCGGGAACTCGTAGTTGATCAGCAGGATCCTCACGATGCCAGCTTCACCCGTTTGCGAGATCGCTGTGGCTGGCCGCGTGTGTTTGACACAGCCAGAAGTTCCACAGGAAGGCGCGTTCGTCGCGCCGGCCCTTCCGATGGGCGTCGAGCCGCCCTTCGACGAAGCGCTTGTCGAGCCCCGGCAGGGCGCCTGGATCGATCGGCAGCAGACCCTGCTCGAGCCAGCTGCCGATCGGAATGCCGAAGCCCTTCTTCGCCCGGTACAGAACCGAGTGTGGGAGAACGGACTCCAGCGCCTTCTTGAGCAGGTACTTGGTCTCTCCGTTCCGGTATTTGTAGTGGCTCGGGATCCGCCGCACGAAGTCGACGACTTCGATGTCGAGATACGGCGCGCGTGCCTCGAGCGAGTTCATCATGCTGGCGCGGTCCACTTTGACGAGGATGTCGTCTTGCAGGTACAGCTTCGTGTAGAACTGCAGGACCTTGTCGACGAGGTTTGGTTGCCGGCACGCATCCCATTGCTCGATCGCTTCCGAGTAGACGTCTTCCACATCCAGCGGCTCGTTGAATAGATCGGCGAGCTCGCGTGGGTCGAGCGGCCCCATCCAGACCGGGCACCACAGCCGCGGCGGATGACTGAGCCCCCGCAACGTGCGCTTGATCTTGAAATCGAAGCTCATGTTCGCGTGCGACACCGGGAGCCGACTCATCAGGAGCTTCACGGCGGTATGGAGCGGGCGCGGAACGAATCGGCCGTAGAGTTCGGCCGCACGCAGCGCGCGGAACGGGTCGTAGCCGGCGAACAACTCGTCGGCGCCGTCGCCACCGAGCGCGACCGTGACCTTCTCGCGCGTGTGTTTGCAGAGCAGATACGTCGGCAGCAGCGAGGGGTCTCCCATCGGTTCATCGAGCTTCGCCACGATTTCGGGAAGCAGCGCCGCGGCCTTTTCGAGCGACAACACATCGAGATGGTGTTGGGTGCCCAGATGCCGCGCCATCTCTGCCGAGTAGCGAGATTCGTCGAAGCTGGCTTCTTCGAAGCCGATGCTGAAGGTGTGGATCAGCGAGCGATCAATGTGGCGCGTCGCGAGCGCGACGATCGAAGACGAGTCGAGTCCGCCGCTCAGAAAGAAGCCGAGCGGCACGTCTCCCATCAGGCGTCGCTTCACCGCCGCACTCAGCAGCTCGACCAGACGCTCGCCCCACTCCCGCTCGGGGTTCGCGGGCACCGACTCGAACGGCTCGATCACGAAGTCCCAGTATTTCTTCACCTCGATGCGCTGCGAGGCGACGTCGAACGTGAGCGAGTGACCCCCCGGAAGCTTGTGGACACCCTCGTAGAGCGTATGTGGCGCGGGGATGTAGCCGTAGGCGAAGTACTTCTGGAGGCTCTTCCGCGACACTGACGCGACCGCCGCGGGATGCCGCATGATCGCCGAGAGTTCGGACGCGAACAGGAAGGTCCCGCTGCGCAGCGTGTAGAAGAAGGGCTTCTTGCCGAAGCGGTCGCGGCTGCAGAAGAGCTGCCCGTTGCGGCGGTCGTAGAGCACGAACGCCCACATGCCGTTCAGGCGGTTGCAGAAATCGGGGCCCCAGCAGCGATAGCCGTGGAGCAGGACTTCGGTGTCCGAATGATCGCTCTGGAAGACACAGCCGAGCGCGCTGAGTTGCTTGCGAAGCTCGAGGTGGTTGTAGATCTCGCCGTTGAAGACCACGCCGAGCTGGCCGTCTTCGGTCCACATCGGCTGATGGCCACCGCCGATGTCCAGGATCGAGAGCCGGCGGTGGCCGAGGAACACGCGGTGCGATTCGTCGACCCACGTGCCGTCGTCGTCGGGCCCGCGATGCGCGAGCGCGGCGTTCATCCGCCGCAGATCCTCGATGCTGCCGCGTCCGACGAATCCAGCGATCCCACACATGATTGGGAACCCCCTAGCCCGCGCGGAGTACCGAGAAGTACTCGTCCTGGTAGAGCGCGCCCGGCTGCGGCCAGGGAACGACTACGAGCGTGGCGTTCAGCGTCTTTGCCAGCCGCAACACTTCGTCGATATTGCGCGACGCGAGCGCGCTGCTGACCGCTTCGACTTCCTGCTTCCACGTGCGCCGCGTTGCGTTGGTCACCCACATCGTCGTGACGTTCTGGAACGCGCCCACCAGCGGAACTCCCGCGAGGCCGATCTCGTTGCGGTCCGTCAGCACGCGATCGCCGGGTCGTGCGTTCGCCGCGAGCCACGTGAGCAGCCCCTGCGCCGAGTAGTAGAAGCGGGGCCCTTCGGTCGCGAGTCCGAGATACTGACGGGCGTAGAGCGTTCGCAACGAATCACCGGGTTTGAGCGCGCCCGCGTGGGCGACGCGCTCGAACAGCGCTTCCCGCCAGACCAGCGGGAGCGAGCGCAGCACCAGCACCGGTTGCAGCAAGAAGACGAGCACGATCGCCGCCGCGACGGCGTGGTGCCACGGCGTCGCCTGGCCGGCCAGCATCGCGACGAGTCGCGACACAAAATACACCGACGGAATCATCAGCAAGTTGATCGAGCGGATCTCCTCGAAGTTGATCGGGTAGATCGGCGCGAGCTGCCGAACGCCCCACAGCAGCGTCTGGAGGCCGTAGGCGGAGATGAATACCGCGCCCGCGAACAGCAGCATCACCCGGTCTAGCTGGTTCCAGCCGCGACGCCGTGTTGTGAAAACGCCGGCGACGCTCAACGCGAAGATGGCGCCGTACGAGAGCGCGAGATTGCCGAGCGTGGTCAGCGGCGGCGGCATGTTGCGCCACGGGAACGCATAGAGCTCGATCGCCCAAGACTCCTCGGGGCTCAGCTTGGCGAGCTGCTTCGGCAGCAGTCCGGGACCCCACGCGACGTCGAGGTTGTCCGCTACGAAGTTGGTGAAGCCGAGGCCAGTGATCGCGATCAGCTGTCGCGTGAACAGCGCGGCGCCCACGCCCGCCGCGAAGTACAGCACGCGCCGATCCAGCTTTGCTCTCCGCAGGAACAGGAACTCGAGCGACTCGTAGACCAGCAGCACGAGCAACAGGTAGTAGGTGCTGAGGTGCAGCAGCGACAGTGCGACGAGCAGCGGGTAGCTGGCGTAGCGCCAGGGCGATTCGCGGAAACGCAAGAAGAACCAAAGGATCAGTACGAAGAAGGGGACGACCAGCGTGCGGTTCAGCGACGCCGAGAAGTCGGTCATGCCCCAGAACGACGCACCGAAAGAGACGAAGAAGGCAGACACCAGCGAGAACAGCACGGACAGCGGTCGCGAACCGGTGAAAAGCGACGCCAATCGCTCGAACGCGATCAGGTAGGCGACCGTCATGCCCGCGAGCATCCCCTTCAACGTCGTGATGTGCGAAGCGGTCAGGTCGTAGCCGTAAGCGAGCAGGATCGAATAGGCGTGCAGCGCATCGAAGTCGCGCCAGTAGGCGCCGTCGGCGTGACGCGCGTGGATCTCGTCCGCCAGCTTGAAGTAGGCGATGTGATCGATGTTCAGTTCGGGCTCGGCGCCCTGGACGAGATAGACGACCGCTGCGAATGCGGTGTAGAGCAGCAGCGGAAGCAGCAGGAAGCGAAGGCGTCCGGTCATTCGACGATTGCGTGCACAGGCCCGCCGCTGACGAGTGCGGGCTCCACGTTCCGGGTTTCCTTCACCAGGTAGACGGCCTTGTCCTGCGACTCGTGATAGGTGCGCGTCAACAGCTCGGCGAGCAGGCCCATCAGGATGCACATGAAGCCCATGATCGCCGTCATCACGAGAACCAGCGGGAGGGGCGTCTCGACGAAGGGTTTGTTCTCGAACAGCTTCAGATAGAGCGCCCACAATCCCGAGAACACCGACAGCGTGAGACTCGCGAGGCCGAACGCTCCGAACACGTACATCGGCTTCTGCGCGTATTTGGCCAGAAACTTCACGACGATCAGGTCGAGCACGACCTTCAGCGTCCGTTCGAGGCCATACTTGGACTGGCCGAAGCGTCGCGCATGGTGGGTGACCGGGATCTCGGCCACGCGTGCGCCTTGCCAGCTCGCGTACACCGGGACGAAGCGGTGCATCTCGCCGTACAGCTTGACGCCCTTGATGACGTCCTTGCGGTAGGCCTTCAGCGAGCAGCCGTAATCGTGAAGTCGCACGCCCAGGATGCGGGAGATCAGCCGGTTGGCGATCGCACTCGGGAGCTTGCGTGTGATGCGCGCGTCTTGGCGCTGCTTGCGCCAGCCTGATACGACGTCGTAGCCCTGGTCGAGTTTCGCGATCAGGCGGGGGATGTCGGCGGGATCGTTCTGCAGATCGCCGTCCATCGGGATGATGATCTCGCCTTCCGCGAAGTCGAAGCCGGCCATCATCGCGGCCGTCTGACCGAAGTTGCGGCGGAAGTGGATGACCTTGACGCGCTTGTCGTTCGCGGCGAGCTGGTCGAGCGCTGCGCGCGAGCCGTCCGTGCTGCCATCGTTGACGAGCACCAGCTCCCAGCGGCGATCCAGGTTCGACAGCGCCTCCCGGACCTGCTCGTAGAGCAGGGGGATGTTTTCTTCTTCGTTGAAGATCGGGACCGTGACGGAGATCATGCGTGACTTCTTCGGGTGCGCGCAGCGGGTACGGCGCCCATGGATACTATCAAATGCGATCGCGGCGCCGAAGCTCGCGACGAGTGCACGTTCAGACACCCTTCGCGGTCCATTAGAACTTGAAATAGATGAAGGATTGCGGCGTAGCGCTGGCGAATACGGCGATCAAGATCGTAGCGCCGGCATAAGCGACGGCCTTCGGAGCCGGTGCCACGTTTTCGACCCACCAGTTCTTCAAATCGACGCGCTCGTTCAACATCTGCCAGCACCAATGCACGGCCGTCAGAGCAAACACCGTCAGCACCGCGTGACTCGCCGGAGTTGGCTGAACCCAGCTGAACATTCTCGTCGCGAACAGTCCGATGGTGGTCAGATCCGCAGCGCGGAAGGGAATCCACAACAGCATGACGATCTGGAAGGTGACGAAGCTGCGAATCGTGCGCACGATTGCCCACCGGGCCGGCTGCTCGCGCAACTGTTCACCGAGCTTGAACAGCCGTTCCACGCACAGAAGCAAGCCGTGGAGGAAACCCCACAGGACGAAATTCCATGCGGCACCATGCCACAAACCACCGAGCAGCATCGTCAACATCAGGTTCCGATAAACACCCCATTGTGTCTTCATGCGGTTACCGCCCATGGAGACATAGAGGTAATCGCGTAGCCACGATGAAAGCGTCATATGCCAGCGGCGCCAGAAATCCGTGATGCACGATGATGCATGAGGGCGGTTGAAGTTGATGGGCAGTTCAAAGCCGAGTAGCCGCGCGCAGCCGATGGCGATGTCGGAATAACCGCTGAAGTCGAAATAGATCTGCAGCGCAAAGCCGTAAGACGCCATCCAGACTTCCAGCGTCCCAGATGCGGCGGGGTTCTCGAACACCGGGTCCACGAACTGGGCCAGCGTATCGGCGAGCACCATTTTCTTCACCAGCCCGCTGGCGATCAGCAGGATCGCGTGCTCGAACTCGCGCATGCGGAGGCGCGGCGGGCGGCCGATCTGCGGGAAGAAATCCGCGGCGCGGATGATGGGACCGGCGACGAGGTGGGGAAAGAATGCCACCAGGAAGGCCAGTCGACTCCAGGACCGCTCGGGCAAAATCTTGCGGCGATAGACATCGATCGTATAGCTCAACGCCTCGAAGGTGTAGAACGAGATGCCGACCGGCAGCAGCACGTGGGTATCGATCCAGTCCAGTTCCCAGCCGGCTAGCCGCGCGAACCGAGCCAGGTTCTCGCCGAAGAAGTTGAAGTACTTGAAGTACGCCAGCACGCTCAGGTTCGAGATCAGGGAGACCGCCACCAGCAGCTGACGCCGTCCGGAGTCATCGGTACGGCCAAGCGCCAGGCAGATGACGTAATCTACCGTGGTCGTAAACAGCAGAATGAATACGGCCCAGTGATTGTTGCTGGTGTAGAAGTAGAGACTCGCCGCGAGGATGAACCAGATGCGCAGTCGCCGCAGTCCCACGGTGAGCCACGACACGCCGAGGACGATGAGAAAGAAGAGCAGGTATTCGACGGTATTGAACAGCATGGACTCAGGGCTGTTCCGGCTCGAGGCCCTGAAGCATCGGTCGTAAAGCCGCGGCCAACATCGGCGCGTACTTCTCGATACCGTTGCTGTTCAAGTGATTGTAGTCGAAATAGTCGGAGTCCTGCAGTCGATCCAGATCGGTGGTCACGTAGGGAAAGCCGCGCGATTCCACCTTGGGCCGCACGCTCGTGCGCATCACATCGCGGAACGCTCGCCGGGCCTCCGGAGAGCCGTAGACGTACGGAGCCTCTTCGATTTCGTTGATGATCACCTTGACGCCTCGGCGCTGGAATTCCTCCAGGATCAGATCGAAGAGGCCAAGGCAATCGGGCTCAGGAGATGGCGCAGTTACCGTACCAGTCGGCGTCGTCACAATGTCGGTGGCGCGCGGTGCGCCCTGTTGTTTCTCGCGAAAGAACGCGTGATCCACCTCGATTCGGTAATAGCCACCGCCGCGGTAATACACGATCACGGAAGTGATGCGGTCGCCGTCCTCGCTCAGATCGACCAGCGTGACCTGCGGATCGCTGCCGTAGTTGCGCACGATCTCGGCTACCTCGGCAGGGAGTTCGTGCCGGTCCTTGATGCTTCGGGACAACACCAAAGAGTTTATCGTCGGGACTCGCAGCTCAGCCGTCGGGACCGCCAACGATGCGGTGTTGGCTGTGCGCGCCCATGTCAGAAAACTCTCGCGTATCTCGCCGCGGATGGCCCAGAAATGGAGGTAGGGATTGAAGTAGGCCACGTTGTCCCACAGGCCTTCCCTTGGAATCTTCATGGTCGAGTAACGCAACGCGGTCGGAATATCGATCGGGAATACGCGCTGAATCTTTCCGATGCAGGAGAAATTTACCTGCCCCGTCGTCAGCACTACGGTCGTTCCCTTCGGGACGATTTCGGCCAGTTGCTTCGCCTCGGCATACTGGGTTGGAAACCAGTTGGTAAAAGACGACAGGTTGATCGAGCGGCTACCGAGTGGCGGATCGATGCGCTCCGGGTGGATCCCGCAATAGGTCCGGCTGTCGCCGAGGAAGACGAGATCGAACTCGTCACGGTGCGCTTTGTAATATGCGAAGCGGTTCGGCAGCTGCTGATCTCCACCGGCTATGGGTTTCGGGGCGTCATAGCTCTCCAAACTCCACCAAGCCGAGAACGCTGCGACAAAGACCAGATAGAGCCCCAAGTATTGAAATACGTGCGCCACGAACCGGCGTGGAGACCACTCGGCGTCGGCGTAGCTGTGTGGCGCTTTGAACAACGGATGGCGACGGATCGCTGCCACCCAGCCAGAAGCGAGGACGGTGTCTGTCCCGGCGAGCGTGAGCAGCAATGCGATGCAGGCACCGAAGAAGATCCGCTTCTTGGTGAAGCGGTGATATTCGAACTGATAATGGCGACCGTTTTCGCGCGGGTCGCTGTTGTCGCTGGTGGCGAAGTACACCGTGTTGCCACGGTGTGAGAGTCGCCCCTTGCCGAGAGCGCGAATGTCCTCGAGGGGTGAGTGGGCGCGGCTGATTGCCCTGCCATTCTCGCGCACGATGAGCGAGGAATCGGCCGGCTTCTCGGCGGAGTCCGGATGGACGATGAGGCGCCCCGGTGCCCACGAGCGCTGCAGCTCAATGGCGTAGCTGAAGCCAGTATCCGGCGTGATCTTTTCTCGAGGTACGTCAAGCTGGCGCACGACCCCGATGAAGGACAGGTAGCCGGAGACGACCACTACGACGAATGTGAGCAGCAGCACTATGCGACGCATCAAAGCGAGTTTCCCAGCGTATTCATCCCCAGACAGCGAGTGAGCGTTTGGGTTTGGTACGGACGGATGTCAACTGATGCGCAGCGCCGACGTCAGTTGCACGCCGGCGCATACTATCAGATGCGGTAAGCGAGCCGAGACGCGCGACTCGGGCGTTCTCACGACCGCGAAGCCAGCGCGTCGGCGTACACGACCTCGTAGCGCCGGGCGATCTCGCTCCAGTCGTAGCGCTCCGCCACGCGGCGACCTTCGCGCGCTAGCGCTTGCCGCGCGCTCGCGTCGTCCATCAGCGCGGCGAGCTCGCGCGTCAGCGCCGCGACGTCGCCGGGCGGCACGAGTCGCGCCGCGTTGCCGTGATCGGCCAGCTCCGCGAGACCCCCCGTGTCGCTCGCCACACAGGCGAGTCCATGCGCCTGCATCTCGAGCAGCGCGACGCCGAAGCTCTCGCGCTGCGATGGCGCGGCGCCGATCGCGGCGCGGCAGAGCACGCGCTCCTTCTCCGCGCCCGCGATCCAGCCGAGCAGCTCCACGCGACCTTCGAGGCCCGCGGCCCGCGCGCGCTCGGCCAGCGCTGCGCGCTCGGGTCCCTCGCCGGCGATCCACAGCCGCCAACTCTGACGCTCGCTCGCGAGGCTCGCGAATGCATCTATCAACAGGTCGAGATGCTTCACCGCCTTCAGGCGACCGAGCGCGAGCACCGCGTCGTCGCGCGCGCCGAGTTCGGGCTGCGCGCCCATGTCGATTCCTGCCGGCACGACGCGGATCGCTGCCGCGCGTGCACCGGCGCCCTGCGCGTGCGCTGCCGCCCACTGCGACGGCACCACCACGACATCGGCCGCGCGCAATCCGATCCGCGCGCGCCGTTTCGCATACGGACGGGAGCTGTGCGCGGTGACGGCAATCAGTGGCGCACGGCTCGGATTGCGCCACG
>Ga0315283_10001088_pt1 | contig 21309 bp, 19 predicted proteins | sample YL17G09_0_MG_FD_204541 | JGI IMG/M metagenome (GOLD analysis project Ga0315283, IMG submission 204541) | Sediment microbial communities from Yellowstone Lake, YNP, Wyoming, USA - YL17G09_0 | ecosystem: Environmental > Aquatic > Freshwater > Lake > Sediment | place: USA: Wyoming | collected...
ACCCGCTCCAAGCGGCTGCAGCACTGCCCGCTCGCCGGCTTTCAAGACTTCGTCTTCAGAGGAAAGCGCGAAAGCCTTGTCCACCGGAACCCGCAATGTGAGGGGGACGCCCTGACCTTCAAGGAAAATACTTCCATCAGGGAGAGTAAAACGACCGGTTGGTACCTGAAGCGAGAAACCTTCGGGGAGTACAAATTGACCTCGGGCAACCTCGGCTTCCACACCGGCCGAAGGTGTTGTTCCCACAACTATGGTTTCCGGAACCTGGCTGAAACCATAGGCTTCCAACTCACAAGCTGAGGCGCAAGCCTGACCCACCAGCAGCACAATCTTGTCGAAGCGGTATTGATTTTCGTTTGGCAAGACCTTATCCCGCAGACCTTCCGGTTCGAATTGACCAGTGCTTTCGCTATAATACTCAAGTTGTCCCATCAGGATCTCCTGGTCAGTGAGGAAACCAGCCAATCCCAAGTTGGCCCCTCCGCTGTTCTGCCGCATGTCTATGACCATGCCAGGGACACCATTCGCGTCGAAAACCTTCAGAGCCCGTTCGAATAATTTGATGATCAATCCAAGGTCGTCATAGTTGGAGTTGATCTTGACATACCCGACGCCCGAGTCAAGGATTTCATATTCCACAGGCAGGGCATTGCTGTCGAAGCCTTTGTACAACGAAGTGAACCGGTGGCTCTCATTCTCGGGAACCGATTTAAGAACAGTGTCCAGAGTTGTTCCATCCGGGTTGGTAAACTTTATGGTCGTTTCCGTACCCACCGGAGAACGCAAAAGATACCGCGCCTGCTGATAACGCACAGAGGACTCCATGGATGCCGGGAGTGTGGGTGGAACAACGGTTGATATGGCATCCGAGATTGGCATACCATTAAATTCAACAACTTCTGCTCCAACTTGCACGCCAGCCTTTTCCGCTGGTCCTGCAGGTGTCACGAATGTCACAATAACCTGTCCATCATCCAATTCACTCTGCGCAAAGCCAAATCCGCCTCCAGTGGTTTCGGAGAAGATCTGGTTGGCAATGTCGCCGCCATCCATCCCCACGTGACCATCCTTGAACGCATAAGTGTAATCCTGCAGGGCAAGATAGAAGGCAACAGGATCAGCGTTCTTTTCGGCCTCCTCCACGCGGGGTTTAATTTCTGCATAAACTTTATCCCAATCAGGCTGCTTGCCTTCAATCCCATTAAAGGCATATTCCAGCTTGATCAATTCGAACATCTTGTCAAATGCCTTTGTGTAAGAGTCACCCGAGTAGTCCTTGATCGCCACATCCTTGGGTTCAAAGAGCTCCAGGTTTGGCTGCAATTCCTGGCTGACTGTGAAGGGATCGGAATCCAGGTTGACGATTGAATACCCGGCTGGGATGGGTCCCACGGGGTCATCCGCGGTGAAGAGCTTGCCATCCGCACCGAATCCTGTCGGGAACTGCTGGTCGGAATCTGGCGCCCAGACTACCAGCGAACCGCCGATGACTTCATCGTCATTCTCGGTGTCTGTTTTCACGGACGCAAGATAGGTCGGCCAGCCACGGGAACGGTCATCCCCTTCGGAATAAGGACCGCCGGTCAGGTTAGGCCAATAAGAAACCGCAAAGACCTGAACCCCGAGATCCTTCGCGTCGTCATTGTCCACATCCACAAACAGGCCCGTGGGCCTGGCAGGTAACTGGAGTGAATAGTCCGCTTGCATGTTCTCCATGTCGATGTCGAGGAAGCCAAGTGCCTGCGACGAAATGGGAATTTCCCACTCTTCGTCGCGGGTAACGAACCCGTACATGTCAATCAACCCGACGGCGTGTTCCACATAATAATCTGTGATGATGCTGTTTGAATAATTGAATTCACCTGTAATTTCATAAGGTTGTTCTCCGCTGGCCGCTGGGGGAGTCGCTGGCGTGGAAGTGGACACGTTTTCAGTGGGGGTGGCAGGGGCACAGGCAGACAATACCATCCCTAGTGCAACCACAACAGTCACAAGGACAGGTAATTTTTTCATCTCTCTTTTCTCCTTTTGTAATATGACCAATTATACCCATATTATTAGCAAGAGTATAATAATCAACATGAAGATTGATTGGCGTGATCAATTAGCCTCCGAGTTTGAGCATGCGGAGAGAGCCAGGGCTGAAGGGAATGAAGGCAGGGCGCGAGTCTGTGCCCGGCGTGCGGCGGGCATCGCCATCCGCGAATACTTTCTCCGTCGTGGAATCCCTTTCTCAGGCACAAGCGCGTATGATCTGCTTGGCCGGTTGATTGAAAGCCCGGAAATTAGGCCAGATCTAAAGAAGAACTGCATTCATTTAACCTTACGTGTATCCGAGGATTTTCGTCTTCCAGTTAAAGTTGACCTGATCGAAGAATCACGCCAATTGTGCGGCGCTCTTTTGCCTGATTGGATGACCTGAATAATTTCCCAATCATCTATACAAATTAATCCACTAGCTACCTGACAGTTTGTTAAAGAGTATTGATCGGCACCCAAAACCGAGGAAAGTAAGTTTCGACCATGAAACCGAAATACTGGAGCTGTCGAATGCCGATCAACAAACTCAATCATAACTGGATGCGCCAAATTTGTGAACTGCGACCGAAGCAGAGGATTACCCAGGTTCGGAACATTGTCTGGCTGATGATCGGCATCTATCAAAGTAAACCGGTTTACCTGAGTAAAATTGCCGGAGAGATCCCGGGTTCGGCGAAGCTGGTGAGCACCACCCGGCGATTGAACCGCTTTCTGGAGAATGCGGCGATCAACGTTCGGGAATGGTACCGGCCGATTGCACAACAATGGCTGCAAGCCCAGGCGCACTGCCTGGGGGAGATCCGTCTGATCGTGGATGGAACGTAAATTGGTAATGGACATCAGTTGCTGATGGTCAGTCTGGCGTACCGGAAACGGGCCATCCCGATTGCCTGCCTGCGCCAGTACCGCAGGTACAGGTGGTCGGTGACTGCGAATTTGTCGCTGTGGAGACCCTGAATCGGCTAGATCAAAGGCATTGGTTCTATGTTTTGCGTCAAAAGTCGGACACCTGCCTTTAGTTGGAGCAATCCAGCGCATGGAAACCGTTCGGCAGTTTTATCCCAAAAGCCGGGCAAAGCCACTGGCTGGGCAAGGGATACTTGACCACTAAAGAGATTTACCCCACCCATTTGCTAGCTCACTGGCAAATGGGCGAAGAAGAACCCTGGTGCCTCCCGAAGGACATCGGGACGATATGGCCACCAACCTGCTCGACCGCAGGATGACCTTGCAATATTATCGGCGCCGGGTTTGGACCGAAGAGTTACAGGGTGACATCAAAAAACACGGCTTCGATTTGGAAAGTACCATGTTGCACGATTTCTTGAAACTGTCTCGTCTGACGCTAGCCGTTGCCTTTTGTATGCATGGTCAAGCTCGACCGGTTCTACCACTATTCATGCTGGCCTTCGTCACCTGGTCGACCGCAATGAACGTCGCGACTTGAGCATCTTCCAGATCAGCTTGCGCTTCATCCAAAGGAGATTGACCAATGACCTTTCTATTCAAATTCCGCTGTGTTCCGACCTATGACATTTAACAGTCAGGTGGTTAGAACAGATTCATCAATAAAATAAGTCGGTTTCGCCATTCGCTCTCCGAACACCTGCCTCTCCCCAAAAGATTGGCGACCAATTTCAAGTGTTTGGATCATAACGCTTCCAGGCTGACTGTCACATCAACCAATGCAAATTGTCGAATTTATTTAGCACCCTTTGCAGGGGGATAATCCTTAAAATAATTTGAGCCGGAGTATTTCCAGCTCAAATGGGTAGTCCATTAGTACAATTATTCAGGTAAAGCGACAATGATGACGGGGTGCGTATTGTTTTCGTATGGCCAGCATGTGATTATTGTCAACCATTCGTCTTCGGTGGGAAGGATCCAGCGCACATTTTCCAGCCGCACAGTGAGTGATTTGAATCGTTCGGGCCAAATTAAGCTTTATCAGGATAGCTTTACTTCTGGGAGAAACTTTGGATTATTTGTTTCTTCCAATCAAGTAAAAAAACATGCGTGTGCCGGTGATGATGAACAGCGCAGCACCGATGCAGCTGGCTAGCAGGATAAAGAGGAAATGTGTATCAGTGAGACGTTGTGCCACAATTTCAGGAGACGCAAAATTGAATTTGCGGCGAGTTGTATGAACAAAAACGGGTGATGGTTCAACTGGCTTTAAAGTTGAAGCCAGTTGTAATTCCAGAGGAGAAAGATTGTTTTGATTTTCAAGTTTAATAACATTCATCTTCAACCCCCATTACTCTGGAAAAGCAACAATACCCACAGTGCCCGGTCCCAGGTTGGCTGCTACCGATATGGATAAATCGGTCACTATGGGTTCATTTATTGTGAATGATTCTTTCACTTTCTTCAGCAATAAATCTGCCGAATCACTATCCCGAGCATGGACGACAGCCATATTCAATGGGGAGTCGCCGAATTTTTCCCGGACAGTTTTTATTATCCGATCGAGGGAAGCAGATCGAGTGCGCACCCGTTCGGTCATTTGAAGCATACCCTGCTGAAGAGTGATAATGGGTTTGACATTCAGGACTGATGCCAGCGCTGCTTGCAGCGTTCCTACCCTTCCGCTCATACGGGCGTATTTTAGGGTATCAAGAGCCAGTGTAATGCTGATTTTCTCCCGAATCGACTCCAGTCGTTTAACGATTTGCCAGATCGGTTCGCCGGCCCGGTCCATAAGTCGCGCAGCCCTGCACATCATCCCGATCCCGGCGGACCCGCATGCGGAATCAAAGGGGATGATGTTGTATTGCCCGGCGAGGTCGCGAGCGGCAACGAGTGCAGAATTGAAGTTGCCTGATAGTTTACTGGTGACGTGAACAGATAAAATGGTGTCCCCCGGTTGTGCGATTGTCCGGTAGAACTCCGTAAATTGATGAGGCGAAGGCTGGGAGGTCTTGGGGATTTTGTGCGTTTCTTCCACCATTTTATAAAATCCATCATTGTCCAGATCGCGAAACTGCAGGTAGGTCTTTTCTCCAAAATGGATATTGATCGGGACAACATTAATGTCAAAGTTGTTTTCCCAATCGTTGGGCATGTCCGCTGCGCCGTCAGTCACAATTCGTAACATCTTATTCTCCGGAAAAAAGGTCGGGGTCACCGATTTGATCACGCAGGTGGAGAAGTGTCCGGTGATACAAGCTTTTCACTGCCCCTTCGCTGCGGCTCATGATCGATCCAATTTCAGCGTTTGACAAATGATCAACAAACTTCAATATTAGAAGCTGCTGCCGGTCAGAAGGGAGGCTTCGGATCATTCGCAATAATGCTTCCTGTTGCTGCGTCCGCACCAGGGTGGATTCCGGGTGATCGCCTTTGGAAAGCAATGGCGCTTCGTTGAGCGGGATCTCCTGCCTTCGACTGCGGTCCCTGTGCCAGTTCGCCACCAGATTGTGAGCGATACGATACAACCAGGCAGAAAACGGGACTCCGCGATCGGTGTAGGTCCCAATATGGTGAAGGGCGCGCTGGAACACGCGCGCAGTCAGATCCTCGGCGTCGTTCACGTTACCGGTACGGTAATATATATAGTTGAAGATACGGTTCACATACTTTTCGTACAGCAATCCAAAGGCATCCAGGTCACCCTGAGATGCCTTTGAAAGGACCTCATCATCTTTGATTTCTGAATCCGGCATTAATTTCCCTACCGGCAGGGTTTGTATAAAATAACCCCGTCGGATTAATAAAGTTGCATTATAGAAAGGTATATCAAGTCGATCTTGCTTAATAATAGTCCACGTGTCTCTTCCAAATTAGTAATGTGGAAATGGATATTTTTTATAAACAAAACACTAATGTGTAAAAAATCTTGTCAGAAATTCGAACAATTCAGGATTTAAATTTTCAAATCGTGCGGCATAACCAGTAATTGCTAATAATATACTTATGATTACCGATGCCAAAGTAAGAAGTAACACGAAGGCTATAAAAGATCTCTCCCATACATTATTCTTAAGATATTGTAATCCAATGAACAGTCCTAAGGTGGAGCAGAGAGTTGCTAAATAGATTACATCAGTAAGATAGCGCATTGTAGAATATATGTAAAAGAGAATTGTCGAAAAAGCCAAGAAAGTTGCCCCTAATAAAGATATGGCCAGCCATGTGATATTCTGAGCATTATTGGTTTGAGTTAAGGCCTTCTTTTTCCGAATATAAGAATTTATAAATTCTCTTATTACGAAAGTAATAGGTATAACAGCCAATAATACATAAGGGAATGAGAGAAGTATACCGGTAATTTCTTCGGTATTATAGTTTTGCGGTGAATTAATGTTTAAAAATAAATATTCCCCTCCCCCTTTTGCTTTTATATAGGGGAACACGGAAATTGTCCTAAAGGGATTAATCAGGTAATTATATATATTTGGATAGATGTTCGAGAAGGAAATAACTTGGCCATATATAGCATTTAGGTTAAGATCTGTTAGTTGGTAACGATGTCCAAATTCAAACCATGAATCAAAACGCAATTTATTGTATAACCCCCAAAAAAATAAACCAATAATAAGAGGGATTGAGATCGCTAAAAAGTTAAACCAAACTTGCTTTTTAGTGCTTGTTTTATGGAACAAACGAATGACCAACATAGCAGATAAAAAGCCAATTGCTCCAATCAGACTTACTCTGCTACCTATGGCTAAACTCCAAAAAATACCAGCTGTAATTAATAGAATTATTCTTCGCTGTTCTTTTTCAGTGGCCAGGTATCCGGATAGCAATCCTCCCATTAAAAAGAATTGCCCACTGGCAATAGCAGCTTCATATATTCCAGGCCGATTCATTATCCAAGGTAAAGGATTGGCCAAACCTAGTAACAATGCTCCTGGAATGATAGCCCAAAATTCTAGATCATTGAATAATTGATTGAATATTCGAAGAAGTAACATAACCGAGAAGACAAATGCCCCTGTTATGAAAGTGAATACAAGTATATTATCGCCAATATGCCCACGGTAAAACCCTCTTATGATGGCCAATAAGGCAGCAGGGACGGGTCCCCAATAAAGATAGAATTTTTCTTTGTATAATGAAACATCCCAGGGATATGGAATAGTTTCACGGCTTTTAAAATCATAAGGATCTGGAAGGGTAAGTAGAGCTGGGTCAGGCGTAATTAGTAGATTTAGTTGTTTGTGCCAGAAGGCACTTGCAAGTTGAAAATAATCGTCATTGGTTTCTGGCCATATAGTCCACTGACCAACACTGATTAACCAAATATAAATCAGTATAACGAAAAAACCTGAAATGATTGATGCAAAAACAGCTTTTCGATAGTTCGACCCCCCTAATATTGACCGCAATTCTGGAACTTTTTTTCGGAAATATAATGGCAGCTTCAAGCCACTTTTTTGTTTTAATTTCTCCATATGTTTTTCTCCACTCCTTATAATTCATGGACATTCGTTGGAATTCTGCCCGATTGGTAAGGTCCAAAAACGTTTTTCTCCACCAGGATTTGACTTGAGAATGTATGTTGACCCAAACCCCCCATGAAGGTTTTATGAGGCCAATAATTATTAGATTTGATCCCAGGCAAAGAAACAATTGCCTGCCTACCTTCCAGCTAAAGTCACGATCAAAACCGAATTAGTTTGATCGAAGCGAAAACCGCGCCTCCACTTACCAAAAGTAATATTCCTGGAAAACTCTTTATCACGAAAGTTAATTATCCTAGGGTGGATTATAAATTAGATTACCCTTTCTCAGTTTCAAAACACAACCGAAACATTTGTGCTATAATTCTATTTCTGGATTCAATACGAATAAATCCACCAGAGAAAATAAAACAAGCAGTCCTATGTCTCATAATGTCATACGCGTTGTTGGTGCGCGGGAACATAACCTCAAGAATATCACTGTTGAGATCCCTCGCAATAAATTTGTCGTCATAACTGGACTCTCCGGATCCGGGAAATCCTCCCTGGCGTTCGATACAATTTTTGCCGAAGGGCAGCGGAGGTATGTCGAATCCCTCTCCGCGTATGCACGTCAATTTATCGGACAGATGGACAAGCCCGATGTGGACTACATAGACGGATTGTCCCCCGCGGTTTCCATTGACCAGAAGAGCACTTCACATAATCCCAGATCGACAGTAGGAACGGTAACAGAAATTTATGATTACCTGCGTCTTTTGTTTGCCAGGGTGGGGATTCCCCATTGCCCCATCTGCGGCAGGGAGGTGGTAAAACAGTCCGCCCAGGAAATTGTCGATGCGATCGAGAATCTACCCAAGGGGACCAGGATCATTATCCTTGCACCGGTAGTGCGTGGACGGAAAGGAACCTACCAGGCTGTCTTTGAAGAGATTCGCAAAGCGGGTTTTGTCAGGGCACGCGTGGATGGACGTGTCCATGCTCTTGAGGAAGATATCCAGCTTGATCGTTATAAGCAGCACAACATTGACGCTGTAGTGGACAGGCTCGTTGTGGACATCGAAGGCACTGATGCGGAAATTAAATCTTCCCGGTCACGTTTGACAGATTCGGTAGAAACAGCGCTCAAATTTGGCGAGGGGTATGTCACAGTCCAAGTATTGGCAGGGAAAGGCGGCGGCGAAGACCGGGACTTGTTTTTCTCTGAGAATCTTTCCTGCCCCGAACACGGTATCAGTCTTCCTGAAATTGAGCCGCGTACTTTTTCGTTCAACACCCCGCACGGTGCCTGTCCGGATTGCCAGGGACTGGGCTCCAAGCTTGAAATCGATCCCGAACGTGTGATTGATCCAGATAAAGCCCTTTCTGAAGGTGCCCTGATAGCCATGGAGTGGAATAATGTTCGCGATGAGAACAACCCTGGTTATTACTGGCAGATGCTTGAAGCCATGTCGCACCATTATCACATCGATATGAACAAACCGTTCAAAGATTTACCTGAGATACACCGGAACATGATCCTTCGAGGAACAGGTGGTGAAAAAGTCCGCGTGCATTATCACAACCGTGATGGACGTTCTGCGATCTTTGATGCAGCATTCGAAGGCGTGCTCGGCAACCTGGAAAGGCGCTACCGCGAAACCCAATCGGAATACATCCGCTCGAAGATCAGCGAGTACATGACAGACCGTCCTTGCCCGACCTGCCAGGGTAAGCGCCTGCGCCCCGAAGCATTGGCTGTCACGATTGATGACAGAAATATTCTTGAAGTGACAGAATGGCCTATCAACAGGTCGCTGGAGTGGGCACAAAGATTAGGGGGCTCGAAAACTCCCCTTACCAAACGAGATCGCACCATAGCAGATCGGATCCTGAAGGAGGTCTCATCCCGACTTGGATTTCTTGTGGATGTGGGATTGGATTACCTGACCCTGCAGAGGTCCGCCGGGTCGCTTTCAGGCGGTGAAGCACAGCGAATCCGGCTGGCTACGCAGGTAGGCTCGCGCCTGGTTGGAGTGCTGTATGTCCTTGATGAACCCTCCATCGGTTTGCATCCTCGGGACAATGACCGGCTGCTGAACACGCTTAAAGGCTTACGGGACTTGGGCAATACGGTGCTGGTTGTGGAGCACGACGATGAAACCATTCGTTTTGCTGATTGGATCGTTGACCTGGGTCCGGCCGCTGGGGCACACGGCGGTGAAATCGTCGCGCAAGGCACGCCCAAGCAGATTCTAGCCCACCCGAAGTCGTTAACCGGAGCCTACCTTTCAGGTCGAAAACAGGTGCCGATACCGAAGAAACGCCGCCAGGGTTCAGGAAAACACCTGACAGTGGTCGGTGCGACAGCCAACAACCTTAAGGGGATAACGGTCCAGATCCCCTTGGGCGAACTGGTTTGTATCACCGGCGTGTCCGGTTCGGGCAAGTCCACACTGATGACCGAGATTGTATACAATGCGCTCGCGGCCAAGTTGCATGGGGCACGCACACAAGCCGGGGCTCATGACCGTATCGACGGGATCGAACACCTGGATAAAATCATCGATATCGACCAGTCTCCGATCGGCCGGACTCCGCGGTCCAATCCGGGTACCTATACGGGATTGTTTGACGAGATCCGGAAGTTGTATGCCGAACTCCCTGAAAGCAAGATCCGCGGATACAAACCCGGTCGGTTTTCGTTCAACGTGCATGGTGGACGCTGTGAAGCCTGCCAGGGTCAGGGCATGCTTCGAATTGAGATGCAATTCCTGCCTGATATATATGTCCCATGTGATGTATGTCATGCTTCGAGGTTCAACCGCGAGACGTTACAAGTTCACTTTAAGGGGAAATCCATAGCGGATGTCCTCGATACGACTGTTGAAGAAGGGACAGCGTTGTTTTCGGCGTTCCCGGCCATGGTCAGCAAACTTAAACTTCTTCAAGAAGTTGGCCTGGGATATGTCAAGATCGGACAACCTGCCACTACTCTGAGCGGAGGCGAAGCTCAAAGAGTAAAGCTTGCCAAGGAATTATCCCGCCGTGCCACAGGCAGGACGCTCTATGTGCTCGATGAACCGTCTGTCGGGTTGCATGCTGCAGATGTCCATAAATTAATCGAAGTCCTTCAGCGCCTGGTGGATGCGGGAAACTCTGTGTTAATCATCGAGCATAACCTGGACATCATCAAAGTCGCGGATTGGATAATAGATCTCGGGCCGGATGGCGGAGACAGGGGGGGAGAGTTGGTTGCGGAAGGGACTCCCGAGCAGGTTTGCCAGATGAAGAAAACGTATACTGGAGAATTTCTTAAGGCTCACCTGAAAGTGCTTGAGGCGAGCAAGCGTCAAGTGTCCCCATAAACCAGCCAAGTCCTGCTTTGCGCAATCCCTCAAGTTCAGGTACAATCTTTTTTGCATTTCAGGCAGAACATTTCTACCCCTGACGTGCAAGGATAGAAAATGAATAAATCGAAATCACCCCAAAATGTCATCAACCAGTACAAGAAACGCCAGAAGACGGGTCCCATGCTGGTCTGGATCATCGCAATCGCTTTGGTTGTCGTCGGTCTGATATTTATCATTGTATGGTTGTTTGGATCCGGCGGTCCCAGCTTCACCTTTTTTGCCACGGAGACACCTACCTCGACATTAACTTTCACACCGACCAACACATCTATCCCCACAGAGACTCCAACCATCACGATGACACCCTCCTTCACTTCAACCCCGACACCCAGCGCGGTATTTACTTACAAAGTGCAGGAGGGCGATTACCTCGAGTTGATTATTGAGAATCAAGGTTTGAAGGATAATCAGAATGCGCTTCAATTGATATTATTCCTTAACCCTAATGTCGATCCGAACAACTTGAGGGTGGGGGATGAGATCCTGCTGCCCTACCCGGACATGCCATTACCAACGGCCACGCCAATTCCATCAGATTTGCCGCGCGGGACGAGAATTCCCTATATTATCCAGTCTGGTGACAGTCTCGAGCTGATAGCGAGCAAGTTTAACAGTACCGTAGAAGCAATTTTGGCCCTCAAGGAAAACAAGGAAGCAGGAATCACCGACGCAAACACCATTTTTGCCGGCCAAAAGATTATCGTGCCCGTGAACCTTGTGACTCCGACCCCAACCTTGCGCCCATCCGTGACACCGGTATTTACGGCAACCCCATAATCTGGACAGATTCGCGGCATTCGTGTAAAATGATGCGCCGGTACAGAGTGTCAATAATTTTGGAGGAAGACTTTGGCAAACATACAATCTCAAATCAAACGAAATAAACAAAATGAAAAACGCCGAGTAAAGAATCGCGTTATCCGTGGTTCTGCCCGGACTTCTGTCAAAAAAGCACAGGTTCTGGTGGCGGCTGGTAATTCCGAAGAGACGAAGAAATCCGTGCAAGATGCGATTTCCCAGCTCGACAGGGCTGCTCAAAAGGGGACGATCCACAAGAATAACGCCGCCCGGCGCAAGAGCCGCTTGATGAAGTCTCTTGCTGCGGGAAAAACCAAATAAAGATGGTTTTTCAGATCAAGAACAGGAATCCTTAGATTCCTGTTCTTTTTTTCACACTTTTCCGATAACCCCTTCTAGGATATTCGTCATGAAATTATCGCGACTTTACCCGTTTAAGAGTCAGTTGCTCTGCCATTGAGCTAGTCGACCAAACATAGGTCACTGACCACCACTTTGACGAGTCAGTTGCTCTATTTTTAAGGCGTTCCACACAAGGGAACTGACGAATCAGGTGCTCCCTTTTCCGTGGTTCGTTTCCTTTGCGCGTGATATTATCTCGAAAGAGGGGGAGTCAATGTGATTTGTGATCATATGCGAAAGATTAAATTTCAGGTTAAAATAATAGTGTGATCGAAAGAATTAGTTTTCAAAAGGTCACATTTGGACCGACGCGCCACATCTCAAAATGAATTTTGTAAATCTTGCCAGATAAGATAATATTTTCATAGATGATTCAATAATGCAACACGTTAAACCGCATAAGTAAAAATTTGGTTCCAATCTACGTACGATGATTCTCGTTATATTTATATTTTCTGCAATAACAAAGACTAAACGATATTATTAGAATATTCTGCGCCAAGCGCACAAATTTCGGAGATAACAACCATGCGGTTACGCACCTTAGCACTTACGATTCGATCAGCGTGTCTTCTCTTAATCATACTGCTGGCCACTGCTTGTATGGCTGTTACCACTCCCGCTGTTACCTCTCTCACTCCCACACCTGAACCACCCATAGATGCTTATACTATGAACCAACACCTTGCAAGGACTATAAATTTGGGCAATGCCCTGGAAGCCCCCAATGAAGGTGAATGGGGCGTAACTCTTAAAGATGAATATTTTCAGTTAATCAAACAGCAGGGCTTTACGGCCGTTCGCCTGCCGGTGCGCTGGAGCGCACATGCCATGGAAGATGCTCCATACACCATCGACCCGGAATTCTTCAAGCGGGTGGATTGGGCAGTGGAGCAGGCTCTTGCAAATGATTTAACAATTGTGGTGAATATGCATCATTATGAAGGCATGGCGCTTGACCCAACTGGAAATCAGGCCCGTTTTATTGCGTTGTGGAGGCAAATCGCCGAACATTATCAGTCATCCCCGAATGATTTATTGTTCGAACCAATGAATGAGCCAAACGGCTTAATGAACGCCAAACACTGGAATGATCTGATCGCTCTTGCATTACCGGAGATTCGCGCCACCAATCCCACGCGGAACATCGTCATCGGACCCGCTGATTGGAACGGAATGCGTGCCTTGGATGAGGTGATCCTGCCTCCCGACGATCAGCATATCATCGTTACCTTCCATTATTACAATCCTTTTCAGTTCACACACCAAGGTGCAGATTGGGTACCAGGAAGTGAAAGTTGGCTGGGAACCGAATGGGGTTCCAACGCTGAAAAGCAGTTGTTGGAGTTTGACCTAAATAAGGTGGAGCAATGGGGCAAGGACAATCAACGCCCTATTTTCATGGGAGAATTTGGCGCATACAGCGAAGCGGATATGGATTCACGAGTTCGATGGACAACCTTCATGGCGCGTGAAGCAGAGGCTCGAAATATTAGTTGGGGCTACTGGGAATTTTGCGCAGGCTTCGGGTTGTACGATCCGACAACCAACCAGTGGCATGAAGAATTAGTGCAGGCATTGATTCCGTCTCACTGATACGCCAAATCTACTTCCCTCGAGAGAGCCTATTCTTCACTGGGGAATTTATTAACCGAGGAAACACAGAACAGGAAGAAGAGGGATCGTCCATTTATAGCGTTCCATCGGTTCGATATTGCCCATGACGGTGCACCGTCTCAATGAGGACATGGATGTTTTCTGCGGGTGTTTGAGGAGGCAAGGCACAACCTGGACCCAGAATCAGCCCGCCGCCTGGCGCCAATATATCCAACTCCTCGCGAACTTTGCTGGCGACGAGTTCCGGCGAGCCAAGACCCAGCACTTCGCTCGGGTCAATCACTCCCAGGATGGTGGTCTTACCGAGTGTCAACTCCTTGATCTTTGGCAGGTCGCATTTGTAATCCAATTCCAGGATGGATGCACCTGTGGCAGTCATATCCTTGACAATGCGGGTGGCGTTTCCGCAGATGTGATAAGCGAGACGGATATTCTTTTCCTGCAATCCCTCGACCAATCGTTTGGCATAGCCCCATTCAAACTCTTTATACATTTTTGGGGAGCAGACGTCTGGACCTGAAAGTGACTCACCAATGGAGGTAATGTGTGCGCCTTGTTCCATTTGTGCGATGGCGTAGCGATAAACCACTTCCAGTGAAAATTCCAGCAGACGGTGCAGTTTATCCCGGCTGGCAGGATCGCTCAATGCCGTGAGGAATGCCTCCAAGCCCAACAGCATTGAGGCAAGCGAGAACGGACCCTGGTCGGCTCGACCCATGATAAAGGCTTGCTGACCGATTTCACGAGCGACGATCCGCGTCATTTTGAGATTCTCCACCAGTGGATCGGATGTATATGGATCCGGCATGATTAGCTTATCCAGTTCTTCCAGGCTGCGAATCGCCGATCCAACAGTAACTGGCGCGCTATCTTGCAAATAATCGACCTCGCACCCGCAGGCTTGCGCCAAAGCAGCAGTGCCATTTTCCAGGATCAGAACATCGTGGCCAAACTCGCGCCAGGCTTTTAAATGTCCTTCCGCCATGGCCTCCCCGTTTTGGAAATACGCCGGGAAGGGAAGACCGGAAGCCTGAGCCGTGACAAGAAAGTTGTGCAGGTCGACCGGCACACGATCCGGAATGCCGCCTCTCAGGACTGTGTCAACGCGTTCGACTGATGTCAACCTGCTGTTCATAAAACCTCCATCAAGGCGTCCAAATAGTTCCATCGGGCCAGCGGCTTTGGGTCCACTCAATTGGCGGAATGCTGATCGGATATTTGGCGGCTTTCTTTTCGTCAATATCAATACCCAAACCGGGTTTGTCATTCGGCCACAAATAACCATTGTGCAATTCAGGTATGCCAGGGAAAACCTCTTTCAGTGGTTCACCAAAGTAGATCATTTCCTGAATGCCAAAATTGTGACACGCCAGGTCAAGGTGCAGATTTGCCGCATGACCGACAGGCGAAGTGTCGCCGGGTCCATGCCAGGCGGTACGGACTCCGAAGGCCTCACACAATGCAGCAAGCTTTCGTGCAGGGGTGATTCCACCAAGTTGAGAGATATGTGAGCGGATGAAATCAATCAATTGTTCAGCGATGAGCGGGCGCCATTCCAGTGGGTTGTTATGTAATTCACCCATCGCAATTGGTGTGGCGCTTTGGGTGCGCAAACGGCGGAACCATTCGATCTGGTCAGGCGCGAGCGGATCTTCTAGGAAGAACAAACGATAGGGCTCGAGAGCTTTTGCCATGCGGATGGCATCAATAGGCGCAAGCCGTTCGTGAATGTCGTGCAGCAGAAATAGGTCGAAACCAATTTTATTACGGACATATTCAAACAATGGCGGGATGGAACGTGCATACCAATCCGGGTCGTAATACGCACCGGGAAAACTTCCCTGGATATTATCCATCGTCTTCATGCGATGCGTGGCTTGCGGCGATTTTTTGCTGGGTCGCGCGTTCTTCTTATTGAGGTCTTTCACGCGCCCGCCGTATCCGCCCATTTGCAAACGGACAGCCAGAGCACCTTCCGCTTGATATTTGAGAACGTTTTCCAGCACTTCCTTCGGATCACGTCCATCAGCATGACGGTAGACCATCGCAGCCTCTCGGCATTTTCCGCCAAGCAGATCATAGACCGGCATGTTGGCAACCTTGCCTTTGATATCCCATAGTGCCTGATCCACACCGCTGATGGCGTTGTTCAATACGGGTCCATTGCGCCAATAGGAATTGAGATACATCAAGTGCCACAAGTCTTCAATGTTGGCAGGATCGCGTCCATTCAATAATGGAGCGAGGTACTCTTCCACAGCTTTGGCAACCAGCGTCGGGCGTTGGGTGAACGTGGCGCAACCTACACCATAAAGGCCAGGCTGGTCAGTTTCAACTTTTACGATGACAAGAGCAATGCCATCCGGTGCAGTGAGAATGGGTCTTACATTTGTTATTTTCACGGGCTTATCCTTTTCAAATTTATTTTATCACCGGTCTTTTGCGATTCATCGATTGATAGAAAAACAAAAATGTATCAGCTAAGTTCTTTAGTCTGTTATGCCCGCATCTCAATCAAAAAAATCTTGATCTTCCGGGGCAAGATACTGACGCGCCTGATCTACCTTACAGTCAACACCCAAACCGGGTGCGTCCCAAACTTCGATCAATCCATCCTTGACAATTGGATTGGGCAAGCCTTCGATGATTTCATACCACCACGCAGGTTTAGCAATTGGGTATTCAAAGGCGATGAAATTCTGCGGAAGTGTAGAGCATACTTGAACAAGGGCGGCCAGCCCAATCAAGCCGTCGAAGACTCCGTGCGGGGCCATCATGATCCCGTGTAAGTCGGCATATTCTGTGACCCACTTCAATTCGGCAAGACCACCGATGTCTTCGGGGTCTGGCCCAATGATACGCACAGCATGTTTTTCGATGAGTTCCTTGAAATTTTGCCTCAGATAAATTTGCTCACCGGTATGAATGGGAGTGGAAGTGGCTTGCGTCACTTCACGATAGACATCCGCCAGAGTATAGGGGGTGTAATCGCCGGTGATCAAGTCCTCCATCCACATGATGTTGAGCGGCTCAAGAGCGCGTGCCACGCGAATCGCATCGGGTACCATCCAGCCGGGTCCACAATCCAACGCCAGGCCAATCTCATCGCCGAGGATTGACTTCATCGCTTGCGCACAGGCAATGATGTGTTTCATGCTTTTTTCTGTCAGCAAGCCGCGGTTGGCGTGGGGAGCATCTGCCCATAGTTGATTACTGGCGGGATTTTTATTTTTCGTATTCTTTTCTGGACGAAAATAAGGGTTGGCTTGCGGCACGACTCCGCGAGGTTCGTCATACGAAAAATTGGGAATCTTATAAGGCATGGCGCTATGAAAACCGATGGGCGACTTTATGATGGTAAATCCTTCGGTAGCCGCCTTCATCTTGCGCATATCTTCCGCGTAATCTTCGGGGCTTTGGCCGTTCATTGCAAAGCGCACTCCGCCGTTATACACGCGGACTTTGTCACGGGTCTTGCCGCCTAAAAGTTTATATACAGGAATTCCCGCGTCTTTTCCGGCAATGTCCCATAAAGCCATTTCAATGGCGCTGACGGCGCTGCCCCACGGCTTGAAGCTCCCCATGCGACGGATCTTCATCATTACCCGTTCCACATTGGTTGGGTCTTCGCCAATTAAGTAGTTCTTATAAAACAGTACATGTGGTTTGAGATAGGGCTTGGTGTTTTCAGCCTGACCATAACCATAAATCCCTTCGTCAGTATTAATGCGGATTACTGGGTTTTGACCGATAACTGCACATTTGAGATCTGTGATCTTCATTTGATTATCCGATCGCTTCGGCGTTGACACGTTCAACCAGTGCCTTCATGTAACCGATCGTAAATGCCGTGCCCACCCGCGGATGATTGCCCATCACCGGAATATGATCAGCAATAAATACACCGTCAAAATCAACGGCGCGCATGGCTTTCAGCACCTGATACATGCCCAGATAACCATCATCAATAAATGTTTCGACAAAATGCGGCAAGGGTTTATCAACATTTCGAAAATGCACTTTGAAAAGCTTCTTACGCTCACCAAAATAGCGGATCGTTTCGAACACATCCTTTCCCATTTTCGAACCGCCTTCAGCCCAACAACCCACGCACAGGCACATGCCTACATTTGGGCTGTCAGCGATTTCGAATGCGCGTTTGTAGCCGTCGAAGTTACTAAAGATACAGCGCGGAATACCGCCTAACTCCTCAACGGGAGGATCGTCAGGATGAATGCCAATTCTGACATTCGCTTCTTCAGCCACTGGCGCAACCTGCTTTATGAAATGGACAAAGTTTTCCCAAATTTCATCCTCAGTGTATGTACGCTCGTGTGTCAACGGACCTTCGTATGTACGCTCAATCCACCAACCTTTGCCACCCTTTTCGAGATTAAAGGCGCGTGCAGGTGCGTTACCACGCGTTAACTCTCCAGCGGTGCTCCAAATGCCATTTGCCATATGGGCATAGGTGGTATAAGGGATGCCGGCCTTTCCCAAATTTCGCAAATGGGTTTTATATTCTTCGATCTTTTCATCACGACCAGGCAAGCCGAGCGTAATGACATCCTGATTATGAACACTGAAATTACCGAAACTGTAAACCTTCAATCCAGCAAATTCAAAAAGTTGTTTACGGCTGGCATAATAGTCGTAACTGGCTTTATCTCCGCCAGTCCACAAGACGACATATTCGACACCCATCTGGCAGATGAAGTCCAGGTCTTCCTGACTAGGCTCGGGGGTGATTTGAGCCGCGATTTTCATTCCGGGGGCTAAAGGCATAAGCGCCATAAAAATCTCCTATGACCAGAGTCGATCCCAACTAAATTCATTTTCCCATTGCAGAGTCGGCTCGAAGAATCCTTGATCTTCAGGGATAAGGTGTTCCTTTACAGCATCTTCATTGAGCGTGAATCCAAGTCCGGGAGCGTCAGGAACGGGGATATATCCATTTTGAATAATGGGCTTTGAACCGCCATCGATGAAGTCACCCCAGAATGGAATTTCCGTAAAGTGATGTTCTAATGCGATGAAATTCTCGGTCGCAGCCGCACAATGGACTGCTGCCATGGTACTGATGGGTGTACCTGCCATGTGTAATGCCATACTGACACCGTACTCCTGTGCGAGATCACCGATCTTTTTCGTTTCGAGAATTCCGCCGCTTGTGGCAAGGTCTGGATGAATTACGTTGACGGCATGCGCTTGTAGCAGAGGCAGGAAACCTTCTTTCAAATAGATATCTTCGCCAGTGCAGACAGGGGTCTTGAGCGCACGCTCCATTTTTACCCATTGCTCGGTAAATTGCCATGGTACCAGATCTTCAAGCCATGCAAGGTTAAACGGTTCCAACGCTTCGCCCAGGCGAATACATTCGTCCACGCCAATATGACCAAAGTGATCGGCGGCGATGGGGACTTCATATCCTACTACGGCTCGCACCTGTTCCACATATTCACACAACATCTCGATACCCTTCGGCGAAAGACGGACGTGCGTGAACGGATGTTGAATGGCGTTAATATCCAGCATGCGATCGATTTCGGTGCCATCATCCGTCTTCAACATTCCTGCGGGATACGTGAGCGTGTTCTTCTCATTAATGAGCGGCGGAATCCCAATATCCATTTTGAGCATGGTAAAACCGCGGGACATCCGTTCCTTGAGCTTATGTCCCATCGCTTCGCCGGTCGGTTCATTGGGCGTGTCGCAATACATGCGGATGGCATCGCGGAACTTTCCACCCGCGAGAGCGTACGCAGGTACGCCATATGCCTTGCCCGCCAGATCCATCAACGCCATCTCAACTCCGCATACTCCCCCACCCTGTCTTGCATGGTGGCCGAATTGCTTGATCTTGCGAAAAACTTTATCCACGTTACATGGATTTTCGCCAAGCAGGCGGCTCTTGAGCATCATCGCGTAGGTCTTGCTCGCACCATCGCGCACTTCGCCAAATCCGCTTAAACCCTGATTGGTATCAATGCGGATGATGGGGAATCGCCACCCTTCCCAGCCGACAGTTGCTGTGCGCATATCTGTGATCTTTAATTCGCTGGGACGCGAATGCTGGTTAGCGTGATCTTCGGGTCGTGTGCTCATTTTTTATCGCCTTCCTCAGGAGCCATTCCTGGAAGTCAGATTCAATATCTTCGCGCCAGGTTGGGACATCAATTTCACCGCTTGTGTATTTGCCCTCGTCCAAACGCATCTTGCCGAATTCATCGCGTACGCGAATCGCCTCACTTTTTTCCACAACCTCCTGAACAAGATGAGGGGGGATAAAAATGATCCCAGTAGGCGTCCCGAGCATCACATCACCTGGCAGAACGGTCGCGCCACCGATGCGGATCGGGATGTTGATCCCGGCCAGGGTCACATCGGCAATCGCGGTCGGGTCGACGCCGCGGACGTAGAAGTTGCAATCGGTGAGTTGAACGAGACCCTGGTAGTCTCGGATACCACCGTCAATCACCGCGCCGACGCGGGTGCGGCTGCGTGTTGCCGTGCCGAGATTATCGCCCACCACAGTACCATCCTTGACCTTGCCAAAAATATCCACCACCATTACATCGTTTAGTTGCAACGACTGGATGATCCACGAGTTTTGTCCGCCGATAGTGCCGCGACCTTCCCCCACGCCCGCTTGTTGAATGGCATCGTGGTAATCGGGGCGATGAGGCAGAAATTGGGCCGTAACTGCGCGGCCTACCGTGATGACGCCCGGGTGTGTTTCCTTCCAGTTGCCTTCAAACTGGCGGTGATAGCCGTGTTCGCCCAAAACACCCCAGGCTTCTTCAGTGGTGACCAGTTTCATGCGTTCCAGCCAGGTATCGGGAACGCAGGGCCGCCCATCGGGGAAACGATCAAAAGAATTGAGTTTGGTCAGTTCGATCAGGTCTTCTCTAGTAGGTTGAATATGCATGTCTGTCATCCTTTAATGTGATTTACTCAGGGTCATGTTTCCAGCCGAGCATGCGTTCGGCTTTACTGGAGTTGAAGAAACTTTTTGTGCCACTCAAGTCGCCGCGGATTGGAACAGTGGGATAAAACTTTTGGGCCAGTTCCATGGACGGGATTTTACAAACTGAATTCGATCCAGCGATATAGAAGACCTCGTGCCCTTTGAAGGGGGCATTGAGCGCCAGCAAACTGGCATGCGCCGATGCCGCGAAGGTCGTATACGCCCAGAGATTCTTGACCATTCCGTCTGACTCGGGACGCATGGCGCCCCACCCTTCGGCAGTGACGCGATCTTTGGCAACCCAATGCAAGCGCAGGCTGGAGATGGTCAAGTTTTCATAGCGCCGGGCGAGAGAATCGGCCTGCGCTTCACAAATCCATTTTGACAGGCCGTAAGGTTCTTCGTTATAGGTCGGATGCTGTTCATCGAGGGGGAAATAATCGAAGCGCGGCCAACGGCTGTAGGCCAGGCCGGTCGCGTTGACGCTCGAAGCCTGGCAAATGCGCTCAATCCCGGCTTCGATCGCGGCGCGCAACGCATTGTAACTGCCGGTGACGTTGTTATTGTGGACGACATGGTCGGGCAGGCGGCCGGGTGCCGGGATAGCCGCCATGTGCACCAGCGCGTCACAGCCCTGAAAGGCCTTGACCAGCGCCTCGTAATCGGTGATATCGGCCTGAACATG
>Ga0315283_10001089_pt1 | contig 21299 bp, 21 predicted proteins | sample YL17G09_0_MG_FD_204541 | JGI IMG/M metagenome (GOLD analysis project Ga0315283, IMG submission 204541) | Sediment microbial communities from Yellowstone Lake, YNP, Wyoming, USA - YL17G09_0 | ecosystem: Environmental > Aquatic > Freshwater > Lake > Sediment | place: USA: Wyoming | collected...
GGCTCGTCGGAACCGCGGCAACGAAGGGAGCCGGGCCCGGCACCCACCTCGTCGCGGCGTGCCCTTGCCCTGCTGAGCCGGGGGGGAACCGAGGCGGCCAAGGGGGGACGGGCGGCCAGGCCGTCGAGGGCACGCGATCGCCCGGTTGGCCCCGCTCCCGCCTCGTTGCCATCGGTTCGCCCAGGCCGACGACCTGCGGGCGGCTCGTCAGCCGGGCAGAACCAGGTTCTGCCCGGCCTCGAGCATCGCCCCCCCGTTGAGCGCGACCATCTCGTCCACCAGGGGGCGGACATCGCCGGAAGGCTGCAGGTCGCGGGCGATGGTCCAGAGGGTCTCGCCCGGCTGGACCAGGAGGGTCTCGCCACCGGCGGGCACCGGGGCAGGACCGTCGGCGGCGCTGAGTGGGCGGCCGCCCCCGATCCCCGTCGACAGGTGGACGAGGGCCCGGAGCCCGGACAGGGCGACCACCACGAGCGCCACGGCCAGGATCAGGGCCACCAACCGTCGACGCCGGTACACCGCCGGCGAGGGCCCCGCGTCGAACCCACCCTGGAGCAGCCGGAGGGCCGGTCGGGAGTGGGTGTCAACCAGTGCGAGAGCCATGGACGAGAGTCTCCTCGGGGGGTGTGACACGAACGATTGTTCGCTCGGGCACCCAACCACGAACGACTGTTCGTTGTCAAGAGAGGACGAACAAATGTTTGTCACGCCCGCACCGGGGTGGTACCGTCACAAACACCTGTTCGTCGCCCGTACCCCAGGAGCTCCCGTGCCCGCAGCCAAGTACACGCCCAAGAAGAAGGAACTGACCGACCGCCAGCGCCAGATCCTCGACTTCATCGAGGCCGAGACCACCGAGCGGGGCTACCCGCCGTCGGTTCGGGAGATCGGCCAGGCCGTGGGCCTCACCTCGCCCTCCACCGTGCACTCCCACCTGGCCACCCTCCAGCGTCGCGGCTATCTGCACCGGGACCCCACCAAGCCCCGGGCCATCGAGGTGCGCTACGACCCCAACTCGGGGGCCGGCGGCCACGAGCGTCGCCCGGTCCGTCACGTCCCCCTGGTCGGCGACGTCGCCGCCGGTACCGACGTGCTGGCCCAGGAGAACGTCGAGGAGGTCTACCCCCTGCCCGCCGACCTCACCGGCGACGGCGACCTGTTCATGCTGCGGGTCCGTGGGGACTCCATGATCGATGCGGGCATCTTCGACGGCGACTTCGTGGTCACCCGGGCCCAGACCACCGCCGAGCGGGGCGAGATCGTGGTCGCCGGCATCCCCGGCGACGAGGCCACCATCAAGACCTACAACCGACGCGACGGCCAGATCGTGCTGGAGCCCGCCAACGAGCGCCTCTCGGACATGGTCTTCAACGAGGACGAGGTCGTCATCTACGGCAAGGTCGTCACGGTGATGCGCCGGCTGTAGGCGGCCCGGTCACCGTGAGCAGCGATCAGAGCTTGGCCAGCGCCTCGGCGTAGCGCTCGGCCGAGCGGGCCTCGCCGAGGCCACCCGACTCGAAGGCGTCGATGACCACGCCGTCCTGGCCGATCAGGAAGGTGGCCCGGTTGGCACAGCCCACGGCGTCGTTGAACACGCCGTAGGCCTTGGCCACCTCACCGTGGGGCCAGTGATCGGTCAGGACCGGGAACTGGTAGCCCTCCTGGTCGGCCCAGGCCTTCTGGACCTGGCGACTGTCACAGGACACGGCCAGGACCTGCACACCCGCGGACTCGTACCGGCCGAGGTCGTCTCGGAGCTCGCACAGCTCACCCCGGCAGATCCCGCTGAACGAGAACGGGTGGAAGGCGAGGGCGACGGCCTTGTCGGCCAGGACCTCGGACAGGCTGACGTCGTTGCCGTCCTGGTCCTTCAGGGTGAACTCGGGGGCCTCGCTCCCGGTCTCGACGGCCATCGTTGGATCTCCTGGGTTGTTGCGGAGGGATTCGGCAGCGCGCAGCCTAGGCAGGGGCGTGGGCCGTGCCTCAGGGGCCGACGGTGATGAGGTCGCGCAGGGCCCGGTAGCTGGTGTCGAGGCGGTCGCCCTCGACCCGCTCGTCGACGTGGTGGGCCAGCGTGGAGTCCCCGGCGCCGAGGTTCACCGCAGGGATGCCGCGGGCGGCGAAGCGGGCCACGTCGGTCCAGCCCAGCTTGGCCCGGACCCCGAGGCCCTGACGCTCGACCAGGGCGGCGAGGAGGGGGTGGTCCAGGTGGGGCGACGCGCCGGGCGCCACGTCGACGAGTTCGATGGTGTCGCCGTCCTCCAGCACCGGGGCCAGCAGCTCGCGGACCGCCGCCTCCGCTGCTTCGGGGGTCCGATCGGGGGCGAAGCGGTGGTTCAGCCCGACCACCGCCGAGTCGGGGATGACGTTGGTGGCCACACCGCCCATGACCCCCACGGCCTGGAGGGCCTCCCGGAACTGGAGGGCCTCGATCACCGGCCGGCGGGGCTCGTGGGCATCGAGCAGGCTGAGGAGCGGGCCCAGCCGGTGCACGGCATTGCGCCCCATCCAGGGTCGGGCAGAGTGGGCCCGGGCCCCCGCCAGCGTCACCTCGAGGCGCAGCGTCCCCTGACAGCCCGCCTCGACTTCGCCGTCGGTGGGCTCGCCCAGGATGGCCACGTCGCCCTCCAGCAGGTCCGGGCGCTGGACGAACAGCTCCTCGAGGCCACTCTCCCTTGCCGCGATCTCCTCCCGGGCATAGAAGACGTAGGTCACGTCGACGGCGGGCTCGGGCACCCCGAGGGCCAGTTCGACCATGACGGCCAGACCGCCCTTCATGTCGGCCGTACCCAGCCCCCACAGGGTGTTGCCCTCCCGGCGGGGCGTGGCGTTCCCGTTGGCCGGCACGGTGTCGGTGTGGCCGGCCAGCACCAGGCGCAGCGGTCGACCGAGGTCGGTGCGGGCCACCAGGTTGTCCCCCACCCGGGTCCGCTCCAGCCAAGGAGCGGCGCTCAGGGCCTCGTCGAAGTGCTCGGTGATGGCCCCCTCGTCCCGGCTGACCGACGGGATGGCGCAGAGCTCCTCGGTGCGGGCGAGAAGATCGGGCATCACCGGGAGCCCACCGTTCTGGCACCGCCCTCGGCGGCCATGACGATCGAAGCAGGCGCCAGCACCGGGGGGCTGGGCATCAGACGGTCGATCCGTGGTCCCGGAGGATGTCGTTCAGGGCGCCCTTGTCGTGGCGCTCGCCCTCGGTCAGGCGCTTGATGACCAGCACGCAGGGCAGGCCGAAGGTGCCGCCGGCGAACGCCCGGGGCCGGGTGGCGGTGACCGCCACCGACCAGGGCGGGACGTGGCCCCGGCTGATCTCCCCGCCGCTCTCGGCGTCGATGACCGGCACCGACGCGGTCAGGATCGAGCCGGCGCCCAGCACGGTCCCCGTGCCCACCGTGGCCCCCTCGGCCACGATGCAGCGGGAGCCGATGTAGCACTCGTCACCGATCATCACCGGCGCGGCCTGGACGGGCTCGAGCACCCCGCCGATGCCCACCCCACCAGAGAGGTGGACGTTGCGGCCGATCTGGGCGCACGACCCCACGGTGGCCCAGGTGTCGACCATCGACCCGGCCCCGACGTGGGCCCCGATGTTCACGTAGCTGGGCATCATCACGACGCCGCGGTCGAGAAAGGAGCCCCAGCGGGCCGAAGCCCCCGGGACCATCCGGACGCCCTTGGCCATGTAGTCGGTCTTGAGCGGCAGCTTGTCGGCGTACTCGAAGGGCCCGACCTCGATGGTGGCCATCGCCTGGACCCGGAAGAGGAGCAGCACGGCCTGCTTCAGCCACTCGTGGACGGTGACGTCACCCTCGCCGTGCCACGTCGCCACCCGGTCCTCGCCGGCGTCCAGGAGGTCGATGGCCTCGTGGACCGAGCGGCGGGCGTCCTCGTCGTCGGGGCCCAACTCCTCCCGCCGGGACCAGAGCTCCTCGATCCTCGCCTGGAGATCAGCCATGGCGGCCGAGGCTACCGGTGAGGCCTCGGCCCTCCGGGCCACGCGAGGCGGCGCCGGCGCCGGATGTGGGCCACCTCCGCCGCCGGAGGCCGACGCGGGCCCGAATGGTCCAACGGCCCTACCCGGCCGGCGGTCCCGGCAGCAGGCTCGGACCATGGGCGTAGGCAACACCTTCGTGGCCGCACTCCTGAGTTCCCCGCTGCACGGCCTCCTGTCCGGCTCCACCGATCTGGTGCGGTACACGGGGCGGCGGTCCGAACGGCAGTTCACGACACCGACCCAGTACGTCCGCCTGGACGACGACCTGCTCATCCTCGTCGGTCGGCCCGAGGCCAAGACCTGGTGGAGGAACTTCCGGGAGGAGCGGGATCTCGATGTCCTGCTGCAGGGCCGGTGGCGACCCATGAGGGGCCGCGCCGTGATCGGGGCCGACGAGCCCGAGACGATCGGCCCCCTGCTCGACGTCTACCTTCAACGGTTCCCCAAGGCGGCACGGGCCCTCGACGGTGCTACCCCCGAGGCCCGGGCCCGAGGCGCCGTGGTCGTTCGGTGCCGATCCCGGTGACCCGACCGGCGGAGGCGAGGACGGGCTCGTCGGGCGCCGACGGCACGAGCGAAGGCCTTCTCGGGCCGGGCCGCTCGGCCGACCGCTGGAGCGAGGCAGTCCGCCGCCGCCCCGTTCAGCGCCGACGGCCGGGCGGCCGACTGATCGCTAGACCGTGGGGGGCGGGTAGCCGCCGCCGGGTGGGGGCGGCGGATTCCAGCCTCCCGGCTGCGGGTCGGGCGCCCCCCAGGAGCCGGAGGGGGCCGGGGCCGGGGGGTTCCAGGAGCCGGGCTGCGACCCGATGGGGGTGCCCCCCGGGCCGTTCCACGCGTTGAGCCAGCCCCGCTGGCGGAACCTGCGCCGCCGCACGCCCGTGACGATCAGCAGGATCACGCCGAGCACGATGCCGATCCCGGCGATGACGAAGCCGCCCAGGATGGCCGATACGAGATCACTGGCCACCGAAGGGCCGAACGCCGCCGTGGTGGCCGTGGTCCCCGGGCCGTCCTCGACCCGCACCCGGTAGTCACCACCGTCCTCGACGGTGAAGGTGAGCTGGGCGCGGCCGGTGTGGTTGCCGAAGTCGTAGGTGAACTCGGACACGTAGGGCTCGAACTCGATCTCGTCGGCCCCCTCCTGGCCCGCCGGACGCATGCGCACGCCGTCGAGGAAGAGGCCGAGGGGCTGGCCCCCGCCCCGCTCGGCGTAGACGACGTAGTCCCCTTCATCGAGCTGGATGGTGCCGATCTCGCCCACCGGGACCCTCTCGAAGTCGTCGACCGCGTTCAGGAAGCCGGCGACGTTGACCCAACCCCAGGCGATGCCGCCGACGATGCCCCCGATGATCAGCAGGCCGCCCAGCCAGTAGCCCAGCGAGGAGGGGCCGGTGGGCTGGTTCATCGGGTTGGCGATGTCCCCGCCGAACGGACTCGTCATGTCGAGGCCCACCCCAATCGTCCACCCACCAGCTCCAGGCGGTCGTCGGGCTGCACCACGGCCAGGCGCACGTGGTCCGCTCCACCGTAGAACTCCCCGGGGGCCACCAGAGCGCCTCCCTCGGCCGCCAGGCGCCGGGTCAGGGCCCAGGCGTCCCCGTCAGGGGCCGGGACCCAGAGATAGAAGGCCCCGGCCGGGAGTTCGCAGGGGATCCCGACACCGGCCAGCACGTCGGCCATGAGCTCCAGGCGGGCCCGGTAGCGGGACCGCTGCTCGTCGACGTGGGCGTCGTCGTCCCAGGCCGCCACGGCCGCGGCCTGCACGGGGCCCGGGACCATCAACCCGGCGTGCTTGCGCACCTCCCGGAGGTAGGTCACCAACTCGGGGTCGCCGGCGTAGAAGCCGGCCCGCACGCCGGCCAGGTTGGAGCGCTTGGAGAGGGAGTGCACGGCCAGGACCCCTTCCGGGCCGTGCTCGAGGATCGTGCGGGGCGGGCCGTCCCAGGTGAACTCGACGTAGCACTCGTCGGACAGCACCGGCACCCCGTGGGCCCGACCCCAGGCCGCCGCGGCGCCGAGGTCGTCCAGGCCACCGGCGGGGTTCCCCGGGGAGTTCACCCAGAGGCAGAGCGCCCGTTCAGCGTCGGCGGCGGTGATGGCCGCCAGGTCGAGGGTGCCGTCGGGCCGGGGCGGGACGGCCATGGCGCGGCAGCGGGCCAGCGTGGCCCCCATGGCGTAGGTGGGGTAGGCGACCTGGGGGTGCAGGACGGTGTCCCGGTCGGGGGTGCGCAGCTTGAGCAGGGCCGGGGTCCCGGCCACGAACTCCTTGGTGCCGACGCAGGCCGCCAGTCCGTCGGGGTCCACGGTCACGCCCAGCCGGCGGGCCATCCAGCCCACCGCGGCCCGGCGGTAGGCCGCGCTGCCCACGGACGGCGGATAGCCCCGCTCGGCCCCCGAGGAGGCCAGCGCCTCGACCACGGCGGCGGGCGGCGGATCGATCGGCGTGCCGATGGACAGGTCGACGCAGCCCCCGGGGAGGGCGTCGGCCACGGCCTTGAGCTCGTCGAGCCGGTCGTAGGGGTACGGCGGCGGCCGGAAGCCCTCAGTCACCGTCGGCCTCGGCCTCGTCGCCCCCGTCGATGCGGAACTCGGCCAGCCGGGAGCGGCCCTCGGCGTCGAGGCGGGCTCGAACCAGGATCCCGCCCTCCCCCGGCTCCTCGACCAACACCTCACCGAGGCGGTGGGTGGCGGCGAGGATGTCCCCCCGCTCGAAGGGCACCAGCAGCTCGACGGTCTGGTCGCCGGCGTGGAGGCGGTCCGCGATGGCCCGGAGCAGGTCGTCCATGCCCGCCCCGGACCGGGCCGAGATGGCCACTGAACCCGGGTGGGCTGCGGCCAATTCCTTGGCCGCAGGAGCCTGATCGGACTTGTTGAAGGCGAGGATCTCGGGGATCGTCCCCGCCCCGATCTCCTCCATGACGACCCGGACGGCATCGATCTGGCCCAGCGGATCGGCCGCCGTGGCGTCCACGAGGTGGACCACGATGTCCGCCTCGGCCACCAGCTCGAGGGTGGCCTTGAAGGCCTCCACCACCTGGTGGGGCAGCTTGCGTACGAAGCCGACCGTGTCGGTCAGGAGCAGCGGCGTGCTGCCGGGCAGATCGAGGCGCCGGGTCGTCGGGTCCAGGGTGGCGAACAACCGGTCCTCGACCAGCACCCCGGCGTCGGTCAGGTGGTTGAGCAGCGTCGACTTGCCCGCGTTCGTGTAGCCGACCAGCGCCACCTGTGGGATGCGGGAGCGGTGGCGGGCCTTGTGCTTGGTCGCCCGCTGGCGGCGTATGTCCCGGAGTTGGCGCTCGAGGTGGGTGATGTTGCGCTGGATGCGCCGCCGGTCGATCTCGAACTGCGTCTCGCCGGGGCCGGAGCGGGTGCCGATGCCACCGGCCTGCTGGGACAGGCGGGTCCCGCTCCCCCGCAGGCGGGGCAGTCGGTAGCGGTACTGGGCCAGCTGGACCTGGGCCTTGCCCTCGAGGCTGGAGGCGTTCTGGGCGAAGATGTCGAGGATCACCGCGGTGCGGTCGATGGCCGTCCGGCCGAGCAGCTTCTCGAGGTTGAACTGCTGGGCGGGGGTCAGCTCGTCGTCGAAGACCACCGTGTCGCAGTCGGTCGCCAGGGCCACCTCCCGCAGCTCCTCGGCCTTGCCCTTGCCGATGTAGTACTTGGGATCGGGGGCGGCCCGCTGCTGGACGACACGGGCCGCGGTGTCAGCCCCGGCCGTGTCGACGAGGAGCTCGAGCTCGTCCATCGAGGCCTCGGTGTCCTCGGCGGTGTCGGGGGGGGTGGTCATGCCCACCAGGACGATCTTCTCCCGGATGGAGCGGTCGATCAGGGCCACGGGTACTCCAGGCGGGCCACGGCGACGATCGGCCCAGCCAGGGTGACCGAGTCACCGAGGCCGATGCGCGCGTCTCCCCCGGGCATGTGCACCGTCACCCGCTCGCCCACCAGGCCCCAGTCCCGGGCCACGGCCGCCGCCGCGCACGCCCCGGTGCCGCAGGCCTGGGTGCGACCGGCGCCCCGCTCGAAGACCTCGAGCACGAGGTCGTCCCCCCGGACCCCGATGATCTCGACGTTGATGCCACCGCGGACCGCGTCGTTGGCCGCCCGACCCACCTCCTCCAGGTCGGGGGCGGTCCGGGGCTCGGGGACGAGCAGGACCAGATGGGGGTTTTCGATGCGGGCGAAGGCGGCGTCGGCCACGCCGGGCAGGAGCCAGTCCGTGGCCTCGCCCTCGAGGTCGACCGGACCCATGTCGGCCGCCACCTCGTGCACACCGGGCTGCTCGGTGCCGGTGACGGTCAGGGCGTGGACCCCCCGGGCCGTTGCCACCGTCAGCGCCGGACCCGTGACGCCGGCGAGCACCAGGGCCTGGGCCAGGCAGCGCAGGCCGTTGCCGGACAGCTCGGCGCGGCTGCCGTCGGAGTTCCAGAGCTCCATGGCCACGTCGGCGCCGTGGGCGTCGGGCCGGGCCCGAATGAGACCGTCGGCGCCGATGCCCCTGGTCCGGTCGCAGACCGCACGGGCCAGGTCGGGTCCGGCGGTCGCCGTGGCGTCGAGATCCAGGAGGACGAGGAAGTCGTTGCCGAGGCCGTGGTGCTTGGTGAGCGTGAAAGGCATGGCTAGGACCAGTCTCGCAGGAGGGTCGGCAGGAGCGCGAGTGGGTTGTCGGGGTGGCCGATCCAGCGGATGCGGGGGTCCCGACGGAACCACGAGCGCTGGCGCCGGGCGAATCGGGTCGTGCGGTTGACGGCGGCGGTGATGGCCTCGTCGAGAGGGATGCCCTCCTCGAGGTGGCCGATGAGCTGGCGATAGCCCAGGGCCTGGCGGGCCGTGCGGGAGAGCCCGCTAGGTCGGGCCAGCAGGGTGCGGACCTCGTCCACGAAGCCGTCCGCCACCTGATGCTCGTAGCGGCTCCGGATGCGGGCGGCCACGAGCGCCCGGGGCAGCCACAGGCCGATCAGGGCGAAGGGCGTCGGCGGGTGCTCCTCCAGGCCCGGGCCGTTGGCCGAGAACGGCCGGCCGCTGCCGATCGTGACCTCCAGGGCCCGGACGACCCGGCGCCGGTTGGTCGGCTCCATGCGGGTGGCCCCCACGGGGTCCAGCTCGGCCAGCCGGGCGTGGAGGGCCTCGGTGTCGGGCTCGGCCTCCAACTCGGCCCGGACCTCCGGGTACGGCGGGGGCAGGGCCAGGGCGTCGACGACGGCTCGGAGATACAGGGCCGTGCCCCCGACCAGGAGGGCCCGGTGGCCGCGCCCCTCGATCTCCGCGAGGGCGGCGGCCATCGCGGCCTGGAACTCCGAGAGGGTGAAGTCGTGGTCCGGATCGGCCAGGTCGAGGAGGTGGTAGCGGACCTCGGCCTGCTCGGGCGGCGTGGGCTTGGCCGTGCCGATGTCCATGCCCCGGTAGACCTGCATGGAGTCGACCGAGCAGATCTCGATGTCCCCGGCCGCCTTCGCCAACTCATGGGCCAGGGCGGACTTGCCCGAGGCGGTGGTCCCGACCAGGGCCAGGTGGCCGCGGTCCGGCGCGTCCAACCGGCTCAGCCCGCGACCACCGGGATGCGGAGGCGGTGGCGGGGTGTGGCCACGACACCGAGCAGATCGCCCCGCAGGTGGTGGGCGCCGGCCCCGGTGACCTCCACCTCGACGACGGTGCCGGGACGCAGGTCCCGCTCGACGGCGAAGTGGACGAGCTTGTTCTGCCGGGTCCGCCCGGAGGTCAGCCTCGGATCCCGACGGGCCGGGCCCTCGACCACGAGCTCCTCGGAACGGCCGACCCGGGCGGCGTGCTTGGCCGCCGCGGAGCGCTCGATGACGACCCGCAGGCGCTCGAAGCGTTCCCCCACGACGTCGGCGTCCACGACGTCGTCCACCCGCTCGGCCGCTTCGGTGCCCGGCCGGGGCGAGTAGATGAAGGTGTAGGCGCTGTCGTACTCGGCCTCGGCCGCCACCGCGAGCGTTCGCTCGAAATCGTCCTCGGTCTCGCCCGGGAAGCCCACGATGATGTCGGTGGTCACGGCCAGGTCGGGCACGGCGTCCCGGGCCGCAGCCAGCTTCTGCAGGTAGCGCTCGCCGGTGTAGCCCCGATGCATGGCGGCCAGGACCCGATCGCTGCCCGACTGCAGGGGCAGGTGGAGGTGCTCACACACCGTGGGGACCTCGGCCATGGCCGCGATGGTCTCGGGGCGCAGGTCCTTGGGATGCGGACTGGTGTAGCGGACACGCCTGATGCCCTCGACGGCGCCGACCGCCCGCAGCAGCTCGGCGAAGAGCGGGCGCCGCTTGGTCAGGTCCCGCCCGTAGGAGTTCACGTTCTGTCCCAGGAGGGTCACCTCGACGACGCCCTGGTCGACCAGCATCCGGACCTCCTCGACGATGGTGTCGAAGGGGCGACTGATCTCCGGGCCCCGCACGGCGGGGACGATGCAGAAGGCGCACGTGTTGTCGCAGCCGATCTGGATGGTGACCCAGGCCGAGTGCTGACTCTGCCGGCTGGCCGGCAGCACGGAGGGGAACGCTTGGGCGTCCTCGAGGACCGTCGCCTCGAGGATCTCCACGATCGGGCCCTGCTCCCGGGCCTGGGTGAGCAGGTCGGCCGCCCGGTGCACGTTGTGGGTGCCGAAGACCACGTCCACGTGCGGGGCCCGCTCCCGGATGGCGTCCCGGTCCTTCTGGGCCAGGCAGCCGGCCACGGCGATCTGGAGCTCGGGACGTCGGTCCTTCAGGGCCTTGAGGTGCCCCAGGTGGCCGTAGAGCTTGTTGTCGGCGTTCTCCCGGATGCAGCAGGTGTTCAGCACGATGACGTCGGCGTCGTCCACCGAGTCGGCCGGCACCATGCCGTCGCCCTCCAGCAGCCCGGCGATGCGCTCGGAGTCGTGCTCGTTCATCTGGCACCCGAAGGTACGCACGACATACCTCGGCGTCACGCGGTCCAGCCTAGGGACCGACCGCGGCCCGGACGCGGGTCAGGCGCCGTCCGGGGGGAGCCGAGACGGCGACCGACCGTTGCTGTCCGGCGGGTCAGCGACTCCTCAGTCCTCGAGGGTGAGGACCTCGTCGTCGGCACCCTCGAGGTCGTCCAGCTCGTCGTCGTCCAGGGCGGAGGCATCGTCGGGGATCGGAACCTCGTCGCCCAGGCCGACCTCGGTGCGGATGCGCTCGGAGACCTCGACCATGATCTCGGGGTTCTCGGTCAGGAACTCCTTGGCGTTCTCCCGGCCCTGGCCGAGCTGCTCACCCTCGTAGGTGTACCAAGCCCCCGACTTCTTGATGAACCCGAGGTCCACCCCGATGTCGAGGACCGAGCCCTCCCGGCTGATGCCCCGGCCGTACATGATGTCGAACTCGGCCTGCTTGAAGGGCGCGGCGCACTTGTTCTTCACCACCTTGACCCGGGTGCGGTTGCCCACCACCTCGACGCCGTCCTTGATGGCCTCGATGCGGCGGATGTCCAGACGGGCCGAGGAGTAGAACTTCAGCGCCCGGCCACCGGGGGTGGTCTCGGGGCTGTTGTGCACCATCACCCCGTCCACGAAGTAGTTGTGGCTGCCCTCGACCTCGATGTCGTAACGGTGGTTCGACTCATCGTGGGTGTTGATCACCTTCGGCCGGATCTCCCGGATCGGCATGGGCATCAGCTGCTGCCGGACAGGAGCGAACACCGGCTCGACACCGAAACGACCGCGGAACTCAGGGAGGAGCTTGTACGCCATCGAGGGATGGACGAACGGCGCCAGCAGGGCATGGAGCTTGCGGGTTTCGGGAGCGGAGAACCGGAGCAAGGCCATCTGGCGGGCACCACGCGCCTCCAGCTTGGCCTGGATGCCCCAGGTATCGGCCAAGTGGACAGCCAGCCGGTCACGTGTACCCGGCGACATGGCCTGCACGCAGATCTCCGAGCGGCCACTACCGCCCTGGGTGCGCCGCTGCTTGTCCTCCGTCCGGAGGGTGAAGCCACCGTCGTCCATGTACCAGAGGGCCAGGGAGAGCGGCGTCAGCGCCTTGAGGTAGTCCTCGCTCAGGACCTTCTCACCGCCGACGTACACCGCATGTCGGAGCTCTGCCAACTCAGCCAAGGGCTGGACATCGTGGAGCACGGCCCCCTTGGCGTTGGACGTGCGGGAGACGGTCAGGTTGGCGAACAGGCTCGCCTTCCAGTCGCCGTAGTCCGCCTGCTTGGCACTGTGGCCCCAACGGAACCGGGCAGCCAGGCCATTGGAGGACGGTGAGAGGGCTCCGTCACCCATCAGGCTCCCGAGGATCACCTCCCACTGGAAGTCGGACAGGTGGTGAGGTACCGCCTGCATGACCCGATCGCCGGCAACGAGCTCACCGGCTTCGCGCCAGCCGGCAGGGGTGCGGATCTGGTGGTTGGGCGTGCACGTGAAGCCCGGGCAGCTGCCCTTGCCCATGGGGCGGACGACCTCGAAGTGGAGGAACTCGTCGGTCGGGCCGTTGTCGAACCAGTTGACCACCCGCTTGGGCACGACCGCGTCGAGTTCGGCGTCATACGACAGAACTTCGACCGGCAGCTTCTGGTGGACGATCGTGCCGATCCGCTTGGTCGATCCGTCGGCGAGCGTGATCAGGGTGTTTCCTGACATGCACCCGAACATCACCCCGATCTTCTCCCGCAGCTGGTTGATGAAGATGCAGATGGTGTTGGTCTTGTTCAGGTTGGCGGTGAGCTTGCGCAGGGCCTGGGACATGAGGCGGGCCTGGAGGCCGACGTGGGTGTCGCCCATCTCGCCCTCGATCTCGGCCCGGGGCGTCAGGGCGGCCACCGAGTCGATGACCACCACGTCGATGGCCCCGGAGCGGATCAGCATGTCGGTGATCTCCAGGGCCTGCTCGCCCGTGTCGGGCTGGGAGATCAACAACTCGTCGACGTCGACGCCGATGTTGGCGGCATAGGTCGGGTCCAGGGCGTGCTCGGCGTCGATGAAGGCGCAGATGCCGCCGTTGCGCTGGGCCTCGGCCACCACGTGCATGGCCAGGGTGGTCTTGCCCGAGGACTCGGGACCGAAGATCTCGGTGACCCGGCCGCGGGGCAGGCCTCCGATGCCGAGGGCGATGTCCAGGGCCAGGGCGCCGGTGGAGACCACTTCGACCTTCATGGCGGCGCGGTCGCTCATCTTCATGACCGCCCCCTCGCCGTGGGCCTTGGAGATCTGGGCCATGGCCATCTCGAGGGCCTTGTCTCGTTCCACGGTGGTTCCTTTCATCGGGTGGCTGGGACTGACGGTCAACCTACGGAGGGGGTGTGACAGCCATCCCGGGAACCCCGTGGACCTCACCGGGGTTGTAGAGCATGACCGCGACATCCGAGTGCGAACGACAGGAATGTAGTTCCGAACGACTGTTCGATCAAGCCTTTCGTCGAGAAAAGAGGACTTCCATGAGCGAGCCCACCCTCAACGACGCCGAGTACCGGGAGAAGCTGACGCCGGAGCAGTACCACGTCGCCCGCCAGGGCGGCACCGAGCGGGCCTTCACCGGCATCTACTGGGACGAGCACGACGACGGCGTCTACCGCTGCGTCTGCTGCGACGCCCCCCTGTTCTCGTCCGGCACCAAGTTCGAGTCCGGCACCGGCTGGCCCAGCTTCTCCGAGGCCCTGGACCCCGACGCCGTCGAGCTGATCAGCGACCGCAGCCTGTTCATGACCCGCACCGAGGTCCGCTGCGCCAACTGCGAGGCCCACCTGGGCCACGTGTTCGACGACGGCCCCGCCCCCACGGGCCAGCGCTTCTGCATGAACTCGGCCAGCCTCCGCCTCGACCGCGACGCGGCCACCGACGAGGACACCGAAGACGAGGCCGCCGAGGCCTGATCGAGGGTCTCGGGCGCGGGTACCGCAGGCTCGCGCAGAGACCGCACGGGAGCACTAGTTTGCGGTGATGGTCTCCACGCCGTGCGCCAACTGCGGCGCTCTCGTCCAGGCCGGGACGGCCGTCTGCGCCGGATGCGGCGCAGCAACTGCCGTCGTGCCGACCACTCCACCACCGCCGCCTGGCGCCCCAGCCCCACCACCCGGCGCCCCCGCACCCGGCGCCCCCGCCCCACCGCCCGCCGCCCCACCACCACCCGGCGCCCCCGGCACCCCCACACCCGCCGCCCCGCCGCCGCCAGGCGCCCCCGCCCCACCGCCAGGCGCCCCCGCACCCGCCGCCCCACCCGCCCCGCCCGCCTACCAGCAGCCCGCCTTCCCGCAGCCCACCTACTACCCGCCGGGGGCGCCGACCGAGCGCCCACCGGCCTCCGGTCGCAACCGGGCCGCCGGGGTGATCGCCCTCGTCGGCGTCGCGCTGGTGATCATCGGCACCTTCCTGCCGATCGTGGAGTTCGACTTCGGCGGCGTCGGTGCCGCGGTCGACGACTCCGTCAACGGGTGGAGCTCGGACATCAACGACGGCCCGATCCACGCCGTCGTGGCCCTGATCCCGCTGGCGATGGGCATCCTCGCGCTGAGGGACCGGACCCGGACCTGGGTGAAGGTCCTGCTGATCGTCTCCGCCGTGATCGGGTTCTTCTGGGTCTTCGTCCGGTTCGCCGACATCTCCGGTTCGCTGGAGGACGGCGGTGCCGGTGCCGTCGTCGCCGAGGTGGCGGATCCGGGCGTCGGGCTGTATGTCATCAGCATCGGCTGGCTACTCGTCCTTGTCGCCGGGATCGTGGCCAAGTCGGGTACGCCGAGTCCGGTCGCCGTCGCGCCCTACGCCCAGCCCTACCCGCCGCCACCCGCCGCCTGACGGGGGCCAGGCAGGCGCTCGAGGAAGGGGCGGATGGCGGCGAGCAGCTGCTCGGGCTGGTCGACCATCGAGAACGTGCGGCTGCCGGTGATCCAGGTCAACTCGGCGTCCGGGATCATCTCGGCCAGCTTGCGGGCGTCGGCCTCGGGAAACAGGACGTCGCCCTCGGACCAGGCCAGCAGCACCGGCCGGGGAAACGAAGCCAGCGCCTCGGCCGCGGCGTTCGTCAGCGCCGGCCTGCAGCCCCGGATGAAGGCGGCCATGTCCCGGCGCGCCTCCCGGTCCCCCGCGACGCGGTCGAAGTAGGGGGCGATGAGCTCGTCGTCGATCGGCTTGTTCATGGCCAGACCAGCGCCGGCCCACGACCGGCGGATCCACCCGAAGCGGTAGAGGGCCCCGACCACGTCGATCATGCCGGGGACGGCCAGTAGGGCCTTCACGGGCTTGAGCAGGTTGGGCGGGAAATGGTCGAAGGCGTCCGACGACGTCAGCACCAACGCCCGCACCCGGTCGGGGTGCCGGGCCGTGAAGATCTGGCTGATCGCGCCACCCGAGTCGTTGCCCACGACCACGGCCTGGTCGTGGCCCAACTCCTCGAGGAGCACGGCCAGCGCGTCGGCCACGCCCTCGGGGGCGACCAGCTCCCGGCGCCGGGCGTGGAGCCGGTGACCCCCGAGAGGCAGGTCGGGCTGGATCACCTGGTGGTCATCAGCCAGGGCGAGGGCGACCCCGTCCCACACGGTCCCGTTCACGATGATCCCGTGGACGAAGAGCACGGGCGGCCCGTCGCCGGTGACGCGGACCTCACAGGGCCCGAAGGGGAGGTCGACGGTGCGGGTGGTGGTCTGCATGTAGCAGACGCTACACCACCGCTGTAGCGATCGCTACACCTCTAGGCTCTGGTCGTGGGGGATCGTCGGATCGAGCTGCTGGACGGGGCGACGGCCTGGGTCCTCGAGCACGGCCTGGCCACCCTCTCCCTGCGCCCGGTGGCCAAGGAGCTCGGCACCAGTGACCGGATGCTCATCTACTGGTTCGGCTCCCGGGACGGTCTGCTGGCCGCCATCGCCGAGCGCGCCGGCGCCGGCCTCAGCCTGGCCCTGCCCGCCGTCGACCCCGCCGCCCCGCCGCTGACGGCCCGGGCGTGGCTGGACCAGTGCTGGGCCCTCTTCTCGGATCCCGGCGTTCGCCCGGGCCTGGCCCTCCTGTTCGAGCTGGACGCGCTCGGCGCCCGCGCCCCCGGCCCCGCCCGCGACGCGGCCCGGGGCGTGGCCGACCGCTGGATCACCGTGGTCGACGGCGCCCTCGCCGCCCTGGGCGTTCCCGACGACGGCCGCCTACCGCTCACCCGGGTCGTGGCCTCGGCGATGACCGGCCTGATCCTCGACGACCTCGTCGGCGGGGCGGGCGAACGCCCGGACCCCGAGCTGGACCTCCTCGCCACCCTCATCGACTCGGCGCGCTGACCCCCGGTCGTTGGGCCGGGCCGCCTCCGGGACCATTCGTCGTCGGGCTGGGCGAACGACACCACGGCAACGACGTGGGATGGGCTGCCCGTCGGCGGGGGCGGGCGAGCCCCCGGATCTCACCGGGTGTGACCGTCTCTTGACCTCCACCGGGCGAATCGGCCGCCGAGGGTGGCGAACGGGCGCCGCGGACCCTCAGCCCGAGAGGGGGAAGGTGCCGACGGTGTCGTAGCGGGCGGCGTTGCCGCCGAGCTCGCTGGACACGAGGTGGATGGCCTCGACGGGGAACCGGGCCGAGAAGGGCTGGTCGAGGACGCCGACGGGTGGGTCACCGGCCATGCGGGCCAGAGTGAGGTGGCCGAGGAAGGGCCGGTCCTCGGGCGGGCGGCCGAGCGCACGGGTGGCGTCGACCACGGCCTCCGCCAACGAGTCCAACCCGGCCACCGGCAGGTGGATCACGCCTCGCCCCAGGATCGCCGTCGCCGGCCCCACCTCGGCCTCGACCGGCGGATGGTGCACCCCTTCCAGCACGGCGACGACCTCGTCCACGTCGGCGGGCCCGAGGAACCGGAGCGTCACGTGCCACTGGTTCCGGCGGGTCCAGCGCCCGCCCTGATCGACCGGACGGTGGAGCGCATCGATCCGGTCCAGCACGTCCTCGGGCGGCCAGATGGCGGCGAACAGGCGGTTCAAGCCAGCAGGCGGCGACGCAGGAGGTCCAGCAGGCTGATGGTGGCGAAGTCCCGGATGCGCCTCCGGTCGCCCGGGAGCCGGATCGTCACGGCCTCGACCTCGTCACCGAGGGCGAGGCCGAAGTGGACCGTGCCCACGGGCTGTCCCTCCTGGAGGTCCGGCCCGGCCACCCCCGTGACGCCGAGGCCGACGTCGGCCCCCAGGGCCCGGCGCACGCCGTCGGCCATCGCCTTGGCCGCCTCCGGTGTGACCACGTCGCCCTCCGGCACCCCGAGGACCGAGAACTTCACCTCGGAGGCGTAGGCCACGACCCCGCCCCGCAGGACCTCGGACGACCCGGGGATGTCGGTCAGGCGGGCCGTCACCAGGCCGCCGGTCACCGACTCGGCCACCCCCAGGGTCAGGCCCCGGGCCCGCAGGAGGTCCAGGACCACCGACTCCATCGTCTCGCCGTCCCGGCCGAAGATCCAGTCGCCGAGCAGTGGCCAGAGCACCGCTTCTTCCGCATCGAGGATGGCCTCGGCCGCAGCGTCGTCGTCGGCCTTGGCGGTGATGCGGACCTTCAGGCCCTCGATGCCGCTGGCCAGGAAGGCGATCGTCGGGTTGCCCAGGGCGTCCAGCTCGACGATGCGATCGGCCAGGATCTCGGCGAGGCCCGACTCGGACTGGCCCCACGTGCGCAGCGTGCGGCTGTGGATGACCGCCTGTACGCCGGCCCGCCGGGCCAGGTCGGCCAGGACCGTGCCCTCGACCATCTCCTTCATCTCGTAGGGGACGCCGGGGACGGCGTAGATGACCTTGTCCCCCAGCGGGCAGATCAGGCCCGGGGCGGTGCCGGGCTGCTGGGCCATGACCGTGGCCCCCTCGGGCACGTCGGCCTGGCGCAGGTTGTTGGCCGGCATGTCCCGCCCCCGGGAGCCGAACATGGCCCGGATCTTCGCCTCGATGGCGTCGTCCCGGTGCAGGGCCACGCCCATGACCTCGGCGATCACGTCCCGGGTGATGTCGTCCTGGGTCGGTCCGAGGCCACCGCAGACGATCACGGCGTCGGCCCGCTCGAGGGCGTGGACCAGGGCGGTGTGGATGCGGTCCCGGTTGTCGCCCACCTTGGCCTGGTAGACGCAGTCGATCCCGGTGAGCGCCAGTTGCTCACCGATCCAACTCGAGTTCGTGTCGATGACCTGGCCGAGCAGCAACTCGGTGCCGATCGCCAGGACTTCGCAGTTCACGCCCTGCCCGTTCCTTCCGCCTGTCGACCTCGGTTCACGCCGAGCCGGGCTCCCGGGAGCCGCCGGTCGACGCCAGGCGGCTGCCCGCCTGGAAGTACTGCCAGCCCGTGCCCAGGGTGAGCAGGACGGCGACACCCAGCAGCACCGGGGCCAACCACTCGGCCAGGTCCTGGGCCCCGCCCGGCCAGAGCGCCGTGCCCACGGCGAGGGCCTGCACCAGCGTCTTGAGCTTGGCCCCCTTCGTGGCCGGGATGGCCAGGCCCCGCCGGCCGAAGTGGATCCGCATCATGCTGACGCCGAGCTCCCGGGCCCCGATGAGGGCCACCGGCACCCACCAGAAGACGTCGATCGACACCAGCATGACCATGGCCCCGAAGACGAGGACCTTGTCGGCCAGCGGGTCGAGGAAGGCCCCGGACCGGGTCGTGCCGTGGCGGCGGGCGATCCAGCCGTCGACCCCGTCGGTGGCGGCCAAGGCGACCCAGAGGCTGAAGGTCGTCCAGGAGGCCCCCTGGTCGGCGATCAGGCCGAAGAGGACCGGTGACACCAGCAGGCGGGTGACGGTGACGAAGTTGGCCGGCGTGCGCAGCGCCGAGGGCCCATAGGCCGCGGTCACCTCGGGCTCGGGCACCCAGGACGCGCCGCTGTCGGGGCCGGCCGCACTCATGTCGCCACCAGGTCGGGGCCCAGGGACGCCGAGATCTCGACGGTCACGAACTCCCCCACGGGGAGATCATCGGCCACCAGGACGACGCCGTCGATTTCCGGCGCCTCGCGGTAGGTGCGGCCGACCCCCGACTCGTCGACCAGGACCTCCACCCGGGACCCGACCAGGTCGGCTCGGCGCTCGGCGGTGATCCGGTCCTGGAGCTCGCTCAGCTCCCGCAGACGCTCGGCCGTCAGCTCCGGCGCGACCGTCCCGTCCTGGGTGGCGGCCAGTGTCCCCTCTTCCTCGGAGAAGGCGAAGAAACCGCACCAGTCGAGGCCGATGTCCTCCACGAAGGCGAGCAGCCGGTCGTGGTCCTCCTCGGTCTCGCCGGGGTAGCCCACGATGAAGTTCGACCGGAAGATGGCGGCCGGCTCGCGATCGCGGATGGTGGCGATCGTGGACCGGAAGCGCTCGTCGTCCCCCCAGCGGCGCATGCGGCGCAGGAGCGGCCGGGACACGTGCTGCAACGACAGGTCGAAGTACGGCACACCGGTGGCGAGCACGGCGTCGATCAGGGCCTCGTCGAGGTCCGACGGGTAGAGGTAGAGCAGGCGGACCCGGTCGACCCGCTCGGCCACCTCGGCGACGAGTGGGACCAGCGCCTTGGCCCCCTGGCCCTGGTCGAGGCCGTAGCGGGCCAGGTCCTGGGCCACGAGCACGACCTCGCGGGCGCCGAGGGCGTCCACCTCGGCCAGGATCGACTCGGCCGTACGGGAGCGCTGGGGACCGCGGAAGCTGGGGATGGCACAGAAGCCACAGGCCCGGTCGCAGCCCTCGGCCACCTTGACATAGGCCCACGGGGCCGTGGCCGGCGGCCGGGGCAGCTCCAGCAGATCGAAGGACGGCACCGCCCGCTCCCCCTTGCGGCCGATCGTCACCGGCACGCCGAAGGGGGCGACCAGGTCGACCTCGGGCAGGGCCTCGGCCAACTCGTCACGGTAGCGCTCGGCCATGCACCCGGTCACGACCAGCTTGGCCCCCGGGGCCCGACGGTCCGAGAAGGCCAGGATCGTGTCGATGGACTCCTGGCGGGCCTCCTCGATGAAGGCACAGGTGTTGATCACCACCAGGTCGGCGTCGGTCGGGTCGTCGGCCGCGGCGTAGCCGTCGGCCTCGAGCACCCCCACCAGCTTGTCGGAGTCGACCTGGTTCTTGGGACAGCCGAGGGTCTCCACCCAGAACCGGGATCCCATCACCCAGGAGGGTACCGGCGCCTCCCGACGCTGGACCGGGACCGCTCCCGACGACGCACCGTCACCGTTCTATGCTCCGCCGCCGTACGGCGCCCACCCGAGCAGGCTCATGAGCGATCCCAACGCCCCAGCACCGGATGGGTTCCGCCTGGCGTCGCTGCAGGACGTCGTCGAGATCGGCCGGGGCGGCTTCGCCGTCGTCTACCGGGCCTTCCAGCCCCGCTTCGGGCGCACGGTGGCGGTGAAGCTGCTCGATCCCCAGGGCGACCCGCGGGCCGTCGAGCGCTTCGAGCGGGAGTGCGAGGCCATGGGCATGCTCTCGTCACACCCGAACATCGTCACCATCTTCGACGCCGGACTGAGCGACGACGGCAAGCCGTACCTGGTCATGGAGTACATGCCCGACGGGACCCTCGACGACCGCCTGGAGCGGGACGGCACGCTGCCCTGGGAGGAGGTCACCGATGTCGGCGTGAAGCTGGCCGGCTCCCTGGAGACGGCCCACGAGGCCGGCGTCCTGCATCGGGACGTGAAGCCGGCCAACGTCCTGCGGTCACCCTTCGGCGAGCCCTGCCTGAGCGACTTCGGCCTGGCCCGCCTCGGCGGTCAGGCCAAGACCACCGGCGTGGTCACCGCGACGCTCCTGCACGCGCCACCGGAGATCCTGGCCGGACAGCCGGCCACGCCACAGTCCGACGTGTACTCGCTGGGCTCCAGCCTCTTCACCCTGCTCGTCGGCGAGGCGCCCTTCTGGCGGGCAACCGACGAGAGCATGCTCCCGCTCCTGGCCCGCATCGCCGACGAGTCCGTGCCCGACCTGCGGGGCCGAGGCGTGCCCGCCGGCGTCTGTGCGGTCATCGAGGCGGCGATGGCCAAGGACGTCGTGGCCCGCCCGCCCTCGGCCGCCGCCTTCGGCCAGGCCCTCCGGGACGCGCAGGCCACGGAAGGGCTGACCCCGACGCCCCTGCCGCTGTCAGGACAGGAGTCGGTGGCCGCGGCCCGCAGGGTGGCCACCGCGCCCACGGATCCGGTCGACCCGAACCAGACGATCGTCCGCCGGGCGGCGCCCGCCGCCGACGACAACCGGACGGTCCCCCGCACCGCGGCGCCCTCCGGGCCGGTCCCGGTCCCGGCCCCCAAGCCGCCGAAACGACGGCGACGCATCGTTCTCGCCGTGGTGGTCCTCGTCCTGTTCGTCGCCGCAGGGCTCGCCGCGGCGTTGAGCCTCGGAGGCGGCGACGACGCCGGCGACAGCGCCGATGCGCCGG
>Ga0315283_10001090_pt1 | contig 21294 bp, 19 predicted proteins | sample YL17G09_0_MG_FD_204541 | JGI IMG/M metagenome (GOLD analysis project Ga0315283, IMG submission 204541) | Sediment microbial communities from Yellowstone Lake, YNP, Wyoming, USA - YL17G09_0 | ecosystem: Environmental > Aquatic > Freshwater > Lake > Sediment | place: USA: Wyoming | collected...
TTACGCCACGCTGCAATAGATGCCTGGCAGAATGTTGCTCTTGATCCTGAAATTATCAAATCTGTTTGCAGGACTTCTTATGCAGAGCGCAAAAATTAAATACAATTGGTATCACACCTTTCGATACTTTCGCAGCAAATCGAGCAGGGTCTGCATATCCTGTGGCAGGGGGGCTTCAAATTCCACCATTTTTTCCGTTGTCGGATGTTTAAATTCGAGTTTCCAGGCGTGCAGGGCGACGCGGTCTATAATCGGGTTCTGCACGACAGGCTCGCCATTTTGCAGTTGCCAGAGGTAAACGAGTTTTCCGCCGTAGAGTTCATCAGCTACAACCGGGTGCTTCATATAGGACAGATGTACCCGTATTTGATGTGTCCGGCCGGTTCTCGGCATAACCTTCAACAGCGAAAACCCGCGAAATTCCTCCAGAACTTCGTAAAACGTTATCGCCTCTTTGCCGCTCTGAGACCGAATGGCGTATTTCTCCCTGATTCTCGGATGAACGTTCATCGGTGCGTTTATCCGGTCGGCCGTCAAATCCGGAACCCCGTGAACGATTGTAAGGTAGGTCTTTTTTGTCTGGCGATGTTCGAACTGCGTCGCAATCTTCCACTGGGCGACATCATTTTTCGTAACCACCATAACGCCGGTGGTGTTCTTGTCGAGCCGATGCACTATACCAGGCCTAAACTCGCCCAGACCGCTGGATAGTTTATTTGAATAATGCGCCAGTGCATTGACCAATGTGCCTCGCATATTGCTGCGTGCTGGATGAATGATTATGCCGGGCTGTTTGTTGAGGATGATTATGTCATCATCCTCATAAATGATATTCAGCGGAATGTCTTCCGGCACAATCTCTTTGCTTGGCGGCGGCGGAAGCGTGAAATCTATCCTGTCGCCAGGATTCAGTTTGAAGCTTCTCTTTACGACCTTGTCGTTGACCCTGACAGCCCCCGCCTTGATTATCTCCTGAATCATGACCCTGCTGAAGTCGCCCAGCCGCCGCTGAAGGTATTTGTCGACCCGGCGTTCCGTCACCGAAACCCCTACATATAGCGTATTGTGCGTTGCGTTCGACAGGTCAGGAGCCGGTTTGCTTGGCTGTGGTTTCATTGAATTACGGGAAGATTATTTAGCCGGCAATGGCAGACTGTTCGGCGCCGAGACTCCAGAATTCAAATCTACAATATAAGGCCCTGCCAGACCGGCATCGGCGGCGGGACCCCTGCTCTGCGGCGCTGGTGCAACAGGCGGTTTTGGCGCAGGTTTGAATTCTATCTTTTCCTGATACTCACCCATCATATCCAGACGCTCCTTTGCCTGTACGACAGCGGTTGTGCCTTGAAGTTTGGGGTCTGTGGTGATTTCACCGTATATCTTTTTGGCCTCCTCGAAATTGCCGAGGTCTTCTGCGCACAATCCAAGCCCGAATTTGGCCGCAGCCGTCAGCGAAGGATTACCGGCAGCCTTTTCTATCGCTTGATTGTAAGAGGCCTTTGCCTTGTCCATCTGGGCGGCAATTTCCTGCTGTTCTATCGTTCCGGGACGGTAATGCAGTTCCGCACGCAGGGCCTCAGCCCTTTTGATTAGCGCAAGGGCCGCCGCCTGATTGCTCCCCGCATTCTGGGCAGCAGTCTGGATGTTGTCGGCGGTAGTTATGAGAACGTATGAGCTGTCCGCTTCTTTGCCCTGACTCTGCACGATTTGCGCCTTGTCCTGCGAGACCTGGCTGACAAGATTGGTCAGTTCAATTTGCTTGCGAGCCGATTCCTCACCCTTGTAATACCAGTACCACCACGCCAAAATTATAATCAGAACAATACCGCCTGCTGCTGGAATGATTATTCTAAGGTTCTCTTTTATCTGTTGCGGCAGATTAAACAGCCATTCAGCCAGCTCGTTGGTCTTCAGTCCGTGTCTTTCTTCAGGTCTCATCTTTTTCTCCGTTTCTTGCTTAAAAAATACTGAAACATACCCGCACAAACATAGACGCCAAAAGTAATTTGGATTATAGCAAAATTTCTTTTGCCTTGCAATCGTTCTGTATGGCGACTAAAATCTCTTTTCCAATTAACCGCCAAAGTAAGGTTATCAATGCTCAGAAATTCGTATAAATCAGGAATGAAGGGTTTGTTTTGCCTGCTCGTTTTTGCAGGTTCATTCTGCTTTGCCGGCGAACAGCTCGACAGGAGCAAATATATCAGCATTGACGAAATTCAGCCGGGAATGAAGGGTTATTGCCTCACGATTTATAAGGGAACAGAGATTGAAAAATTCGACCTTTATGTGGTGAGCGTCATCCGAAAGGTGGCCCCGGGCAGAAACGCAATCCTGGTCCAAAGCACCGATGAGCGTTTTATACACACAGGCCCGGTGGCTGGCTGTAGCGGCACGCCAGTTTATATCGAAGGACGCCTCGCAGGGGCATTGGCTTTCGGTTGGCCCTTCAGCAAAGACCCCCTTTATGGCGTAACGCCCATCGAGGAAATACTCCAGACAGGCCGGGCAGGTGACCGCTCAGACGCCGCCCATACCGCATATTCCAAAGGATTTGCTTTCGACTTTTCCAGACCGATAGATTTTGCTGAAATCAACAGGGAAATGACCCGAAACGCTAAGCAGACGGCGGATGGCAGAAAAACAAATTTTACACACAACTCGGCAAATGCCTCTGTTTTACCCAGCCCCCTTATTACCTCCGGTTTGCCTGCCGGCGTCTGCGAACAACTGAACGATTCGGTCGAACCTTTCGGACTTATGGCTGTCAGTGGCGGAGGACTCGCAACAGATGCTAAAACCGCCGAGAACGTCCGGTTGACCCCCGGTGCTGCTCTTGCCATACCGCTGGTAACAGGCGATATATCTATGGATGTGCTTGGCACCGTAACCGAGGTCTCTGGCAATAAAGTTTATGCCTTCGGACATAGTTTTCTCGGCTATGGAACCGTAAATCTGCCGATGGCCACGGGTTATGTGCATACCGTCGTCTCAAGCCTGAACCGCTCTTTTAAATTTGGCACCTCGCTTAATATTGTCGGCGCTGTCACTACGGATGAGTCTGCGGCAGTCTGCGGGCAAATCGGCGCAAAACCCAGAATGATACCCCTGACGATAAGAGTCGAGCGTTATAATGATGTTGAAAAAAGAGTGTATAATTGCAGACTTGCCGACAATCAGGTGCTTACCCCGATGGTGCTTGGGGCCGCTGTTGCCGGCGCCGCTCTCAAGGGCGGCGACCTGCCGCCGGATAATACCGTCGAATACAAGGCAGCCATCAACATAGAAGGCGCCGAACCAATCTCCTTTGAAAACATTTCCGCCAATACAGGCCTGAACGAAATGATGTGGGAAAGTGTAGGCTCAACAGCGTTATTGTTAAACAACCCTTACAAAAAGGTTGATGTAAATTCGATGGAGTTTGACATTTGCCTGAAATCGAAAGATATTGCCTCGCATATATGGTCGATAGACCTGTCCGATTCGAAGGTCGAAGCTGGCCAAAAACTCGATGTATCGGTGGTCCTGGAATCAGCTTTGGCCGATAAGAAAAAATACCGCTTCACTCTGAAAATACCCGAAAATCTGGCGCCGGGAAATTATGAGTTGATTGTGTGCGGCGGGACCGGCTATCAGGAATTTCTCAAACAGAATGCGCCGTACAGGTTTATCCCCCAAAGTCTGCCGACCCTCATTGAAGCGATGAATAATGCCTTGCATATTGACAGAGGCAGGCTGTATTGCCTTCTGGTTTTACCCCGCGGGGGCATTGCAGTGGAAAAGGCCGAGCTTCCCGATTTGCCGCCCACCAAGGCGTTAGTGCTGCAGGACCCCAAAAGGATACTGACGGTGCAGTCATACCCTCACTGGCTCGAGGAAAGTTTGAAAACAGGCACGGTGGTAACCGACAGAGAGACCGCCCGTATAAAAGTCGAAAAATAGGGAGCTTTTATGGAAAATCGTCCGACACGCTTTTTTATCGTATCGTTATTTTACTGTATGCTTGCTGTTTTTTTGCTTCCGGACCGCCTTTGCCTTGCGGTTACCAGCAAGGTAACACGCCACAACAGCAGCGCAGAATTGTCAGCCGGAAAGACAAAGGATGTCGTGGTCGGTTCAAAAGGCACTCTCGAGCTTGGCAGGGCCTCTGAAGTGCTTGTCGATAAATTCGAAGATGCCTGGTCGATAAACAGCATCATAACAAACGGAGGGACGATTTTCATCGGCACAAGCCCCAACGGCGGCCTTTACGAATACGGCCTCGGTAAATTAACAAAAATTTACCCCCCAAAATCGGAAAAAGTGGAAAAAACCGAAAAAAGCGGCAGCAAACCAGCCGATGCGAATGAGCCTAACGACCCCAATATCGTTAAAGCCGAGCAGCACCTGTCCAACGAGCATATCTTCGCAATGGCCACCGACATTTCAGGAAGACTTCTTGTCGGCATAAGCGGTAAAAGGTGCGCATTGTGCCGCCTGGAAATGGGCAGACTCGAAACCATCTTTGAGCCGAACGATGCCAACGACACCAAATATATCTTCGCCGTCGCCCTGGACAAAAGCGGAAATATCTATCTGGGGACAGGCCCGAAAGGCAAAGTGTATATGCTCGATTCCTTCGGCAGACAGCCCCAGCTTATTTACACCAGCGCCGACAAAAACATACTCTCGCTCGCCGCCAAACAGGATGGCTTCATTTATGCCGGCAGTGACAGCAGGGGACTCGTATACAAGATAGACCCGGGCGCTAAAACAGCGACGGTTCTGTATGACAGCGAACAGGAGGAAATTACATCGCTGCTGTTTTTGAAAGACAGCGCCGGCGGTGCGGAAAATTTATATGCCGCCGCGACACTGGCACAGATTACAACCGCAGGAGCCGAAATTGCCCCGCAAATCTCGCTGCCCGGTCGGCCTGAGATGACGCCCGAAAAAAAAGATGAAAAAACAGGCAGTGGCAAAGGCGGCCTGCAGCTTAAAGTAGCCAATACCAAAAAAGATTCGGAGGAAAAACCGTCGTCGCCGAAACCGCCGCCCGCAAGGGAAGCCAAACCCGAAAGGGCCAGCTATGTATACAAGATAACCCCGGAGGGTTTCGTAACCGATATATTCACCGAAACGGCGGTCTTCTTCTGCCTGGCGCAGCAACAGGGCAAACTTCTGCTCGGCACCGGAAATCACGGCAGACTTTTCAGTATTGAAATAGCCTCAGAGCAAAATGCAGTCATTTATGAAAATAGGGATGTATCGCAGATAACAGCCGTAGTTGTGGTCGGCAATGATGTATACGTCGGCACAGCAAACCCTGCTAAACTGATAAAACTGGGCAGCGCCTTTGCCGCTGAGGGGACATACACCTCGGCCCTTGTCGATGCCGGCCAGCCTGCTCAATGGGGCAAACTCCAGGTCGAGGCAGACATCCCACAGACCTGCACCGTTTTGGCCGCCTGTCGCAGCGGAAACGTTAAAGATGTAAACGACCCCACCTTTTCGCCCTGGACAGAGCCCCTTGAGGTCAAAGAGCCGATACAACTGCAATGCCCGCTCGGAAGGTTCTGCCAGTACAAACTTGTCCTACGAAGCAGCGAGGCCGGCAAAACCCCGCTTGTAAGAGAAATCGCCGTTGCAGACACTGTCCCCAACCTGGCCCCGATAGTCGAGGAGGTCAGCGCAGCTCGCATCGAGGCGGCAGACAAGGCCGGTGTGTTAAAAATAACCTACAAGGCAAAGGACGAGAACAATGACAAGTTAATATACCAGGTAGATTTCAGAAAACTCGGCTGGACAAACTGGATTAAAATCAAAGACAAAATCGAAGCGGATAGTTTCGAGTGGGACGCCAGAACCGTTGAAGATGGCCGATACGAGATTAGAGTTGCCGCAAGCGACGAAAGAAGCAATACGACAGCGACAAAACTGACGGCAAGCAGAATAAGCGACCCCGTTGTGGTCGACAATACGGGGCCTGTTATTAAAGACTACTCGGTTAAAACCGAAGACAAAACAGTAACGCTGAAACTAAAGGCCGTCGATGAGCTAAGCGCAATCGACCGGCTGCAATACACCGTCGACAGCAGTGCAGACTGGATAGGCACCCTGCCCGATGACTCGGTTTATGACACAACCGAAGAAAATTTCACTATTGCGATAAAAGACCTCAAAGCCAGCGAACATATAATTTCTGTTAAAGTCGCTGATGACGTGAATAATACAACATACAAGACTTTCAATGTTAATATCGGGGGAAGCTGAATTGTCGTGCGATATATAGAATTTGAAAAAATCGCCAAAACGGTCGAATCGCTTTGCATAGAAACTAACTACCAATTGCCTGACGATGTTCTGGCCGCCCTCAAAAATGCCGCTCAAAAAGAGACCAGCCCCCTTGCCGCAGTATTATTAAATCAGCTTATTGAAAACGCCCGCATAGCAAAGGAAGAAAAAATCCCGCTCTGCCAGGACACCGGCCTGGCCATCGTCTTTATCGAACAGGGCGCAGATGTCACCGTAAAGGCCGCCGCCAATTTGACCTTGTATGATGCGGTCAACGCCGGTGTCACGGCAGGATATGAAAATGGCTACCTGCGAAAAAGCGTTGTCACCGAACCTCTGAACAAACGCACAAATACCGGCACAAACACCCCCGCCGTAATCCACCATACCGTTATGCCGGGCGACAGGCTCAAAATTACCGTTATGGCGAAAGGCGGCGGCTGCGAGAACAGAAGCCGGCTCAAAATGTTCAGACCCACAGCAGATAAGGCCGAGGTAATTGAGTGGATTGTCGGCGTCGTAAAACAGGCAGGCGCAGATGCCTGCCCGCCGTTTGTCGTTGGAGTCGGTATAGGCGGCAATTTCGAGCTTGGCTGCATCCTGAGCAAAAAAGCCCTGCTGCGTAACCTGGACAGCAAAAACAATGACGAATTTTACGCCCGCCTTGAGGCCGATTTGCTTTCAGAAGTCAACAAGCTCGGAATCGGGCCGCTTGGTCTTGGTGGAGACACTACCGCACTGGCCTGTATGGTGGAGACCGCTCCCTGTCATATTGCCTCTCTGCCGGTAGCGGTAAATATCGAATGTCACAGCCACAGGCACAAATCAATGGTCATTTAAGAAATGATGTGTTTTATGGAAGGCTTTAATCGTCAGTCTCGGCAAAGCATTTATTTCGATATTAGCTACGTCATAGCGCGCGAATGGCCCGGCGATGCAATGAGGCGTCTGGAGTTTCAAAAATCGCTCGCTGAAAAAAAACTGGATTTTTGTCAGGCCGCCACGGGACAGCGCGATATGACCCTGGTCCGCGTGGAGCAGTCCCCGTTGCAGGTCAAGACCGCCTCGCTCGGCCCGCAGGTTTCCGGCATCTGGGCAATCGCGGAGAATCCTGTTTACAGCCTTGAGATGTTCGGCAAAGAAGCCGACGCCGCCTGCGAGGCTTATCGCCACATCTGGCCCGGCGAGCCAGTTCAGGTTCTCCAGTGCAGCGCAAGGATTCGGCACCTGTATAGCTGCCAGGAACATTCGTTCAAATATTTATGGGAAGACCGCCTCGGCCAAAAACCGGAAGATTTCCACTGCCTCGGCAAAAGACCCGTTCTGGGCGGCGGCCTGCGCCTCGTTATGCCACCCGTAAAAGAAGACCCCGAACCCATCCAGATTGAAATCAAAATAGAATCTTTCTTCCGCGAATCGAAAAAAATGTTCATAGAAACCTTCTTCCTCTGGCCGAAACCTGTATTGCTGCCGGAAGACGCAAAGTTTGACAACCAGTCCCGCCTCAAAACCGTCGAAAAATACGCCACCGAAGACGTCTGCAGATTTCTCCTGCGGGATGAATCGTAGCAAAACTAAACCTTGCATGGCCTACGCTTTTTTTCGCCTTGCCGGCGCCTTGCCGCACAAATTCGCTATTGCTATATACCCCTCAACAGGAATCTGCTCAGGCCGGTCTGTAGAATTGATTGAACATTTTTCAAAAATCCCCTGCCAGTCGTTGATTTTCGCAAGCTCGCCCCCGGCAAGTCTCGCACACCCCTTTATCATCTTTCGCCGGTGCTGCATAAAAAGCGCAACCACGTCCCTGAAAATCTCCGCATTCTTTATTCGCCTCGCCTTTTCCTCGCTGCGAACAAACCCCACTATCGCCGACCAGACCTGCGGCTGAGGCCAAAAAACAGTCGGTTTCAAAATTCTTATCGTCTTCACATCGCCGCAGGCCCCCAGAAAAATACTCAGCGTTCCGTAATGCTTACTGCCCGGACAGGCCGTCATTCGCTCCGCTATCTCTTTTTGGACCGTAACATACATCGCATCCGCAATTAACGGCCCATCAATCAGGTTCATCATCACCGCCGATGCCGCATTATATGGCAGATTCGCAACCAGCAGAAACCGCCCCCTGCGGCCTTTGCGGGCAGATACAATCGCCTCCGCCACAACCGGACTGATAGTGTTTTTATTCTTAAGAATGTCAATGGTGATAATCTCGACATTTTTCTTGTCCGCAAGCTGTCCCTTTGTAATTTCCGTCAGGTTCTCATCAATCTCAACCGCTATCACCGCTCCTCCCCTTTCGGACAGCCCCTGCGTAAGAGACCCTGTCCCGCAGCCCACCTCGAGCACAACGTCGTCGCTGCTGATTTGCGCAGCCTCTATTAGCAGCCGCATAAGATTTAGGTCGATAAGAAAATGCTGCCCCAGCCGCTTGTCCGGCGAAATCCCCGCCGATGCGAGCAAAGACTGAATTTGATGCTTGGTCTGCATTACGAATAGCTTACGAGGTATTATTTCACTTTGATATTTGCATTTTAATTTTAGATTTTTTCGTGGCGGCCATTTGTATGGCAGTTGTTATGGCGGCCTTCATACCGGCGGGGTTGGCGACATTTTTGCCCGCGATGTCGAAGGCCGTCCCGTGAGCGGGCGATGTCCTTATTATCGGTATGCCGAGGGTAACATTGACCGCGCTGTCGAACGCCAGCAGTTTCACCGGTATCATTCCCTGGTCGTGATACATCGCCACCACCCCGTCGAACTCGCCGTTGACCGCCCGCAAAAAAAGCGTGTCCGCCGGAAACGGCCCAAGGCAGTTTATCCCCTGCTCCTGCGCAAGCAGTATCGCCGGTGATATTATTCGCTGCTCCTCGTCCCCGAACTGTCCCTCCTCGCCCGCATGAGGGTTCAGCGCAGCAACGCCGATTTTAGGGTTTTCTATGTCGAAGTATTCCTTCAACGCCTCATCCAGCAAATCTATCGGCTCAAAAACACACCCGATGGTAAATTTATGCCGCACCTCGAACAGCGCCTCGTGAATGGTCGCCAGCGCCATTTTCAGCGGCCCCGCAACGAACATCATCACCTTTCTCGGCGACTTGCAGCGGTCCGCAAGCATCTCCGTATGTCCCGGCCACTTGGCCCCGGCCAGCTTCCAGCTTGTCTTGTTTATCGGCGCCGTCACAATCGCATCCACAATCCCCGCCTTTGCCGCCTCAATCGCATCTAAGCAGAATCTCACAGACGCCTCGCCTGCAACCTTGTTGGGCGACTTCACCCACGACGGAACGGAATATTCGTCATAATCCGCCACCATAACCTTGTGCGGATACTCCCTGCTGATTTTCTCGTGCTGATGCCTGCCCCAGTATGGCTCAATCTCAGCCTTGTCGGCTGCGTAGCGAAGCTGCTCATCCATCCCGAAGACGATGAACTTCGCCGCCTTCCGCAGTGCCGGCTCAAACAGCGCCTTTACCACCACCTCCGGCCCAATCCCCGCAGGGTCCCCCATCGTCACTCCTATCACCGGCTGCTCATTTTTAGAATTCATATTATCAAAAGCCCGATTCTTTTAGTTTTTCTATAGTCAGTCCGCTGCCGGCGGATTTGAGCCTCTTGTTTACCGCCTTTATAATTATATCAGTTTCGATATTTACAACGCCGCCGACCTTTGCCCTGCCGAGCGTGGTCTTTTCGAGGGTTTGCGGTATCAGCGCAACGCTAAAAGCCGTTTCCTCCATTTCCGCAATGGTCAGCGAAACCCCGTCAACCGCAACCGAACCCTTGATTACCATTTGGCCAAGCAGTTCAGGGCTTACCGCAAATTTCATTTCAGCAAATTGTTCTCGGCGTTCAATTGCTTTGATTGTCGCAACCCCGTCGATATGACCCAGCACAAAATGCCCGCCGAACCGCTCGCCCGCCTTCATCGCCCGCTCAATATTCACCTGCGATGATGATGTTAATCCGCCCAAAGTCGTTTTCGCCAGCGTTTCGGCGCTTATATCGAAGTCCGCAAGACTGCCCGCCAGTTTAGCGACTGTCAAACACGCCCCGTTGACAGCCACGCTCTCGCCGACCTTGATTTCGCCGCCAATTTTGCCCAAATCCAACGTCAAAATCGCCCCCACGCCGCCCCGGCGAAACGACTTAACTCCGCAAATTGCCTCTATCAGACCTGTAAACATTTTTCTTACCTGCCTCTATGCTAAATTTTTCAGGGCTAAAAGTCAAAATAATTGCTGCCTCCTGCGGCGAACACGGCTTTTAGGTAAGCAATTTAGACCACCAAAATGAGAAATTTGCTTATTTCAGAAAACTTCCGAACAGGTTAAAACTCAAACCGGGCAGTATGGGGCTGCTAAAACCGAAAAGTAAATTTTTAGGAGAAAAACCAATGAAAACTCGAATTATGTTTCTGGGCATTATTGCAGTTGTAATCCTCTCAATCCTCACCGCTGTGTACGCCTTAACGGAAGAGAAAGAAATGAAAATGGAAAAGCATTGGCATCACAAATGCCCGTGTATGATGGCCGATGACCCGAACAACAAGGAAACGCTGGAAAAAATGGGTATGACCGAAGGGATGATGGAGCGGTGCAGGATGATGATGCACGCACGTATCGAAACCGATTCCCCCGAGGCCCTGCTTGCTATGAAAACCCATCTCTCGCTTACCGGTGAACAGGTCAGCAAGCTCAAAGCTATCGCCGAAAAAAGCCGAAAGGATTCTGACGCTCTCCTGACCGCCGGCCAGAAGGAAATCCTCCAGAAAATGGCTGGCACTCCCGACACAATGATGAAAATGCACCACGAAATGATGCCGATGATGAAAAAAATGGAGATGAAAGAGGAAACTATGGAAGAGAAGGGCGAAGAAACAACTATGACCAGCCAGTCCGCAACCAAAGAGATGACCGAGCAGAAATTTTGCCCCGTAACAGGCAAGCCCATCAACAAGCAATACTGGACAATGTATGAGGGCAAAAAAGTCTACTTCTGCTGCCCGATGTGCAAACCGGAATTTGATAAGGACCCGGGAAAATACATCAAAGACCTCCCGCAGTTCAAAAAATGACGCTTGGCGGCAAACCATCCAGCAAAGGCCGCATCCTCATAGTTAAAGGGCCGGCCATCCCGACCGGCCCTTGCTTTTAGCATACCAATATTTCACCCCGCACCAATCTTCACTCCCTCACCGCCGTCCCGCCGTGTTTTTTACTTTGTTATTCGAAATTCAAAATTCGATATTCGTAATTCAATTCCTTCCCTCCTGATTTCCTGCCCGCCCTGCTTGCCCTGCGAAGCACTGCCATTTAGGGCGAAGTAGGGAGCGAAGTCGAAGGGTCGAACTGCTTGATTTTTGATTTGCTTACTCCTTGCCCTTTTTACTGTTTAGTGTTATATTACCGCTTTAATACCGGAAGATGCGCCCCGCCGCAAGGAAGGTGGGTAAACCTTTGAAAGGAATAACGCCGATGAGGAAGTTTAGTGGGAAATAGAGGTTGTTCGATACAGAGAATTAGACCGTGAAACTATGGAATATGAGGTAGTCAGGAAAGGATAATATATGTCCAAAGGTCGCGATACTAAAAAAGATGTAAAGAAGAAAGCACAAAAAACGCTAAAAGAGAAACGGCTTGCGAAGAAAATGAAGAAAGCCGGCCTGTCCATATAATCAGCATTAGATAATGCGTTTATCACCTTTACTTGGCATTGCAGTTGAATGCCCACGGGCGAGCTCGCCTGCGTGAGTTAGGTAGGGTGCGATGAATCGCACCGATTCCGCGAGAAGGGATACTTCTTATGCCGGCAGATTTATACGCCTTTTACCCGTGGAGTTTACTCGCCGTAGGCGAGGCGGGCTGGCGTAAACACCCTGTCTTTCCCGTGTTATGTCCGCCTCGGGCGGATATAAGCATTGTTGAGTGCAGAAAACCTGAATACAATTAGGGAGTTGTTATGAAGAACAATTTAGCAATTTTTGAAGGATACAAAATACGCCGCCATTACGACGAGAAAACCGAAACCTGGTTTTTTTCGGTGGTGGATATTATACAGGTTCTGATACAGCAGCCCGATTTCCAGGCTGCCAGAAACTATTGGAAAGTCTTGAAAAACAGACTTAACAAAGAAGGCAGTGAAACGGTTACAAAATGTAACCGGTTGAAAATGGTTGCTGAAGACGGCAAATTACGCTTTACCGATGTTGCCAATGTTGAAACCCTGTTGCGGCTGATTCAATCCGTTCCAAGCCCCAAGGCCGAACCGATAAAACTCTGGCTTGCAAAAGTCGGTTACGAGAGAATGCAGGAAATGGCTGACCCGGCAAAATCGCTCGATAGAGCGCGGGAAAACTGGCAAAAGCACGGACGCGGCCAAAAATGGATACAGCAGAGAATGATGGGGCAGGAAACCCGCAATAAGCTCACCGACTACTGGAAAGACCACGACATCACAAAAGACGAAGAGTTTGCCATTCTCACCAATATCATTCATCAGGAGTGGGCCGATGTCTCCGTAAAAGAACATAAACGCATCAAGGGCTTAAAATCCCAGAATTTGCGCGACCATATGAGCGAGGCGGAATTAATCTTTACCGCCCTTGCTGAACTTTCAACCCGTCAGATTGCCCAGATTGCCGAAAGCGCCGAAGCCAGAGGATTGAGACCTCTGAAAAACTTCAGATTGCTTCGTCGCTGCGTTCCTCGCAATGACAAAAAGTGCGTTTTTACGTCATTGCGAGGCCTGTCGTTTAGGCCGTGGCAATCTATTGCGATCTCATAAGGGTTTTTCAGAGACCTCGATTGCCGGAAAACGAAATTGCCGGCAAAAAAAGCGGAGGTATTGCCAAAAAAGCCAGACTGGAACTGGAAGAAAAAACAGGCAAACGGGTTATTTCCGGGGAAAATTATTTGCCGCCGAAATCCGGTAAAAAATTAGGCGGGAAATAATATGACAAAGCATCGGGAACTTCTTATAATAGAAAAAAAGTCTCTGTTTCCCGTTTTATACAGTACGCCAGAGGCGTATAAAACTGTATAAGCATTGTTGGGCGTCAGAAAGACGTCGGTGTAAGGAATGACTATTAACCTGAATTCATGGTGGTGGCACGATGGCAAATAACTTTAAGAGTGACGATAGTTTCCTGAGAAAGCTTGCCGTCGGTGCCGCAGGCACGAATGCGACCATCGGCCGGTTGAGGGCAATGGGGTTCTACCCCATAGAACTTGAGCGCGGTTCCACCGGCTTCAAAATCTGGAAGAAAATTAAGATCAAGCGTGTCCGGGTTCCTGACATTCTGTGCTTGAACACCGGCCTACGGTTTGAATCCCGTGGCAAGACAAAACCTGAAATATCAATGTCCCATTCCCTGAATGACCCCAAGCGGGCATGGGATGCCGGCATGCGGGACGACGACCTTGTTTCTATCGTCGTCTTTCAACAGAACAACGATTCACCTGTTGACCTGAAACAGGTGTCCCCTGTTCACTTCGCCAGCGTCGAAGAAATGCGGAAAGCATTTACAGCCGGACAAGTGTCTATAACTCAACCAAAGGGAGTTGAAGAAGGCTCGGAAATCCGGGTGATGTGGACGTGTGCTGCTGCCAACCAGAAAGCAGTTGTTTCTGAAGTGGAATCCAGGAAGATCAGCTTGACACCTATCCCGACCGCACGGCGGCAGACTATCCAGTTGAGCCGAAGCAAGGGGAAGATAACTCTTGTGCCACAGGTCAAGGTAGGGGATACCGTTGAAGCCAATCAGATAGTGGCAGCGGTTGTGTCGGTATGCACAACACTTACCTGTCCCCCGCCTGTTGAGGAAGCCTACTTCATTGAAAAGCTCGCCAGCGTCAACCTGAGCGAGCGGTACGCCGCAGCCAAGGCTCTGCGGTATCGTGGTTACACTTCCGCCAAGCCGGTGCTTGAAGCCCGTATGAACGATTCCGACGAGGACATCTATGTCCAACTTGAGGCGGCAGCAGCTCTTGCAGCATACGACGACCCGGAGGGCTGGGAATTCATTGAGAACAAGCTCCGTAGCCCGGTTATGACCGTTCCCCTTGAAACGCAGCTTGAAACGGTAATTGTCGCATCTGAAATTTCCAAAGAGCGGAGCGAACGACTGTTGATTGAAGTATTGCAGGACAGGGACCGGGATGGTGAACTACGTGCCGGCGCAGCGTGGGCACTGGGACAGTTCGCTTCCCCAACATCAGCAACGGCACTTGTTGATACCTTCAATTCAAGTACCTTGGAGATAAAGATTGAAGCGGCACGAGCACTCCTGCGGATTGCAGAGCCGCAGGTTCCCCATTTGGTTGATCTTTTGAAGACCGGCGATCCCGCCAAGCGGGATGGAATTTCGTGGGTACTTGCCAGAACAGGCAAGTTCAATCCGGTGGATATGGTGGTAGGCACCGATGATAATCTCAGAAGGTGGATAAGCTACATTGCCGGCTATGGCAAAGATAAATTCGTTCAAGCCGATGTTGAAGCCATTTGCATGGCAGACCCCGAAGTTTACTTCGCCGCAAGCGTCCTATGGCAGATTGTGGTGAGCTGGGTCAATGACTTGAAGGAATACTGAAATGCAAAGCAAGCCTTTTTATTACACCAAGAAAGGTCAAGCCTACGTCGGAGATTCGCTTGAACTTCTGGCAGAATTGCCGGACGGCAGCATTGACTTTGTAATGACTTCCCCACCTTTTGCTCTAAGGCGTCAAAAAACCTATGGCAACGTTGAGGAGACGGAGTACGTTACCTGGATTAAGCCTTTCGGCAAAGAGGTGTTCCGGGTTCTGAAGGAGAGCGGTAGTTTCGTTCTTGACTTGGGGGGAGCTTATCGGTCAGGCATGCCATCCCGTTCGCTATACAACTTCAGAGTGCTATTGACCTTTTGCGACGAGATAGGGTTTCACCTTGCCGAAGACTTCTACTGGTTCAATCCGGCAAAGTTGCCATCACCAATTGAATGGGTAAACAAGCGGAAAATTCGGGCAAAGGATTCGGTTAACACGGTCTGGTGGTTTAGTAAGACCGACTTTCCGAAAGCCGACGTTCGGAAAGTGCTGGCACCGTATTCTGACCGAATGAAGAAGCTGATTGAAGACCCGGAGAGTTTCTATACGCCGAAAAAACGCCCGTCAGGGCATGATATAAGCGCCAGCTTCGGCAAGGACAACGGCGGGGCGATTCCTTCCAACCTCTTGTCCATTCCGAACACCGATAGCAATTCGAGCTATTTCCGACTTTGCAAGGAACTCGGACTAGAACGCCACCCGGCACGATTCCCTTTGGAACTTCCGGCGTTTTTTATCAAAATGCTGACCGATGAAGGCGATGTCGTTCTGGACATATTCGGCGGTTCCAATACTACCGGCTTCATCGCCGAAGCACTGAATAGGAAATGGCTGACCTTCGAGCTTAATCGGGAGTACCTTGTTGCGTCAGTGTTGCGGTTTCTTGAAGGGCATAGCATTAGTGTTATCAAAGAGACACTTGGCGAGCTTCAAGAAAATCAGGCGAACTATTCACTCGGCAAAGTATGCTGCAACATTGAGCCAGTTAAGACGGTCAAGCAAAGGCGTGAACAGATTAGTCAGCCGCGCCTATTCCCTTCTGAAGATGACTGCGAAGTAGATATTGGCAAAGAAAACGCTCAACAAGGCGCTCCGGTGAGACGCCGCTATCGCGTTGCTCCTGAGCCGGTGCGTTAGTCCGTCTTCTTTCCGGTGAAATCTGAGCAAGAAGCCCTTGACGAACCGACAGGTGAGCACTTCGCGGGCTTAAAACGCAATTTTTAAGTCAAAAACAGGTATTGCATATTTACAACAATGCATTGTAACCTTACTCCGTGGCAAAGTAAGCGTGACCTGAGGCAGATGAAGTCCACAGGATGGCTCCCGAAGGGATGGCCAAGTCCATTGCGCCACGTTATCTGTCACAGATGAAGGGCACTGGGCGGTTGAAGTGCAAACCGTTCCGATGAATTCCGAGACGACATCGGGCAATTAAAGACAAATTGTCTGAGCAACTTGCGCCTTATGCATAAGCCCCGGCTTTTCCCTTGTTGCAATGCCATAATCGTTGGACTCGGGGACAAGGTTTATTGCCTTTACACGCTGAAAATCTGAAATCTTAAATCTCAATTCCGCCGACACCACATCATTCCAACCTTAATCCGCACTTAAAAATTTTTGCATTTTGATTTACCTTGCCACTAATCACTTACCACTGACCACTAATCACGAATTCGGCCAGCCGCAAAGCCATTTGCGGGTCATCGCCAGATGACCGGTGGACGCAGGCAGGGCTTTCGCACCCCTTAGGGGGAGGACAGTGCGTGTCGAGTACACCCCACTGGCCGAAAAAAATCCGTGTTAATCCGTGTCAATCCGTGGTTGCAATGAATTAAAAATTCTTCGTGTCCCTTCGTGTTCATTCGTGGTTAAATTATTTTTTTACAACGAACTTAAAATTCTTCCTGTCCCTGCAATCTGTAGGCAGGGATGCGCTCTCTGCCTGCCCTTCGTAGCCGCTTCGGCGAAGAAGGGTGTCCTCTTGCTCTGTGGCTTTGAAATATCCTGTTAATCCTGTCTAAAAAAAACCGTGTAAATCAGTGTCCTAATGTGGTCAAATTTCAATCAAATGCGCCTGGTGCTTCGCCCCAAAATCTGAAAAAAGTAAAAATTTTTCAAATCCCCTTACTCCTTATCCCATAACAACTTATCTCTTTTTTGCCTGCCCTTCGTAGCCCGCAGGGCGAAGTAGGGTCAACCCAAATACGCATCTCCGCCCAATTATGGGAAGATTCTATATCCCAATGTGGCTAAGCCATCCCTGACAGGATTGAGTGAAATAAAATTTAATAAAAACAAAAAAATCTGTGAAAATCTGTGTTAATCTGTGGTTAATTTTCGTTAAGTCCTTGTTATGACAATACTTAAGCAAAAACACTGGTGTTTTCTGATGCATTTTGACGTATCTCTGATGTATTTTGGAGTGCTTCTGAATCACTTAGAGTGCGTTCTGATTACATCTGGATACCTTCTGATTACAACTGATTACAACTGATTACATCTGATAACAGTTAGCACACACCAAATCCCGCCCCTACAATCCCTTGGGGATGGCTCCCGTAAGGGATGGCTGACGCCATTACGCCATCGTTAAATTTTACCCATCTTACCACCATATTTATGATGTGTTAGTTTTATTTTTGAGTTTGATTATACGGCGTGGAATTTGGTATCATATTGCCCTTATTAGAGTTATGGATTTATAGGATTGCTTTATTATGACAGAGCAGAAGAAATATTCAGCGGTCATTTTCGACCTTGACGGCCTGATTCTCGATACGGAAACCATCGCCCGCAAAGCCTGGCGGCGTGCCGCCTCCGATTTCGGCTTTATCCTCGATGATGCCCTCTACCAAACTTTAATCGGCTTTACTACGCCGGACATAGAAAAAGTGCTGCAAGGCGTTTTCGGCAAGGGGTTTAACGCAAAAGAGGCGATTAAATTAGCTTATGGCTATTTCGATGAATATGTCGAGAAAGATGGAATTGCGATAAAGCCGGGCTTTTTTGAACTGCTGGATTTTCTGGATGGAATCAAGTTTCCCAGAGCGCTGGCAACCTCATCGAGCAGGGCTTTTGCCGGGCGGAAACTTACCGCCTCAGGACTTATCGGCAAATTCGAGGTTGTTATATGCGGCGATGATATTCAGAACGGCAAGCCTGCTCCCGATATTTTTCTGGCGGCGGCTGAGCGGTTAAAGGTTGCGCCGGCAGAGTGTCTGGCGCTTGAAGATTCGGATAATGGCGTTCGGGCGGCATATAACGCCGGTATGACGGTAATTATCGTTCCAGACCTGAAACAGCCCTCAAAAGAGATTATGTCGATGGCCCATCGGGTTTTTCCTTCTTTGCAGGAGGCGATGCCGTTTTTACAGGCAGTTATCAGGACGGCTGGCTGAATCAAAATGTGATTTTGAAGTCTTTATATTGAGGGTCGAAGGCGGCGTCCTCGATTTTGACCTCTGCGATGTAGCTGCCGATGGTATTTTTAATTTCCTGGACGCACTTGTCGATGTCATCGGGCTGGCCTTGAGCGAGCATTTCGACGCCGCCGTTTCTTAAGTTGCGGACAAAACCGGTCAGCTTATAGTGATTGGCTACACTGAGAGCTGTGAAGCGAAAGCCGATGCCCTGAACTTGGCCGGCGAAGATTATATGTTTTGCGACCGGGTTCATTATGTTTTATGTTAATCTTCAGCGGTTTTAAGTGCAAGGGGGCGGTATAGAAATAAATTTAGCGTTCACCATCAGGTTAAATCGTGGTATAATCCCCCCGTTTTTGAGGCTCATTATTATGCCAAAAGCTGAAAGCAGAAAAATCGACAGGGATGAGCAGATTTACCAGCTTATAACGCTGGTGGCGGGGAGATTTTCTCTTCAGGAGGCGCTGGACAAACTGGCTGAGGGGGCAGTGAAGATTACGGGCGTCAAGGCCTGCTCAATTCGACTATTAGACGAGGAGGCAGGCGAGCTGTATATGCGAAGCACTTATGGTTTAAGTGAGGAATATCGCAACAAGGGGGCTGTTACTAAAGATGACCCTGTAATAAAGGCGGCGTTTGCAGGGGAGGCGGTAGTTGTGGATGATATGCGAGTCGATGACAGGGTCAGGTATAAAGAATCAACGATAAAAGAGGAGCTTGTCAGCCAGCTTACGGTTGCGATGAAGTTCAGGGACAAGGCGATAGGTGTGCTGAGATTATACAGTCCTGAGCCGAAACATTTCGGCAGAAGCGACATTAGTCTTGCGAGGGTGGTTGCTTCACAGTGTGCAGTGGCGATAACGAATGCCAGGTTATATGCGGAGGCCATCGAAGGTGAGCGAATGGCTGAACAGATGCGGCTGGCAGGGCTTATTCAGCGAAGGATGATTCCGGAGAGCGCACCGAAGATACCGGGATTGGAGATAGCGGCTATGTATATACCCTGTTTCGACGTGGGCGGCGACCTTTACGACTTTCTTAAAATAGGCGACCATTGCATCGCAGTGGTGATTGCGGATGTGATTGGTAAGGGTGTGCCGGCTGCGATTATGATGAGCTCGTTTCAGGGTGCGGTGCGGGCGTATGTTGACGCCGAGCGTGACAAGAACGGCATTGGGAATATTATCGCTAAACTCAACAAAATGGCGTGCAGCAGTTGCAAGGCCGGCGAGTTTATCACGTTGTTTTATGCGGTTATCGATGCCAAAGCGAAGACCATAACCTACTGTAATTGCGGGCATGAGCCGACGTTGCTGATAAGGGGCGGCGAGATTACGGAATTACAAAAAGGCGGTATTGTTCTCGGAGTTGAGGCCGACGCCAAATATGAAACGGAAACCGTCAAATTGCAGGAAAATGATTGTTTGCTTTTCTATACCGACGGGCTGGTTGATGCAGCCAATTTCGATGGCGATTTCTGGGGCAGGGAGAGAATGGTTAAGGTTGCGAATGATTTTGCTGAAGGCACGGCGGAGCAGATGATTAAAAATATGCTTGTATACAGGCGGCGGTTTGTAGGGCTTGCCAGGCAGTTTGATGACACGAGCGTCATCGTTGTGAAGGTGAAAAAGACGGCGGAATAAGCGGTTCGATTTCAGAAAGTGGCAAATCTAATCATTACAATCGATGGGCCGGCGGCGAGCGGTAAAAGCACGATGGCAAAACTGCTGGCAGAGCGGATTGGAGCAAGTTTTCTTGATACAGGCGCTATGTACCGTGCGGTTACGCTGGCGGCAATGCAGGCGGGGGTTGATATGAGCAATGAGGAAGAGTTGCTCGGTGTTTTGGCGGCAAATAAATTTGAATTTGCCGTAAAAGAGGGCAAAACGGCCGTTTTCATAAATGGTGTGGATTTTACTGAGCAGATACGCGACCCGAAAGTTACAGCCAACGCCAGGTATGTTGCGTCGGCGGCCAGGATGCGGGAAAAATTAGTTGAGATGCAAAGACAGTTTGCAGCCAAAGAAAAACGGATTGTTACCGAGGGACGCGACCAGGGGACGGTTGCTTTTCCGGACGCCGATATAAAATTTTACCTGACGGCTGATATAAATGAGCGTGCCAGGCGAAGGCAGGCCGAATTGCGTGCCAAAAGCGACAAGGCAAATTTGGCACAGATACGCAAGGCCATCGAGGACAGGGACGAGAGCGACCGCAGCAGAGCGAGCGGGCCGATGATACCGGCCAAAGACGGAATTGTTGTCGATACCACCAGCCTGAGCATAGAGGATGTTGTGGAAAAGCTTTTTGGCTATGTGGAAAAGAAATGTCTAAAAAAATAAGGGAAATATGGTTTCGTTTTGCACGCTGGCATTGCAGGATTTTTTGCAGGCTATTTTTCCATTTGCACATTTTCGGCCTGGAGAATATTCCGCAGAAAGGGGCATTGGTATTGGCGAGTAACCACCAGAGCTTTCTTGACCCGCTGCTTGCCGGGATATTTGTGAAAAGGCCGTTATATTTTCCAGCTCGCCATACGCTTTTTGAGAAAAAATTTCGCGGTAAGCTGTTTCATTCGGTTAATGCCCTGCCGCTAAGACGCGGAGAGGCTGATTTATCTGCGATAAGGATGGTTATCGGGATGCTAAAAGAGGGCAACGGTTTTTGTCTCTTTCCGGAGGGTACGCGAACAAAAGACGGGAAAATTGCGCCTTTCAAGCCGGGTTTTGGCCTTTTGTGCAGGCGCGGCGGTGCGGCGGTTGTGCCGGTGCTTATTGACGGGGCGTTTGAGTGTTGGCCGAGGAACAAAAAATTGTTTTCGCCGGGCGCACATATTACTGTATGCTATGGTCAGGCTATACCGGCCGAGCGGGTGGCTAATATGAATGACAGGGAACTGGCCGAGAACCTGACTAATACGCTGCGTCAAATGCAGACCGATTGCAGAGTCAGTAACGGCAAAGAACCTTATGATTACGGGGGATGATTGGTTTTATGAAAGTAATAGTTGCGGAAAA
>Ga0315283_10001094_pt1 | contig 21269 bp, 17 predicted proteins | sample YL17G09_0_MG_FD_204541 | JGI IMG/M metagenome (GOLD analysis project Ga0315283, IMG submission 204541) | Sediment microbial communities from Yellowstone Lake, YNP, Wyoming, USA - YL17G09_0 | ecosystem: Environmental > Aquatic > Freshwater > Lake > Sediment | place: USA: Wyoming | collected...
ATCCTTTCTCAGAAACAACAAGAATATCTTTTTCTTTATTCTCAATAGTGATCATACCTATTACAAAATCGCTGTGTTCGCTGGCGAGCCTGATACCTCTCACACCAGAAGCAGTCCGGCCCATTGGTCTGACTGATGCTTCCGGGAATCTTATTGCGCGTCCCGATTTTATAGCCAGCATAATGTGGTGCCTTCCGTTAGTCATCCTGGCTTCAAGAAGTTCATCGCCCTCCCTCACAGTAATGGCATTAACTCCATTGATCCTCGGTCGTGAATATGCTTCCAGGGATGTTTTTTTAATAATTCCTTTTGTTGTGCATAGAACAATGAAGTTATTATTAATATATTCTGAATCATTCAAATTCTTGACATTAATGAAAGCTCTTACATTATCCTCAGGTTCAATGCTTATAAGATTCTGCATAGCTCTTCCTTTAGAAGTTCTGGAACCTTCAGGAATGGCGTAGACTTTTAACCAGTAACATTTTCCGTTCCTTGTAAAGAAGAGCATAGTGTTATGCATAGTAGCAATATAAAGATGCTCAATAAAATCCTCGTCCCTTGTTGCACCGCCTTTGGCTCCTGTTCCTCCCCGGTTTTGTCTGCGGAATTCGGTTAATGGTGTCCTTTTAATATAACCCATATGAGAAATAGTTATTACCATTTCATCATCGGCATAAAAATCTTCAGGATTAAACTCTTCAGCATTAGGAATTATTTCAGTCCGTCTTTTATCACCATATTTTTCTTTTATTTCCAGAAGTTCATCTTTAATAATTTTCATTTGAAGGTCAACACTTGCAAGAATACTTTTTAAGTATTCAATCAGTACTATTATTTCCTGGTATTCAGCTCTTAATTTTTCCTGCTCAAGACCGGTAAGCTGGCGAAGACGCATTTCTACTATTGCCCTGGACTGGATATCTGAGAGTGCAAACCGTTCCATCAGCCTTTCCCTGGCCATTTCAGGAGTCTGTGATGATTTGATTATTGCAATAACCTCATCGATGTTATCACTGGCAATTATCAGTCCCTCAAGTATATGAGCTCTTTTTTCAGCCTGATCAAGGTCGAATTTTGTTCTTCTAATGATAATTTCGTGACGATGCTTTACAAAATAATGAATTAAGTCCCTGGTATTTAGTGTCTTGGGTCGCCCCTTTACAAGTGCAATATTATTAACGCTGAAAGATGTCTGAAGTGAAGAATATTTATAAAGGTTATTCAGAACAACATTTGCACTGGCGTCTTTCTTAAGAATTATAACAATGCGCATTCCGTTGCGGTCCGATTCATCATTAATATAGGATATCCCCTCAAGTTTTTTCTCATTTATAAGATCAGCTATCTTACGGATCATTTCAGCCTTATTCACCATATAAGGAATCTCATTTACAATAATGCATTCCCGTCCTGAATGAGTAAGTTCAATTTCAGTCTTTGCCCTTACTACTATCCTGCCTCTGCCGGTTTCACAGGCATCTTTTATTCCCTGTTCACCATAAATTATCCCTCCTGTGGGGAAATCAGGTCCCTTTACATATTGTAAAATTTCTTCAGTGGTAATATTATTATTATCAATATAGGCAATTGTTGCGTCAATAATTTCCGAAATGTTATGCGGAGGCATGTTGGTTGCCATTCCCACAGCTATACCTGAAGCTCCATTTACCAGAAGGTTAGGGATTCGCGTTGGCAGAACAGCAGGTTCAGTTAATGAATCATCAAAATTGGGCTGGAAATCAACGGTATCCTTGTCAATATCAGCAAGTGTTTCCTCTGCAATTTTTTTAAGCCTTGCCTCTGTATATCGCATTGCAGCAGGGCTATCGCCATCGACCGACCCAAAGTTGCCCTGTCCGTCAACAAGAGGATACCTCAATGACCATTCCTGTGCCATCCTAACCATAGCTTCGTAAACTGAAGAGTCGCCATGTGGATGAAATTTTCCCAGCACCTCTCCCACTATCCTTGCTGATTTCTTATACGGTTTATTTGATAGTACACCTAGTTCAGACATTCCAAAAAGTACCCTGCGATGGACCGGCTTCAGACCATCTCTCACATCAGGTAATGCCCGCGACACAATAACCGACATCGAATAGTCGATGTAGGCAGACTTCATCTCCTCCTCAATATTAACCTTAACGATTCTCTCTCTCTCTGACATAACAGATTATTAATTAAGTATTTACAAATAAACCTTTATACAGGGGTTTAGAATTACGAAAATAGTTAATATTTGGTTATTTTTGACTTTTTCAGAATGTGAATTTTTAACATTCTTTGTTCATAAATAGGCATGAAAATTGTCATACAGATATTATGCATAATTTAACTTTGGAAAATTAGTTATGCGTACTTTTGTCGGACCTTATCTGACATAATGTCGGTTAACTTTTTTTAATCAGATAATTGATAGACCAAAATATGGATTCACAATTTTCGCAAAGGGTTAAAGATATTCTTGGTTATTCCAAAGAAGAGGCTATAAGGCTGGGAAACAGCCATATAAGTCCTGAACATCTTTTCCTCGGCATACTGAGAGATGGAGAGAGCGTTGCGATAGAAATCCTGATAAACCAGGGGATTGATCTTCTGGTACTTAAAGGATCTCTGGAGAAAAGTATAAAGGTGGAGAGCCCTGTCCCTGTGGCTGACCATGAGGTTATCCCCCTTTTAAGAAGCACAGAGCGGATACTTAAACTTGTCTACCTTGAAGCAAAGGCCTTAAAAAGTAACTCCATCGATACTGAGCACCTGCTTCTGGCAATACTCAAGGATGAAAATGCTTTGGTGACAAGGTTTCTTTCAGAATTGGATGTTGACTACCAGTCAGTACGCAGGATGGTTGAGGCAGAATCACCTACCTCAAAAGCTGATTTTCCAAGAGATGAAGATGATGAAGGTCAAAGTTTTAGCGGCCAGGGTAAAGGCCAGCCCGCCTCCCCATCTTCACCCAAATCATCCTCTGACACACCTGTCTTGGATAATTTCGGCATTGATCTTACAAAAGCCGCAGAAGAAGGCCGGCTCGATCCGGTTGTTGGCAGAGAGAGGGAGATTGAGCGATTGGCTCAGATATTATCAAGAAGAAAAAAGAATAACCCTGTCCTTATTGGTGAACCCGGAGTTGGAAAATCAGCAATTGCTGAAGGGCTTGCTTTGCGGATAATTAAAAAGAATGTCTCAAGAGTTCTTTTTAATAAGAGAGTGGTTGCACTTGACCTTGCCTCAATAGTTGCAGGAACAAAGTACCGCGGGCAGTTTGAAGAAAGGATGAAAGCAATTCTGAATGAGCTTTCAAAAAACAACAACATAATCCTGTTCATTGATGAGATTCACACCATTGTTGGCGCCGGAGGAGCAACAGGCTCACTCGATGCTGCAAATATGCTTAAGCCTGCTCTTGCTCGTGGTGAAATTCAATGTATCGGTGCAACTACCCTGGATGAATACCGTCAGCATATTGAAAAAGACGGCGCTCTTGAGAGAAGGTTTCAGAAAGTAATTGTTGAACCAACTTCAATTGAAGAGACAATTATTATTCTCCATAATATTAAGGAGAGGTATGAAGAGCACCATAATGTAATGTACACCGATGATGCCATTGATGCATGCGTGAAGCTCACAAACCGGTACATATCTGACCGGCACCTCCCCGACAAGGCTATTGATGCTCTTGATGAGTCTGGTTCAAGGGTTCATATTTTAAATATTGTAGTTCCTGAGAAAATCCTTTCACTGGAAAAACAGTTTGAGGAGACAAAAAAGGAAAAAATGATGGCAGTTAAAAATCAGAATTTCGAGAAAGCTGCCAGTTTCCGTGATCGTGAAAAAGACCTCCTCGACATGATCGATCAGGAAAAGAAAAAGTGGGAAAAGGAACTTGCTATTAACCGCGAAACAGTTGATGCTGAAAAGGTTGCTGAAGTTGTTGCAATGATGACAGGTGTTCCTGTTCAGAGGATTGCTCAGACGGAAGGAACCAGATTGTTAAAAATGGCTGATGAACTGAGAGGAAGTGTTATTGGACAAGATGAAGCCATTTTTAAAGTTGTGAAATCAATCCAGAGGAACAGGGCTGGTCTCAAAGATCCAAATAAACCGATCGGAACATTCATATTCCTGGGGCCAACTGGTGTGGGAAAGACACAGCTGGCAAAAGTGCTTGCCAAATTCCTTTTCGATACCACAGATAATCTGATCAGGATCGATATGAGCGAATACATGGAGAAGTTTTCTGTATCAAGACTCGTTGGAGCGCCTCCAGGATATGTAGGTTATGAGGAGGGTGGTCAGCTTACAGAGAAAGTGAGAAGAAAACCCTATTCAGTTGTGCTACTTGATGAAATTGAGAAGGCTCACCCTGATATTTTTCATATTATGCTTCAGGTACTTGATGAAGGACAGCTTACTGACAGCCTTGGAAGACGTGTAGATTTCAGGAATACAATCGTGATTCTGACCTCAAATATTGGGACCAGACAAATAGCTGAATTCGGGCATGGTATAGGTTTTGACACATCGACCAAAAAGGCTACCAGGGATGAACAAACCAAGAGTATCCTGCAAAAAGCTCTTCAGAAAACATTTGCTCCTGAATTTCTGAACAGGATTGATGATGTAGTAATGTTCAATTCCTTAGGAAAAGAGGAGATAAATAAAATTATTGATCTTGAATTGAAAGGCCTGTACGACAGGGTCAAATCGCTTGGTTATCAGCTGAAAATTGCAACTGCCGCCAGAGATTACATTGCTGAAAGAGGTTTTGATGCAAATTATGGAGCAAGACCCCTGAAGCGTGCGATTCAAAAGTATATAGAAGATCCTATGGCTGAGGTTCTGATTAAAGCCAGCCTTCACGAAGACGATTGTATTCATGTTGGATTTAACAGTGCCAAATCGGAAATAAAGATTAAAATTCAGAAGAAGAAAGAAGAGCTTCTTTTGCCACCAACTACTTAAATATCAGTAGGTTTAGGAGTAAAAAGGCTTTCCATACAAATCAAAATCAGTTGATTGTGTTATCAGGATTTTGTAAAAACTACCTGGTTTAAGATCATATTCAACGGAAATGAGCACCTCCTGGTCTACCTCAGGGCTATCGTATTCAGTTCTTCCAACAAAATACTCACCTTCTTTTCTGTCGATGATAACCTTAAATACTTTACCAACATGAGATTCATTTAATTCTGATGAAATATTTTGTTGTAATTCCATCAGTTCAGCAACTCTTGATTCTTTTACCGATTCGGAAATTTCATCTTTGTATTCATTGTACGAATATGTGTCCTCTTCATGTGAATAAGCAAAGACACCAAGCCTGTCAAATCTGAAACCTGAAATAAAATCTTTGAGTTCTAGAAAGTCGTGTTCAGTTTCTCCTGGATGTCCGACAATAAGGGTTGTTCTTATAACAGCATCTGGAATTTCTTTATGTAGTTTATTTAGAACAGCTTCAGTCTCCTGCCTGTTATGTGATCTTCTCATCAGACCAAGCATATTATCTGTAATATGTTGAATCGGGATGTCAATATAACGGCATATCCTTGGATTTTCACTGATTAGAGGTATAAGGTCCATTGGGAAATTAGCAGGGTACAGGTAATGAAGACGAATCCACCCGATCGCTTCAATATTTAACAATTGAGAGACCAGCTCAGGTAAAGATTGTTTCCTGTAAAGATCAAGTCCATAATAACTTAAGTCTTGTGCAATTAGAATTAATTCTATAACCCCATTATTTGCCAGGTGTGATGCTTCTTCCACAAGTTCCTCAATCGGGCGCGAGATATATTTTCCTCGGATGGACGGAATAGCACAAAAGGCACATGTACGGTCGCAACCTTCTGAAATTTTTAAATATGCGTAATGTCCGGGACCGGTTATTGTTCTGTCAGTTAGAAGGTCATTCCTTAGATTCACTCCCAGTTCATTCAATACATCGGTCATGTTATTGACTCCGAAATACCTTTTGACTTCAGGTATTTCGTGTTTAAGTGCATCCATATATCGTTCTGAAAGGCAGCCCATAACATAAAGATTATTAATATGTCCGGCTTTCTTAGCTTTGACAAAACGGAGGATTGTATCGACACTCTCTTCCTTTGCATCATTAATGAAGCCGCAGGTATTTATGATTACGGTTCCGGCTGAAGTATTGCCGGGATTATAAATTACCTCATAACCTCCGGCATTGAGTTGTGTAAGAAGTAATTCCGAATCAACAATATTTTTGGAACACCCTAATGTTACAATATTGATTTTTTTGTTCTTCATTCTGATATATTCAATGTAGGGCGTTTTACAAATATTAGTGGATATACAGTTATCAGGAATATCGAAATTATAATCTATTTCGAGCTGAAAAGGGAATCAACAAAATCAAAGCGGTTGAATATCAGAAGGTCTTCAAGCTTTTCGCCGATGCCAATATATTTTACAGGTATCTTAAACTGATCAGAAATGCCAATTACTACTCCCCCTTTTGCGGTGCCATCGAGTTTTGTTATTGCCATCGCAGTTACGCTGGTAGCTGCAGTGAACTGCCTGGCCTGTTCAAATGCATTTTGGCCTGTAGATCCATCCAGAACCAGGAGAACTTCATGCGGGGCTTCCGGGATGACTTTTTCCATAACTCTTTTAATCTTAGATAGTTCAGTCATGAGATTGATCTTGTTATGAAGCCGCCCTGCTGTATCAATGATAACGACATCATTTCCTCCGGATACTGCGGATTTGAGAGTATCATATGCAACTGATGCCGGATCTGATCCCATTTGCTGTTTTACAAGCGGAACTCCTACCCTGTCAGTCCATATCTGGAGCTGATCGATCGCGGCCGCACGGAAGGTATCAGCAGCTCCGACAAGTACTTTTTTACCGGCAGATTTGAATTGATATGCCAGTTTTGCGATGGTAGTTGTTTTTCCGGAACCATTTACTCCAACAACCATAATTACAAACGGAGTATTTTTTAAAGGCGAGGAGAAGTCAGATTCAGAAGCAGTTTGATTTTTTTCGAGTAGCGCAACTATCTCTTCTTTAAGAATAGCATTCAGTTCATTGGTATTTAAATACTTATCTTTTGCTACCCTGGCTTCAATGCGTTCAATTATATTAAGGGTGGTTGCAACTCCGACATCAGAAGAAACCAATACTTCCTCCAGATTATCAAGGACTTCATCATCGACTTTTGATTTACCTGCAACGGCTCTTGAGAGCTTATGGAAAACACTCTCCTTAGTTTTTTCGAGACCTTTATTAAGGCTCTCTTTTTTATCTTTCCCAAGAAATCCCAGCAAAGCCATCAGGTAATAATTTTTTTTAAAAGTAAATATAAAAAAAGCTTCCTTCTGCAAAGAAGAAAGCCATGAATATCGTATAAGCAATAAATTCTGTTACTTCTTTGCGAAGAAGTCTTTAATATGATCATTATGAACGATCTCTTCTTTGAACAGGTAAGCTCCGGATTTATCGGACCTGGTCATTTTAATACATTTGGTAAATGCCTTACCGGCACCTGTCTTAAGTGTTGCAACAACTTTCTTTGCCATGGTTTAAACTATTTACTTGATTTCTCTGTGAAGTGTATGTTTTTTAAGAATAGGATTGTATTTCTTCCTTTCAAGACGATCAGGAGTGTTTTTCCTGTTTTTCGTGGTAATATATCTTGATGTTCCTGGTTGTCCGCTCTCTTTATGTTCAGTACATTCCAGAATTACCTGTTGCCTGTTACCTTTAGCCTTCTTTGCCATTTTCTATCCTGTTTTAATAATTCAAAATGTAACCTTTTTCTTTTGCTTCCTTAAGCACAGTTGTGAGTCCCTTTTTACTGATAAGACGGATACCTGAAGCCGATATTTTAAGTGAGATCCACCTTTCTTCTTCAGGCAGGTAATATTTTTTTACAAAAAGATTAGGATAGAATTTCCTCTTAGTCCTCCTCTTCGAATGCGAAACGTTGTTTCCGACCATCGCCTTTTTCCCTGTAACCTGACAAATCTTTGACATTGATATTTGTTTTACTTCTTAACTAACGTTTGTCCTTTTAAAACGAAGCGCAAAATACGTGATTTTTATCTGATTAAACAAATATTTAATCTACTTTTTTTGAACAGCCTTCAGAAATGAAGGTTAATATTTGATTATCTGTTTTCTAAGGAGGTTTAAAGCTGCAAGGGAAAACCTTTTAATATTAGTAATTCTTTCGTTTCCGAAAACACGCTTTTCAGAAACAATCTCTTTTTCTGAGGCAACTGCTATCCATACAGTTCCAACCGGCTTTACTTCTGTACCACCGTCCGGTCCTGCTATACCTGATGTAGCAACAGCATAATCTGTTTTGAGTAAGTCTCTTGCTCCGATTGCCATTTCCTGTACAACATTTTCGTTTACAGCTCCATTTTTTTCGATTATATCTTCCTGCACTCCAAGTAATTGTGATTTAATAGAATTAGCATAAGCGACAACAGATCCTTTGTAATAAGCTGAGCTTCCCGGGACACTTGTTAACATATGAGCAATTTCTCCACCTGTGCAGCTCTCAGCAGTACAGACCGTATTATTCTTCGCTTTTAAAAGTTTTCCGATGACCATTTCGAGCGACTCTTCATTTTCTCCATAGATAAACTCAGGAATGATCTTATATAGTTTATTCACCTGGTCGTTGATCAGATTTGATACAGACTCATGTTCTGTACCTGTACCGGTAAGTCTCAATTTGATTACCCCTGAAGCTGGAAGATATGCAAATTTAATATTTTCAGGAAGTCCGGCTTCAAAACCGGTAAGCATCTCTGCCAGTTTCGCTTCAAAAGTACCATATGTCATTATATTTCTGTGAATTATGATCTGTGATGTGAAGCGTTTACTCAATTCAGGTAGCACATGTTCTGTCATTATATGCTTCATCTCATATGGAACACCAGGCATTGAAATGAATATTGTCCCATCCTTTTCAAACCACATACCGGGAGCGGTTCCGGTTGCATTTTTAAGAACTCTGCATGATTCAGGAACCTCCGCCTGTCGACGATTGTTTTCATTCATTGGGAAATTACGGCGACTCATCATACCTTCAATCATCCTGAGTATTTCCACATTAGTAACAAGATGGGTTTTGAAAAATTCACACAATGTCTGTTTTGTTATATCGTCACTTGTCGGACCAAGTCCGCCGGTTATCAGAACAACATCAGTCTTTCCTGCTGCTTCATGCAATGTATTAATGATATCTTCCCTCCTGTCGTGGATTGATATCATACGATAGACATCGAATCCGGCTTTACTTAATTCTGCACCCATCCATGCTGAGTTGGTATCGATTGTTTGTCCAATCAGAAGTTCATCACCTATTGTTATTATTGCTGCCTTCATTATTAAACTGAATTAACTATTCTACAAAAATATATTTTGTAAGTATCTGTATCAAAATACAAATCTATTGATTTTCTTCGTTTACCCTTTTTTGTGAGATACTCATTACTACATGTTACTTTCTTTTTCTTGATAAAAAGAAAGTAACCAAAGAATAATCAAGGCTGCAGATAATTTTGGGGCTACTGTTTTTCGTCTTGTCAACGCAATACAACACGGTCGCTTTGCTCCCTCAAACAGTATTGCTTACAGCAGGCCCTCACTGCAAGCTTCAAAACAATCGTTTTATCCCAAAATTATCTGAGGCCGCTTGAAATCCTATCAACTTTTAAAATCTTACAGTATCCTCTGAGTCACTGTGAAAGGGCAAACCGGAAATGGTGCGAACTGCAGCCAAAACGGTAGCGCCAATAAGGCAAGTGAAGCAGGCGCCCGTTTTGGCTGAAGTTGGCATTTGTCGGGCAAAAAACGTATTTGAGGAGGGACCAAATATGTTTGGAGTTGATGATTATCTGCATCAGGTATTATTTTGTGCACAATATGAATACCAGGACTGGAGGTTTTTAGCAATTGCATTTTTAAGTTGGTTTATGTAAGCGAGGTGCTGTACCGGATAACCTTTTTTTATTGTGCTTCGATTGAAAATAAACTTGACTTTGGCTTTTAGGAGGTGTAACTTTGATTTAATAATCATCAATAAGAAATTAACCTAAAAGTTTGAAACATGAAAAAAATTACCGTACTATTTTACACCTGCATCATTTTAATCGGATGCTCTCGCACACCAAAAGTGGATACTCTTACTGAAGCAAATGCAATCCGCGATCTTGAAGATCAATGGACTGTCGCACTCCAGAATGGAGACACTGACAAGATCATCGGCTTTTTTACGACCGAGGCTGTACAGATGAAGCCGAACACTCAAATTTTCATTGGCCTACAAGCCATCCGGAAAGAAAGAGAATCCTTTTTTACAGATACTACTTTGCTCCATAAAACCTATTCAAGCAAAATCGATATCATAGAAATTTCAGCCTCCGGAGACCTCGCATACGTTAGAGGGAATGACCGAATGACCATAAAAACACCAAATGGACCTGTTGACGACATGGGCAAATGGATTGATATCTGGAAGAAGATTGACGGACAATGGAAAGTAGTTGTGAACATCTGGAATAGTGATATGCCAATGGCAGGGCAGTAGACGGTAGCTTTCTATTCGAGTTCAAATAAATTTGTTTTTGGCCCCGGTATATTTTAAATTGGCCCTGAAATATAGTCGGATTCCTTACGACCATGCAGCGAGAGGTAAGTCCCTGGAATCAGTTCCGGGGGCTTTTTAAATTAGCTCCTAAGATATCCGGAACCTTTCGGATATGCAGCGAAACAAAAACACCCGATGTGCAGACAGGTCGGGGGTTCCTTTTAAAATAAACTTGACTTTGGTCTTTTGATAGCTTAACTTTGTTTAAGAATATATTTAACAAACTTTGATGTGAATGGATATTCTTGAAATTCAAATATACATTATGAAAACTTTTCATAATCACTATTATTTCTTTCTTGTTTCTTGAAGTATTAACACATTGTAAAACTATGAAAAAGGAAATTGGATGCTTTTTAGTAATTCTTTGCTGTTGTGGTTTCTGTTCCGCTTTGCAAGGTCAAGAAACCATACCTGTGACTGGTGGAAATGCAACTGGTAGTGGAGGAACGGTGAGTTATACCATTGGACAGGTTGTTTATAACACGTATACTGGAACAAATAGTTCTGCCGCCCAAGGTGTACAACAGCCTTATGAAATATCAGTAGTAACTGGTATTGAAGAAGCATTAGACATCTCGCTTGAAATTGAGGTTTATCCAAATCCTGCACAGGACTTCGTTAAATTAAAGATAAAGAACTACGAAGTCGAAAATCTCAGATTTCAACTGTATGACATGAATGGTAGCCTTTTACAGGATAATAAAGTTGAAGGTCAAGAGACGAATATTTCAATGCAGAATCTTTTGCCTTCAGCGTATTTCTTGAAGGTTACTGACAACAATAAAGTAATGAAAACCTTTAAAATAATTAAAAACTAAATAGTTATGAAAAGGATATTTACAATTATGGCTGCAGTATTATTAACTGCAATTATATGGGCGCAAAGTCCGCAAAAAATGAGTTATCAGGCAGTGATACGAAACTCTCTCGACCAATTAGTAACCAATCATACAGTTGGTATACGTGTGAGTATTTTGCAAGGTTCTTCATCAGGAACTGTTGTTTATACAGAAACACAAACCCCAACTACCAATGCCAATGGTTTAGTAGGTATTGAAATAGGTGGCGGAGCGGGTTTTGATGCAATAAATTGGGCAAACTTCACCTTTTTCATTAAAACTGAAACTGACCCTACAGGAGGTACGAGTTACAGCATAACAGGGACAAGCCAATTGTTGAGTGTTCCTTATGCTTTATATGCAAAAACTGCTGCAAGTTTTACCGAAACCGACCCAATTTTTGTTGCGTGGAATAAAAGTTCAGGAATTAGCATTATTGCTTCGCAAGTCAGCGACTTTCAAACAAGCGTAACTAATAACACAGCAATGCTTGCAAACACAGCCAAGGTAACCAATGCTACCCATACGGGAGATGCTACAGGTGCTTCAGCACTAACAGTAGTAAGAATAAATGGCACTTCTTTAGCAGGTTTAGCAACAGGCATTCTTAAAAATACAACCTCAACAGGTGTTCCTTCTATTGCGGTAGCAGGGACAGATTATCTGACTCCGAATGGTAGTGCAGCATCATTAACAGGTTTCCCTACATTGAATCAAAATACTACAGGTTCATCAGCTTCTTTCACAGGAAGTCTGGCTGGGCAAGTTACAGGCACACAGGGTGCAACAGTAGTTACCAACGCTGCTGTTATTGGGAAAGTATTAACGGGATATGTAAGTGGAGCAGGAACGGTAACCGCCACTGATAATATTTTGCAAGCTATTCAAAAGCTATATGGTAATAATCCTGTCCACTACATTGGCGAAAGTTACGGTGGTGGCAAAGTGTTTTATGTATATGATAATGGACAGCACGGCTTAATAGCAGCCACTGCCGACCAGAGCATAGGAATTAGATGGTATAATGGGAGCTTAAGAGTTAATGGTGCTACTGGTGATGGATTATTAGATGGTGTAATGAATACTGCAATAATAGTAGCTACTCAAATGGCTGATGACCAAGCAGGAAATTTTGCCGCAAAAGTTTGTGCAGATTATTCTTTAACTGCTGGTGGTATTACTTATGGCGACTGGTATTTACCCTCAAAATATGAATTGAATTTATTATACCTGCAAAAAAGCGTGGTTGGCGGTTTTGCTGATACCTACTATTGGAGTTCTACTGAGGTCAGTAAGTTCTACGCATGGAGACAGGACTTCAGCAGTGGTAATCAGCTCGACTACGATAAGGACTACACATTCTATGTGCGTGCTATTCGGGCTTTTTAACAATTTAACTATTTAACCAGGTCAATAGGTGTTCGGGTATGCTCTCTTTATGTTGCATTGCAGAATGCATAGGTCTAAGGTATGCAACATAAATCGCAACCCTCACTATTGATAAGTGCTCGCCTGCTACAGCCAATTTTAATCGGCACTCGTGGGTTTGCATAAAGCAATATTTCATGACACAGCAAGGCCAGGGCCCTACGGGTTATAGCATAAGCCTTGCTTCAGTCATTCAATTCCCCACTTAATATGCCGAAAATTGTCTGCTACTCGCAACGGCTCGCGCCCGATTGAATTTGATTGAGGGTATTTGTGATGCCAGTTATAAGACAAATGATCTAAGGTCTTCAAAGTAAGGTATTGGTTATTTGGTGAAAGAGTTGAAGATTAATTGTATTTCTCTTAATCAAGTTGTATTTTCGTATTCACCAAATATTGTCCTTAATATTTCCAAATAATCGTATATCAGGATGTTTCCTTTTGTTCCGGGTTCTCCTAAAGCATCAATAAAGACAACTGGATGTGTTTATTAGTATTAAAGTATATGAGTAATATCAGAATCTCAATGTTGCTGAAAACGCCGGAAGCAATGTAACCCGCTTTTGAGGATTAGCCAGAGCATATGAAGCTATTTGCCGATTGAAAAAAATATTCTGTGGCATAAAATTAAAATTCCAGGGACTTTCTTCATCATGTTTTATCAGAGCCATCTTGTTGTCATTCTTGTATTTACCTAGTATTAATGCATATGCCGACAGTCCGGTTAAATAGCCGGTAACATAGTACGCAGTACCGGTTTCAGGTGTGAAGATGGCAGCTAATCCAAGTCCGATCACAGAACCCCCGATTGTGGCAAGGGTGGTATTTCTACCCTGCTGATTGTTAAGTCTGGCGTTCTTAAGCAGGTAATGTCCTGCAACCGTACCTCCAAGAGCGCCAACTGCCGGAATTAAAAGGGAGGCCGGGCCTATATCATTATTCATTGACAGATCCGATACAATACAAAAACCTAATATGCCATTCATAACTGAAAGAGTAGAGGTTGCTCTTATATCTCCGAGAGTATAATCATTCCAATTCGCAACATGATTAGCAATTAAATAGCCTCCAGCCCAGAATGCAAGGGAAGCGGCTCCGTAAAGTCTGGGGTCTTCAGAACCGAAAGCAGCAACAATTGCAACTCCTTCAAAAGGCATAAGGAAGCCATAATGAGAATATAGTGCAACTCTTCCCTGCGACCATTGTTTGTTTTTCCCGAGATTATAGCCCACTCGTCCCAATGCGATACTTGAAATAGTCGAAATTCCCAACAATAGTTTTCCACTATTCGTATTATCTCCGGTTAATAGCAACGAGAATGCTGCCCCCTGAACAGCTCCTATTGCCTTGCCGTGAATTGAAAGAGCCAGAGAATTATACGAAACATTTTTATCCTTGATAGAAAGCATAGGGATTAGAGTAGATGTACCGGCTGCTAGTAATGGAAGTGCAATGGCGCCCTCTCCCATATCAAAAATATAAGCAACAGCGGCTCCATAAAGAAAACCAAATAAACCTGAAGAGATAAGATATTGAGAATACTTGCTTCTTTCTCCGGCATATACCTCTCCATTCTGCTGAACCGGAATCTTATCTACAGTACCAGGTTGTTCTGACCATTTGAGCCGGTTTTGATAGTAGACTGATTTTTCATTGTCAGACAACTTATCAAAATATTCAGTCAGCCTGGTTTTGTGTTCAGTAACATAGGTCTGTTCCTGCGTTGAAAGCAGCTCTCCTGCATTCTGTTTCTGTAAAATTCGCATAAATTCAGTGTCGTGTTCCATTTTCCAGTACGATGCAGCTGTATTTTGCTGAGCTGATATTTGTGAAAAAGAAAAGAGGGTAAGACTAATCAGAATGCATACTAGTTTTTTCATGGGGTAGGATTTTTAAAGTGCATTTTACTAATTTCTTTTCTTCAAAAAAAAGTTCCCGAGTCATTAAATAAACTTGAGGCAACGAAACGAGGAACTGCATTAAACCTAAACCCGAATCCTTTATAAAGATAATGATTAATTTACAAAAGATTTGATTATCAGAAAATTAATTTGTATGAATGATAAATAGAGATGGCATGTTAGTCCCGATGACAAGTATTATGAAGTATTATTTTAGGATTGTCAGTAATGTTTGTAAAGTAGTGCCATAGGTAAAACAATTGTTTGACCAGAGGGTGAGTAAAATAATAAAATTAAAATGATACCCGAACCCCCTTCAAAAGTAGCTGTACGTGCCTATGTACGTCGACTCTGTGAGGCATTATCTCATACTACCTGACACATTAGTATTAACTCAGTATCAGAAGCGTTTTCAGGCACTACGTAATCCTGACGTACAAATTTATTAAAAAGTTGTTATCTAACCGGAGGCTTAAGACGATAATAAAGTGGTATTAATCTTTAAAATATCACTGTTAATTTATTAACAGCTTGATATTCAGAAATTTATTTAATCAAATTGTACCGTTATATGAAAATAATTGCATACATTGGCAATTATATGAATTGGTGAGTACATATATTAAATGTTTGACTATTAAAGAAAGGAGTAGACCTATGAAATTAAAAACGTTAATGATTATCAAAGCAATTGTGTGCTTGTGTCTTGGAATACCCATATTACTGGTCCCAAACTTTACATATTCCATCTTTGGGGCTTCTCTGGCAGCGGGGGGTGTTTTTGCGGCAAGGGAATATGGAGCCTCCATGATGGGAAATTTAATGCTTACATGGTTTGCCAGAAACGCGGAGGAGTCAGAAGCAAGGTGGGCCATCATCCTGGCCTTATTCGTTTATGATGCCATAGGATTTGTGATTACATTGATCGCCATCATATCGGGTGCGTTAAATCCATTGGCATGGCTGATTGTGGCACTCTACCTGTTCTTAGCATTGGGTTTTGGGTATTTTCTTATTCCAAAAAGCAAACCTGCACAGGCAAATTAATATTGAGGAGGAGAATATTTTTAATTTCTAACTCGATTGATCATTATTCCGGTACTGCTTTCAGTTATACCGGGAGGATAAGTTGTGATATTAGGGTAAGGATAAATTTGGGAAATGAGTAAAAATCTTTAACAATTCCTCACCCCAATTTCCCACCTATTCTCAATTACTATATAATACAGTATATCAATAATATACAGCATTACTACAATGCCACCGACGGCCATTTATAGTTTGTTTAAGACACTTTCTACCTCTCTATAGTATTCTACTATATTGAAACGCAACAATACCTCAAATAGCTTACTAACAGGCGATTAGAGCATGTTGCATAGTTGCACTATATTATAACTGTTTCTATATCAGCATATTAATCATCAGACACTACAGCCTGGGACTTTGGGACCGGGCTTTTTCATTTCTATTTAATCACTAAAAGCAAAGGTGTTTATTTCATCTCTTATTTCACCAGGCTGGACGATACTATATCATATGCTGGACAAAAAACAAATCCCATATCAGGATTATCAATCAGCGAGAAATTTTTTCGTATTGTCACTTTAACTTTGAAAACGAGGAAGATTCCATTTTAAGATTACTCATTTCTTTAGGAATTACTAAAACCATTTATTAATTTTGAATAATGTAACATCCTCAAATAAATGACTTAGATTATAAACATAAGTATTTTGGAACTCATATTTTTGCACCTTATACATTATCTTCCTCAATGATCCAACTCAAAAACATACATAAAACATATTATATCGGTCAGAACAGCCTCCATGTACTCAAAGGTGTGGACATGAATATCGGAAAAGGGGAGATGATATCTATTATGGGTTCATCAGGTTCAGGCAAGTCAACTCTTCTTAATGTTATCGGTATTCTCGACAACTATGATGAGGGTGAGTTCTTCCTGGATGGTAAACTTATCAGGGATCTGAATGAAACCCAGGCTGCAAAACTCAGAAATAAGACCCTTGGATTTGTATTCCAGAGTTTTAACCTGATTGCATTTAAAAATGCCCTGGAGAATGTTGCCCTTCCCTTATATTACCAGGGAATAAAGCGTAAGAAGCGGAATATTATCGCAATGGAATACCTTGATAAGGTTGGCCTGCGTGATTGGGCTCACCATCTTCCAGGCGAATTGTCAGGAGGAGAGAAACAGCGTGTGGCTATTGCCCGTGCATTAATTGCCCAACCCAAAGTTATTCTTGCGGACGAACCAACCGGCGCCCTGGATTCCCAGACATCTCTGGAAGTGATTCAATTGCTCCGTGAGGTGAATCTGACCGGGATTACTGTGATCATAGTTACCCATGAACATGACATTTCCACTCTTACCGACAGGATTATCCATATCAAGGATGGTGTGATCGGGGAAAATATCATTGTAGAAAAGATGAAACAGAATTAGCCATTCAATAAAAAATCTATGTTTGATCTCGATAAATGGCAGGAGATTTTTGCAACCATCAGGAAAAATAAGCTTCGTACCTTCCTCACAGGATTCAGTGTTGCATGGGGAATTTTCATGCTGATAGTGTTGCTTGGTTCAGGAAATGGTCTTCAGAATGGTGTAGAATATCAGTTTAAATCAGATGCCACCAATACCATATGGTTGAATCCCGGTTCTACGACCATGGCATTTAAAGGAATGAAACCCGGAAGGCAAATCAATTTCACAAACGAAGATTATATGTTTGTCAAGGAAAATATTCCTGGTGTTGAAGAAATATCAGCCAGGTATTATTTCTGGGAAAACCGTATAATATCCTATAAGAAGCAATTTGGCTCTTTTGATCTCATTTGTGTACACCCCGATATGCAGGTGATTGAGAAGATCATCATTGACCAGGGAAGGAAGCTGAACCAGATTGACCTGCTGAGGAACAGGAAAGTTGTCATTATCGGACTTCCGGTTAAAGAGGCTTTGTTTAAAAACGGAGAAAATCCTTTAGGGGAATATATCAGGGTGAATGGAGTACCTTTCAAGGTTGTCGGTGTTTTTACAGACCGGAGTGACCGCGATCAGCAAAGACTTTATCTCCCTATTTCAACTGCACAAATGATATTTAACGGGGGAAACAAGATTCATAATCTGACTATTACGACAAATGTTTCAGTTGAGGAAAGTGAAGTCCTTGAGCAGACTCTCCGCACTAAACTGGCCAAGCTTCACCGTTTCAACAGTGAAGATAAATCTGCTCTTTATATCGGTAATACTCTCAAGGAATTTAAGCAATTCCAGAATATGTTTATGGGTATTAAATTATTTGTTACAGTAATCGGGCTTTTTACAATCATTGCGGGGGTGGTTGGGGTAAGTAATATTATGATTATTGTTGTTAATGAACGAACCAAGGAAATTGGCATCCGTAAAGCCATTGGGGCGACTCCCTGGTCGGTGATTTTTCTCATCATTTTTGAGTCGGTAATAATTACTGCATTTGCAGGTTATTTTGGACTGGTTGGTGGAATAGGATTGCTTGAACTTGTGAACAAGTTTATGCCGGCCAGTGATTTTTTCAGGAACCCGGAAGTAGATTTTAACATTGCAGTCTCGGCTACCCTAGTTTTGGTTTTATCTGGCATGCTGGCAGGTTTGTTCCCGGCTATCAAGGCTGCCAGGATCAGACCGGTTATTGCTTTACGTGACGAATAACAGAAAAAAATCAGCATGTTCGACAGAGATAAATGGCAGGAAATTTACAGTTCTTTGAAAAGCAACAAGCTGCGGACATTCTTTACCGCATTCGGTGTGTTCTGGGGAATTTTTATGCTCATTATCATGCTGGGTTCGGGTAATGGTCTCCGTAATGCTGTATATGACGGAATGGGTGATTTTGCCACCAATAGTGCCATAATGTTTACCCACCAGACAACCATTCCCTATAAAGGATTCCCAAGGGGAAGAGAATGGTTATTCCATACATCTGATATGGAAGCGCTTTTAAAGAATATTCCCGAGATAGACCAGCTGGCGCCCCGGTTACAACCCTGGGGAGGAAACGGTGGAAACAATGTTGTACATGGATTAAAAACAGGGGCCTATAATATTACAGGAGATTATCCTGCGATAAATAAAATCGATCCGGTCCGTATATTGATGGGCCGTTTCATTAATGAAATCGATCTTCAGAACAAAAGAAAGGTTGCAGTAATTGGAAACAGGGTGAGAGATGAACTGTTTAAAAACGGTGAGCCCGTTGTCGGTGAGTATATCAGGATAAATGGCGTGTACTACCAGGTGGTGGGAGTCTTCGAGCCAAAGAATAAAAATATCAATATCGGAGGTGAGAAGGATAAGTCCGTTTTTATCCCATTTACCACCATGCAGATAAGTTACAATCTGGGTGATGATGTTCACTATTTTCTTGTTACGGCAAAACCTAACAAATCTGCTTCGGTGGTAGAGGAGAAATGCATGAAGCTTCTGGCCGAACGTAATCATGTAGCGCCTGAGGATGAACAGGCATTTGGCCATTTTAATCTGGAGAAAGAGTTTAAAAAGATGAATGGATTGTTCCTCGGGATCCGGATCCTTATCTGGATTGTGGGTACAGGGACACTGCTTGCAGGCGTGATAGGAGTCAGCAATATTATGCTGATCATTATTAAAGAACGGACAAAGGAAATAGGAATACAACGCGCAATTGGGGCTACTCCCTGGAGAATAATGTCACAGATTATCACAGAATCGGTAACGCTTACAGCGGTGGCAGGCAGCTTTGGCCTTGTATTGGGAGTATTTCTGCTGGAAGTGATAAACAATATGCTTGCATCTTCGGGTGATAAAAGTGAAATGTTCAAGAATCCTGAGGTTGATATCCAGGTAGCAGTAACTGCATTAATTGTACTTATTATATCAGGTGTTGTGGCAGGACTTATTCCTGCAAGGAAGGCTGTAAGTATGAAACCCGTTGATGCATTGAGATACGAATGAAAGCCTATAAACCTAAATATTTAAAGTAACATTATTAAAAATGAGAAAGTTCTTTCGGATCAGCCTCCTTGTAATATTCCTGGCTGCAATTTTGGCCACATTCGGGTATTTATATAACAAGTCACGGAAAAAGACTGTGGTTTATGAGCTGAAAAGTCCAACAGTAAATAATATAATTAAAAAAGCAGTCGCAACCGGATCCGTGGTACCGCGGAAGGAAATCCTCATAAAACCACAGGTATCCGGAATTATTGAGGAGCTTTATGTTGAAGCAGGTAATAATGTGGCTAAAGGAGACCTTATTGCCAAGATCCGGATTATCCCTGATATGGTAAATCTGAATAATGCCGAATCGCGTCTCAAAAGGGCCCAGCTCAATCTTGAAGATGCCAAATTGGTTTACGATCGTCAGAAAAAGATCTATGACCAAGGCGTTATCTCAGAATCTGAATTCCTGCAAACCCGTCTGAGTTATAACAATTCTGTTGAGGAGCTGGAATCAGCGGAAAACAACCTCCAGCTTATCCGGGAAGGTGTCTCAAAGAAGTCAGGGACTGTCACCAATACTCTAATTAGGTCCACTATTAAAGGCATGGTACTTGATGTCCCGGTAGAAGTTGGTAATTCAGTAATCGAATCCAACAACTTCAATGAAGGTACCACTGTTGCCAGCGTAGCGGATATGGGAGAAATGATTTTTAAGGGAAAAGTGGATGAGACAGAAGTTGGAAAGCTGAAAACCAACATGCCTCTTGTTTTATCGATCGGTGCTATTGACAGCGCAAAGTTTGACGCAAGCCTGGAATATATTGCGCCTAAGGGGAAGGAGGAAAATGGTGCGGTCCAGTTTGAGATAAGAGCTGCCGTATCACTTAAGGATAGCGTTTTTATAAGGGCCAACTATAGCGCCAATGCTGATATCGTCCTGGAGAGGGCAGACAGCGTTCTCAGCATCGAGGAGTCCGTTTTGAAATTTGACCATGACTCTGCCTATGTGGAAATTGAAACTTCCACGCCTCAGAAGTTTGAGAAAAAGTATATAAAAACAGGATTATCCGATGGGATTAACATACAGGTAAAGGAGGGGCTGACAAAGGAAAGTAAGATCAAAGGAGAAGAAAAGAAAGAGGAAAAGAAGAAGGAAACTAAAAAGAGCTAAATCTTGCTAAAATAAAGATATTTAACCATAAGACAATAACTTATTACCTGCCCTCGGAAATCACTGGGGGCTTTTTATTATTACTGATCAGCTCTATAAGGTCAGCCTAAATGGAGGTCAAAAGTCTGCCAATAATTATCCCTCCTATTACTTTTTAGGGATCTACCTTGAAAAAAAGTAAAGTAGAGTATTGATGTAAAAGTGCTATTCATCTCCTGTTTTGAGCGAAAGACACCCAAAATTTAAATCGATAGACAAATCAAAAAACATCTCAGGAGTGACATTAATAAATTTA
>Ga0315283_10001096_pt1 | contig 21226 bp, 22 predicted proteins | sample YL17G09_0_MG_FD_204541 | JGI IMG/M metagenome (GOLD analysis project Ga0315283, IMG submission 204541) | Sediment microbial communities from Yellowstone Lake, YNP, Wyoming, USA - YL17G09_0 | ecosystem: Environmental > Aquatic > Freshwater > Lake > Sediment | place: USA: Wyoming | collected...
GTGATCATGTTCTTGATGTAATCCGCATGCCCCGGCATGTCCACATGCGCGTAATGCCGGTTCGCGGTCTCGTACTCGACATGGGCGATATTGATCGTGATCCCCCGCTCCCGCTCCTCAGGCGCCTTGTCGATGTCCGCGAACTCCGTGAACGCCGTCGAATCCGAATCATTCGACAACACCCGGGTGATCGCCGCCGTCAACGTCGTCTTCCCATGGTCGATGTGACCCATCGTCCCGACATTCACATGCGGCTTGTTCCGCTCGAACTTTTCCTTGCCCATCGCTGTCTCCGGTATCTCTGCTGTGCTGCTGTTGCGGGTGGTGGCGGCGGTCAGAATCGAACTGACGACCCCTCGATTATGAGCCGAGTGCTCTTACCGACTGAGCTACGCCGCCCCGGAGCCCCCTGCCAGAATCGAACTGGCGACACCAGCCTTACCATGGCTGTGCTCTACCGACTGAGCTAAGGGGGCGTTGACCGGCGAGGCAGCCTACCGGTCCCTGGTCCTGACGACCCAAGTGATCCCCGTCACGCTCAAGGCGGTGCCCCGGCCTGCCGACGGAGGGTTGGTGCGGGTAGACCGGCTCGTCCTCGAAGCCACCGGCCGTTCGGTCGCCCTCGACCTCCACCCCCGACTCACGGTGGTCACCGGGGTCGGCGGGGTCGAGCGGGAGGGCCTGATCAGCGAGTTCGTCGGCGCGCTCGGATCGCGCCGGTCCGGTGTCCACCTGGAGCTGACCTGGGACGACGGCACCCCCCTGGCCGTGTTCCGCCCCGATCGGGCCGAGCACCGGGTCGTCGACGTCCACCGGGGCGTCGACGTCAGCAACGCCTTCCGGGACCCCGCCGGCGACATCGACCTGCTGGCCGTCGCCGGGCTCGACTCGGTCATGACCCGGCGCCTCCTGCGCTACACCGCCGCCGACCTCCAGACCAGCAGCCACCATGAAGAGGTCGTCCGCCGGTTGGCGGGTATCGACCAGCAGGTGCTGTGGCGCCACGCCGAGGTCGCTGAGGCCACCCACCGGGGCCTGCGCACCGCGGCCCTGATCGCCGGGAGCGAGCCTGAGGACGCCGAGGCGGCCGAGGCGGCCGAGGCCATCGAGGAGCGCCACGTCAACCTCCTGGCCGCCCAACAGGACCACGAGCGGGTGCGGAGGCTGGCCTTCTTCGTCGCCACCTTCAGCGCCGTCGGCGCCGTCCCCCTGTCCATGCTCGAGGGCCCGGTCATGGCCATGCCCTTCGTGTTGTTCGCGGCCGTGGCCGCCCTGACGTCGATCGTGTTCTGGGGCCGGGTGCGCAGCGCCCAGGCCGCCGAGGCCGACGCCCTGGATGCGGCCGGCGTGCCGTCCTACCTCGGCTTCCACCTCGACCGGGTCAACTCGCTGCTGGCCAATGACCGGGCCCGCAGGGTCCTGCTCGAAGCCGCCGACGTCCACCGAGCGGCCCGCGGCGAGTGGGAGCAACTGGTCGGCAACAGCGTGACCACCGAGTGGGCGATGGAGCACAAGGACGAGATCCTGGCCGCGGCCCGCCTGCGTCAGGACGTGACCGCCTCCAGCGCCATCGGCATGACCGGTGGGGGTGACCTGATCGCCCGCTTCGCCCAAGCCCTCAACACCCGGCTGGCCGCCGTCCGCGGCGTCGGGCCCCGCCACCAGACGCTGCCGCTGATCCTCGACGACACGTTCTCCGGCATCGACCCCGCCCTCAAGCCGCCGCTGCTCGAGCTGCTGAGCAAGGCCACGGTGAGCCAGCAGGTCCTGTTCCTCACCAACGACGAGGACGTCACCTCCTGGGCCCGCCTGGAGGCCATCGCCGGCAACCTGGCCCTCATCGAGCCGGTCGCCGCCCCGTCGGTCGCCCCCCAGCACGAACCGGCCGAGGTCGACCTGCGCTAACGGGCAGACTGCTCCCCGCCATGAACATCCGACGGGCCACGGTCGACGACGCCGAGGCGATACGGGCGATCTACAACGCCGAAGTCACCGGCTCGACCGTGACCTTCGACCTCGTGGCCCGAACGGCCGAGGAGCAGGTGGCCTGGCTGGTCCAGCGCTCCGGTGCCTACGCCGTGCTGGTGGCCGAGGACGACGACGGGACGGTGCTGGGCTTCGCCTCGCTGTCCCCGTTCCGGGAACGACCGGCCTACAGCACGACCGTGGAGGACTCGGTCTACGTCGGGCGCGACCGTCGGGGCGGTGGCGTCGGCCGGGCCCTGCTGGAGGCGCTGGTGGCCACGGCCACGGCCCACGGCTTCCACACCGTGATCGCCCGCATCGTCGGCGGCCACGACGCCTCGATCGCACTGCACCGCAAGGCCGGCTTCGAGTTGGTCGGCACCGAGCGCGAGGTGGGGCGCAAGATGGGGCGCTGGCTGGACGTCGTGGTGATGCAGCGCCTGCTCGCCGACGACGGTGCCGTCTGATCCGGCCCCGATCGGGGTAGATGTGTGCCCCATGAACACGTACACCCTCCCGGATCTGCCGTACGACCACGCCGCCCTCGAGCCCCACCTCGATGCCCGCATCATGGAGCTGCACCACGACAAGCACCACGCCGCCTACGTGGCCCAGTCCAACAAGGCGCTGGACCAGTTGGCCGAAGCCCGCAACAGCGGCGACTTCGCCCTGATCACCAAGCTGAGCAAGGACCTCGCCTTCAACCTGTCGGGCCATGTCCTGCACAGCGTCTTCTGGACCTGCATGAGCCCGGATGGCGGCGGCGTCCCCGAGGGCGAGCTGGCCGCCGCCATCGACGACGCCTTCGGGAGCTACGCGGGCCTCAAGGCCCAGCTCTCCGAGGCCACCAAGAGCGTCCAGGGCTCGGGCTGGGGCGCCCTGGCCTGGGAGCCGCTGGCCGGCCGTCTCATCGTCGAGCAGGTCTATGACCACCAGAGCAACATCGGCCAAGGCGCCGACCCCATCCTGGTCATCGACGCCTGGGAGCACGCCTTCTACCTCCAGTACCTGAACGACAAGGCGGCGTGGGTCGACGCCTTCTGGGAGGTCGCCGACTGGCGCAGCGCGGCGACGCGCTTCGACGCCGTCCGATGACCGGGGTCGGCCCGGTAGCCTCATCCGCTCCTGGGTCGGTGCCCGAGTGGCCAAAGGGAACGGGCTGTAAACCCGTCGGCATTGCCTACGGAGGTTCAAATCCTCCCCGGCCCACGCAGATCAATCAGACCAGGGGAGCCCACCATGCCCACGTTCGACGTGGTGTCCGAGGTCGACCTCCAGGAGGTCCGTAACGCCGTGGACCAGGCGTCGCGTGAAGTGACGACCCGGTTCGACTTCAAGGACACCCACTCCCGGGTCGAGCTGGGCGACGGCATCATCACCCTGGCTTCGATCACCGAGGACCGGCTCACCGCCCTGCGCCAGGTCCTCGAGGAGAAGCTGGTCAAGCGCAAGATCTCGTTGAAGGCCATCGAGTTCGGCAACGTCGAGGTCGCCTCCGGCAGCACGGTGCGCCAGGTGGCCACCCTGCGCGCGGGGATCAACTCGGACAAGTCCCGCGACATCAACAAGTTCCTGAAGGCACGGGGCATCAAGGGCCTCCAGACCCAGACCCAGGGCGAGCAGGTCCGGGTCACCCACAAGAAGCGGGACGCCCTCCAGGAGGCCATGGCCGCCCTGAAGGAGGAGGACTTCGGTATCCCGCTCCAGTTCCAGAACTTCCGGGACTGAGCCTTCTAGTCGTAGTACCCGCTGTGGATGTAGACGCAGGGCACGCCCTCGCGGTGGAACATGTCGACGTTCCGGCGGTCGTCCTCGAAGGCCAGGCGGAGGTCGAATCCGTAGCCCCGGAGCTCGCCGACGGTGCGCTGCTTGAAGGCCCGTGAGGCCTGGTAGTCGCCGAACTCGCGCATGATGAGCACGTCCCAGCGCAGCTTGTAGCGCTCCAGCCACCCCAGCGTCTGGCGCCGCACCCGCATCGGGCGGGCCGTCAGAAGGACGATGCGCAGCTCAGGGTCGAGCACCTCGAGCAGGCGGGCCACCTCGTTGACCAGGTCGTCCTCCCCGCAGGCGGCGAAGAACGCCTCCCAGTCCCGGCGGGGGAACTCGAGGTAGTGCTGGCGGGTCGAGGCGTCGGACAGGACGCCGTCCATGTCGAACACCACGGCCGACCCCGGCGTGACCGGGCCGTCCCGCCACCAGTAGTTGTCGGGGACCTCCATCGAGGAGAGGGTAGGAGCACCCACCCTGGGTTCTGGCACCGGATCTGCCGGTCAGGACCGCAGATCCGGTGCCCGATCGAGAGGTTCGTCGGCTAATCCTCCGGCGGGGCCTCGTCGGCTCTGGCCCGGATCTCGTCGAAGACGGCGGGGTCAGCCAGGGTGGTGGTGTCACCCAGGTCCCGACCCTCGGCCACATCCTTCAGCAGGCGGCGCATGATCTTGCCGCTGCGGGTCTTGGGCAGGTCGGGCACGAGGATGACGGTCTTGGGCCGGGCCGTGGGGCCGATCTTCTTGGCCACGTGCTGGCGCAGCTCCTCGCCCAGCTCCGCCGTCGGCTCGATGCCTCCCCGCAGGATCGTGTAGGCGATGATCGCCTGGCCCGTGGTGACGTCGGCCGCCCCCACGACGGCGGCCTCGGCCACGGCCGGGTGGTCGACCAGGGCGGACTCCACCTCGGTGGTCGAGATCCGGTGGCCGGAGACGTTCATGACGTCGTCGACCCGACCCAGCAGCCAGAGGTAGCCGTCCTCGTCGATCTTGGCCCCGTCACCGGCGAAGTACCGGCCCTCGAAGCGGCTCCAGTAGGTGTCCCGGTAGCGCTCGGGGTCGCCCCAGATGCCCCGCAGCATGGCCGGCCACGGCCGGGTCAGGGTGAGGTAGCCGCCGCCCTGGGCCACGGGGTGGCCCTCCTCGTCGACCAGCTCGGCCCCGATGCCCGGCAGCGGGAAGGTGGCCGAGCCCGGCTTGGTGGTGGTGACGCCGGGCAGGGGGGTGATCATGTGGCCGCCGGTCTCGGTCTGCCACCAGGTGTCCACGATCGGGCAGCGCTCCCCGCCGATGTGCTCGTGGTACCACATCCAGGCCTCGGGGTTGATGGGCTCGCCCACCGTGCCCAACAGGCGCAGGGACGACAGGTCCCGGCTGGCGGGCTCGTCGGGGCCCCATTTCATGAACGTCCGGATGGCGGTGGGCGCGGTGTAGAGCTGGGTGACGCCGTACTTCTCGACGATCTCCCACAGGCGGGCCTTGTGGGGGTGATCGGGTGTGCCCTCGTACATGACCGAGGTGGCCCCGTTGGCCAGCGGCCCGTAGACGATGTAGCTGTGGCCGGTGACCCAGCCGATGTCGGCCGCGCACCAGTACACATCGGTCGCCGGGTGGAGGTCGAACACCACCCGGTGGGAGAAGGCCACCTGGGTCAGGTAGCCCCCGGTGGTGTGCATGATCCCCTTGGGCTTGGCCGTCGTGCCCGAGGTGTAGAGCAGGTAGAGGAGCTGCTCGGCCTCCATCGGCTCGGCCGGGCAGTCCGGGCTCGCGTCGGCCAGGAGGTCGTGGTACCAGTGGTCCCGGCCGTCGACCATCGCCACGTCCTGGCCGGTGCGCCGGACGACGACCACGTCGGTGATCGACGGCGTGGACCCGACCGCGGCATCGACGTTGACCTTCAGCCCGGACGCCGTCCCCCGGCGCCAGCCGCCGTCGGCGGTGACCACGACCTTGGCCTCGGCGTCGTTGATCCGGTCGATGAGGGAGTCCGGCGAGAAGCCACCGAAGACGACCGAGTGGGCGGCCCCGAGACGGGCGCAGGAGAGCATGGCCACGGGCAGCTCGGGGATCATCGGCATGTAGATGGCGACGCGATCGCCTCTCTCGACGCCGAGGCCCTTGAGCACGTTGGTGAATCGGCAGACCTCGTCGAGGAGGTCGGCGTAGGTGATGGTGCGGGTGTCGCCCGGCTCGCCCTCCCAGTGGAAGGCGATCCGGTCGCCCTTCCCGGCCTCCACGTGGCGGTCCAGGCAGTTGTAGGCCACGTTCAGCTCGCCGTCGGCGAACCAGCGGGCGAAGGGCAGGTCCCACTCCAGGACCGTGGTGAAGTCCTTGGACCAGGTGAGCAGTTCCCGGGCCTGACGGGCCCAGAAGGCCTCGACATCGGCCTCGGCCTCGTCGTAGAGGGACCGGTCGGTAACCAGGGCGTCGGCGGTGAACGCGGCGGAGGGCGGGAAGGTCCGCTCCTCGTGGAGGTAGTCCTCGATGGTGGGTTCGGGAGCCATGGCGTGACCTTACGCGCCCCTTCGGGCACGCTGTCCCCGTGACCCGCCGCCCCATCGACCGCCGGCCTGAGGCCGGCCGGGCTCAGGGCCCGTAGGTGTTGGCGCTGCTGCCACCGATGAGGGCGGAGACCAGGATGCCCAGGGGCAATGCGCCCCAGTACGACAGCCCGAGGCCCAGGTTGCCCAGGAACAGCATCAGCAACCAGGTGGCCGGGAAGGTGGCCACCAGGAGCACGACCAGCCCGACGATGAGTGCACGGATCATGGCGCGAGTCTGCCACAGCCTCCGGGGCGTCGGCCGGCTCGGGGGATCCCCTCCACCGGGCTAGTCGGCCACCGACCACTCCAGGACCCGGAACGCCCCCATCCCGGCCGGGTCGAGGAGGGCGTCGGCCTCGTTGACGCGGCTGCGGGCCCGGATGGCCTCGAGATCGCCGAGATGGGCTCGCTCGTGCCAGATGCGTCGGCCCTCCTCGACCAGGTCGTCGATGCCCCAGGCCCGGAGGAACTCGGCCTGGGTGCGGTCCTCGTCCGGGATCGGGAGCTGGTCGACGGCGACCTCGACGGTGATGTCCTGCTCGCCGAGGTGCGCCATCGGGTGGCCGCCCGGGCCGTGGGCCCGGTAGGTGCGCAGCCACTCGGCCCAGGGACGGGCGGCCATCGAGACGGTTGTCGAGCAGTAGTCGAGGACGACGAGGCGGCCGTGCAGGCGGTCGAGCACGTCCTCGACCCACGGACGGGCCCGGTCCTGCCGAGGGGCGAGGCCCACCTCCGGCCAGTCCTGGTCGGGGTCGAAGGGCTCGCCGTCGAGGGTGAGGTCGAAGGGCAGGTTGTCGAGCAGCTCGTTGGCGATGACCACGCCGACGAGCGGGCCGTCCGGCAGCTCGGCGGCCGACTCGAGGCCCTCGTGCCGGGCCCGCTGGGCGTCGGAACGGTCCACCGCGACGTACCGGTGGGGACTACCGGCCAACGCCAGGCTGCGGCCCAGCGTGCCGGCCCCGGCCCCGGCGTCGTACACGGCAAAGCCCTCGGGGCGGCCCGCTTCCTGCCACCAGGCATCGATGGCCCGGGCGACCGCAGCACCGAAGAGGGGGCCGACCTCGGGAGCGGTCAGGAAGTCACCCCGCCGCCCGGCGCCCCCGCCGACCCGCTCGTAGAAGCCGTCCGGCCCATAGAGCGCCTGCTCCATGACCTCCGAGAAGGGTGGCGGCGTCAGGGGATGGCGTTGGCGGCGAGGTTGGCCACGTCGCCGAAGTGGGTGACCAGGCCGGGGAAGATGCCGAAGGCCAGGGTGCCGAGGCCGGCGATGCCCAGGGCGGCGGTGAGCGCGAAGGGCACCCGGACGGCCGTGGTCTCGCCCTCAGGGGCGTCCTGGAACCACATCTGGCGGGCCACGTTGGCGTAGTAGTAGAGCGCGATCACCGAGTTGACGGCGACCAGCACGGCCAGAGCCGCCCCCCAGAAGGTCCCGGCCGAGAGCAGGGCCCGGAAGACCACGAACTTGGCCACCCACCCACCGAGCGGGGGGATGCCGGCCAAGGCGAACAGGAACACCGTCATGAGCACGGCCAGGGCGGGTGAGTACTGGAAGAGGCCCCGGTAGGAGTCGATCTCCGCCGACCCCGTTCGCCGGGCCACGGCGATGACCACGGCGAAGGCGCCGAGGTTCATGGCGGTGTAGACGAGGAGGTAGACGACGACCGCGGTCAGGGCCTCCTGGCCGGCGTCACCGACGACGGCCAGGGGGGCGAGCATGAACCCGGCCTGGGCCACCGACGAATAGGCCAGCAGGCGCACGATGTTGGTCTGGCGCAGGGCGATGAGGTTGCCGACGGTCATGGTGACGGCGGCCAGGATCCACATGAGGGGCTCGACCACGTCGGACCGACCGGGGAAGGCCACGAAGACCAAGGACAGCAGGGCCACGAATCCCGCCGCCTTGGAGGCCACGGCCAGGAACGAGGCGATGGGCGTGGGCGCCCCCTCGTAGGTGTCCGGCGCCCAGGTGTGGAAGGGCACGGCGGAGACCTTGAAGCCGAAGCCCACCACGATGAACAGGATGCCCAGGGTGATGATCGGCACGCTGGAGGGCTTCTCGCCGATCTGCGCCCCGATCTCGGACAGCAGCGTCGACCCGGTGATCCCGTAAAGCAGGGACATGCCGTAGAGCAGGACCGCCGAGGCGAAGACGCCCATCAGGTAGTACTTCATCCCGGCCTCGTTGCCCTTCAGGTCCCGCTTGCGCCAGGCGGCCAGCATGTACGCCGGGATGGACAGCAGCTCGAGGGCCACGAAGATGCTGACCAGGTCGCGGGACGAGGCCATGACCGACATGCCCAGCAGTGAGCTGAGGAGCAGGAAGTAGTACTCGCCCTCGTGGTAGTCGCCCTCGGCGATGTAGTTGGTCGACAGGAGGATGACCACGTACCCCGCGATGAGGAACAGGGCCTTCATGACCAGGGCGAAGTCGTCGACGACGTAGGCCCCGTCGAACATCACCCGGTCGGGGCCGTCGAGGGCCAGGGTGAGCACGGGCACCAGGGCCGCCAGCACGCCGATGCCGGTGAGCGAGGGGATCAGCCACTTCTCTCGCTCGAAGACGAGGTCGGCCAGCAGAACCAGGACCAAGACGCCGGTCAGCACGATCTCGGGCGCGAAGGCGTGATAGTCGATCGTCGGGGTGGTGAACCCCCCGGCCTGGGCGAACAGCGCGGTCACCTCAGCCGCCGCCCGCCAAAGCCGAGAGCTGCTTGATCACGGCGTCGTCGGTGACGCTGAAGATCAGGTTGGGGTAGAGGCCGAGGATCAGGATGGGCAGGAGTGCCGGGATCCAGGCGAGGTACTCGAAGACCGAGACCTGGGCGATCTCCTCGCCGGCGAACTCCTCCTTGGGCGTCCCGAAGGTGGTGCGCTGGTACAGCCACAGGAGGTAGCCGGCGGCCAGGACGGTGCCGACGGCGGCCACCACCATGTAGGTGCGGAACGTCTCCACCGGCAGGCCCAAAGCCGGCTCGTACGCCGACAGGATGGCGGGGAACTCGCCCCAGAACCCGGCCAGGCCGGGGAGGCCGAGGCTGGCCATCGCACAGAAGCCGAGGATCCAGCCGAGGTGGGGCACCTGGGTGAGCAGGCCGCCGAGGCGATTGATCTCCAGGGTGTGGTAGCGGTCCTTCACCGAGCCGGCGCAGAAGAAGAGCATCCCGGTGATGAGGCCGTGGGCGACCATGCCGAAGACCGCGGCGTTGAGGCCGATGGGGGTGAGGGTGGCGATGCCCAGCATCACAAAGCCCATGTGGGCCACCGACGAGAAGGCGATGAGCCGTTTCATGTCGGTCTGGGCCAGGCACCCCAGGGCGCCGTAGATGATGCCGATGACGGCCAGGAGGCCGATGTAGGGGGCCCAGTCCTTGGCCGCCTCGGGCAGGATCGGGATGGCGATGCGGATGAACCCGTAGGTGCCCAGTTTCAGGAGGACGGCGGCCAGGATGACCGAGCCGACGGTCGGGGCCTCGGTGTGGGCGTCGGGTAGCCAGGTGTGGAACGGGAACATCGGGACCTTGATCCCGAAGCCCAGGAACATGCCGCCGAAGATCCAGAGCTGGGTCGTCGAAGCGATGCCGGCCGCCGCTTCGGGCAGGGCCCGGATGTCGAAGGTGCCGCTGCCCAGGAAGTAGAGGGCCAGGAAGCTGACCAGCATCAGGGCCGAGCCGAACAGGGTGAACAGGAAGAACTTGATCGCCGCGTACTGGCGGTTGGGCCCACCCCACACGCCGATCATGAAGTACATCGGGAGCAGGACGACCTCGAAGAACACGAAGAAGAGGATCAGGTCCTGGGCCAGGAAGGTCCCGATCATGCCCGTCTCCAGGATGAGCAGGAGGGTGAAGAAGGCCTTGGGCTTGCCCGGGTCGGGCAGGTGGTTCCACGAGTAGATGATGCAGAGCGGCACCACCAACAGGGTCAGGGCCATCAGGGGCAGCGAGATCCCGTCGAGACCCATGATGTACCGGCTGTTGATGACATCGATCCAGCCCTTGTCGATGACGTATTGCAGCTCGCCGGAGCGGTCGTAGTCGAAGTCGTAGAAGAGGAGCAGCCCCATCACGCCCGAGGCGAGGGAGGCCAGGAGGGCGACCAGCTTCACCGCGAGGTCGCCGGACTTGGGCATGGCCATCACCACGACCGCGCCCACCACCGGGATGAACGTGGCCAGGGTCAGGCCCCAGTCGTTGAGGAAGTCGTGCATGGCTCGGTGGTGACTCCTAGATGATGACGATGAAGATGCCGGCGAGGACTGCGGCGCCGGCGAAGAGGAGGGCGGCGTACTGCTGCACGCGGCCGGTCTGGATACGGCGCAGGAACTGCCCGGAGCTCTCGGCCCCGGCGCCCGAGGCGTTGACCAGTCGGTCCACGCCCCCCTGGTCGATGTAGCGGTAGAGCCAGTTGCCCGTCGCCTTGGACCCGGAGGCGGCGCCGTTGACGGCGCCGTCGAGGATGTGCTGGTTGAACCAGTAGACCCCTCCGGCGATGGGGCCTTTGATGCTCTTGACGATGACGCTCTCGTAGAGCCAGTCGAGGTAGTACTTGTTCTCGAGGATCGTGTAGCCCCGGGCCGCCAGGCTGCTGCGTTCCGTGAGGCCGTGGGGACCCCGGTTGCGGGCGAAGTACTGCCAGGCCAGCGTGATACCGGAGACGGCCAGCAGGATCGAGAAGCCGGCCAGCAGGAAGTTGAACTCGGGGTGCTCGATCTCGGGGAAGGCGAAGGTCGGCTCCACGTACCGCTCGAAGCGCAGGGCGATGCCGTCCGGGGCCAGCTTCTCGGGCAGGTTGAGGAAGCCGACGACGACGGCGGCCCCGGCCAGGATCCACAGGGGCACGGTCATGACCTTGGGCGACTCGTGGGGGTGGCCCTCGCCGCGGTACTCGCCGAAGAAGGTCATCCAGATGGCCCGGGTCATGTAGGCGGCCGTCATGAATGCGGTCATGCAGCCGAGGATCAACATGACCGGGTAGGCGTTGGTCTGGCCCTGCAGGGCGCCGGCCAGGATCTCGTCTTTGGACCAGAAGCCGGCCAGCGGCGGGATGCCGGCGAGGGCCAGGGAGGCGATGACGAAGGTCTTGAAGGTGCTGGGCATGTGCTTGCGCAGCCCCCCCATCTTGGTCATGTCGAAGGTGTGGTGGGCGGCGTGGCTGACCGAGCCGGCGCCGAGGAAGAGACAGGCCTTGAACATGGCATGGGTGAAGAGGTGGAAGATCGCCGCCGTCCACGCCCCGACGCCGAGGGCCATGACCATGTAGCCCAGCTGGCTGATGGTGGAGTAGGCGAGGACCTTCTTGATGTCCTTCTGGACGAAGGCCAGGCTCGCCCCGACGACGGTGGTGAAGGCCCCGACGAACGCCAACAGGTTGATGCTGGAGCTGTTGATCGACAACCCCTCGTAGAAGACGGGATAGAAGCGGGCGACCATGAACACGCCGGCCACGACCATGGTGGCGGCGTGGATCAGGGCCGACACCGGCGTGGGCCCGGCCATGGCGTCGGGCAACCAGGTGTGCAGGGGGAACTGGCCCGACTTGGAGCAGACGGCGGCGGTCAGCGAGATGGCGGCCATCAGCAGGACCAGGTGGCTGGCGTCGCCCTCGGCGGCCATTGCGTTGATGTCGACGATGTTGAAGGAACCCGCGGCGAAGAACAGGATGATCACGCCGATGATGAGACCGACGTCGCCGACGCGGTTGGTCAGGAAGGCCTTGAGGGCGGCGTCGGAGTTGGGCTTCTCCTCCCACCAATGGCCGATGAGCACGAAGGAGCAGAGCCCGACGGCCTCCCAGGCGGTGAGCAGCATCAAGGTGTTCTGGGCGATGACCAGGGTGAGCATCGACGCCGTGAACAGCGACAGGAAGCCGAAGTAGTGGGTGAAGCGCCGGTCGCCCTTCAGGTACTCGGTGCTGTAGACGTGGACCAGCAGCGAGACCAGGCTGACGGTGACGAGCATGATCACCGAGAGGCCGTCGATCATGGTCCCGACGGGGAATTCGTGGCCGCCGAACTGGAACCAGGTGACCGTCTTCACGACCGGCTCGATGGCGGCGTGGCCTTCCTCGGCGGCCCGGGCCACGAGGCCCAGGGCGTGCTCGCCCCCCTCGCCGGCCGCGCCGCCACCGTCGTTGACGTGCCGGATCCAGGCGACGGCGGTGCAGGCCGACAGCACGAACGACGTGCCCACCGCGAGGATGCCGATCTCCGAGCCGCCGCGGGGCAGGCGCTTGCCGACGGCCAGGATCAGCACGAAGGAGACGGCCGGGACGAACGGGATGATCCAGGCGTGCTCGAGGAACCACATGGCGATCAGCCCTTCATGAGGTCGACCTGGTCCAGGTCGACGCTCCGGCGGTTGCGATAGATGAGCAGGACGATGGCCAGGCCGACGCCGACTTCGGCGGCGGCGACGGTGATGACGAACAGGGCGAACACCTGGCCGGCGATGTCACCGTTCAGGGCCCCGAAGGCCACCAGGTTGATGCTGACGGCGTTGAGGATGAGCTCGATCGACATCAGCACGGCCACGCCGTTGCGGCGGGACAGCACGCCGTAGACACCGATGCAGAACAGCACGGCACCGAGCAGGAGGAACTGGTTGATCAGCACCGCTAGTCCTTCCGCGCGATCACGATGGCGCCCACGAGGGCGGCGAGCAGGAGGACGGAGACGACCTCGAAGGGCACGAGGTAGGTGCTGAAGACCGAGTCGGCCACCTCGGCGGTGCGCTGCACCGTGTCGGCGGGCAGCTCCTGGTCGTCGAAGGCGTCGATCACCGTGTAGCTCATGACCCCGAGCAGGAGCAGGGCCACCACGGCGGCCAGCCAGCGCTGGTCGTTGTCCAGGCTGGACTCCCCCTTCAGCGGGGCCCGGGTGAGCATGATCCCGAAGAGGAACAGGACGACGATGGCGCCGAGGTAGATGAGGATCTGGGCCGTGCCCACGAACTCGGCCCCGAGCAGGAAGTACTGGGCGGCCACCCCGGCCAGGACGACGACGAGGTAGAGGGCGGCGTGCACGATGTTGCGGGTGGTGACCACCCGCAACGCAGCCAGCACGATGGCGGCGGCGATGACCCCGAAGGCGATGTTCTCGGCCACCATCTAGATCACCCGCTCCTGGCTCCGCCGGGCCGCTCGGGCCACCGCTGCGCTCATCGGGGCACCTTCTTGGGCTTCATCTCGCTGCCGGCCTCGTAGGGCTCGAAGTCCGGCACCGTCGCCATCCACTCGTTGAGACGGTCCTTGTCGTGGAGCAGGTCGGCGATGCGGTGCTCGCCGTACTCGAACTCGGGGCTCCAGAACAGGGCCTCGAACGGGCAGACCTCGACACAGATCCCGCAGTACATGCAGAGGGCGAAGTCGATGTCGAAACGGTCCAGGGCGTTCTTCTGGCGGGGCTTGCCGCCCTCCCGCCGGGGCGGGGCCAGGTACTTGTGGCCCTCGATGTAGATGCACCAGTCCGGGCACTCCCGGGCGCAGAGCATGCACGCCGTGCAGTTCTCCTCCTTGAGGGCGATCACGCCGCGGGCGCGGGGCGTGGGCTCCTCCTTGACGTGGGGGTACTGCACGGTGACGGCGGGCTTGAGCATGGTGCGGAACGTCACGCCGAGGCCCTTGACCAGACCGGGGAGTTGGGGCATCAGAACACCACCTTCAGGACGGCGGTGGCGGCGATGTTGATCAGGCTCAGCGGGATGAGCACCTTCCAGGCGAACGCCTGCAACTGGTCCTCCCGGAACCGGGGGTAGGTGAACCGGACCCAGAAGATCAGGAAGGCCACGAACATGACCTTGCCGAACATGACGGCCGGGCCGAGCCAGTTGAGGATGTTGTCGTCGGGGTCGAAGCCGGGGACCCACCAGCCGCCGAGGAACAGGACCGAGGCGATGCCCGCGAAGGCGAAGGCGGTGCCGAACTCGCCCATGAAGAAGAGCAGGAAGCGGAAGCCCGTGTACTCGACCTGGTAGCCGCCGACGATCTCGGACTCGGCCACCGGCATGTCGAAGGGGGGTTGGGTCAGCTCGGCCTGCACGGCGGCCAGGAAGATGAAGAAGCCCAGGGCCTGGGTGAGGATGAACGGGTTCCCGATGAAGTCGAAGCCGAAGATGGCGCCGTCGGCCTGGGCGACGACGATGCCCTGCATGGACAGGGTGCCGGCCTGGATGACCACGCCGACCACCGCCAGGAGCAGGGGCAGCTCGTAGGCGATGAGCTGGCCTCCGGCCCGCAGCCCGCCGAGCAGCGCGTACTTGTTGGCCGAGGCCCAGCCCGCCATCAGGACACCGATGACGGAGATGGAGGACACGGCCAGGGCGAAGAAGATGCCGGTGTCGAGGTCCTCCACGATGAGGTCGGGGCCCACGGGCACGACCACGAAGAGCAGGAAGGTGGAGATCAGGACCACCAGCGGGGCCAGGGCGAAGACCATGCGATCGGCCTTCTCGGGGAAGATGTCCTCCTTCTGGAGGAACTTCACGCCGTCGGCCACCAGCTGGAGCACGCCGTGGGGACCGGCCTCCATGGGGCCGAGCCGGCTCTGCATGTGGCTCATCATCTTCATCAGGAAGACGTAGCCGAGGATGATGGCGCCGGCCGGGATCACCATCAGGATGACCGCGACCTTGATCCCGGTCTGCTGCCAGTAGGCGAGTTCGACGGCGTCGATCAGCGAGACCATGGACGAGATCACCGGTCGATGTCGCCGAGGATGAAGTAGAGGCTGGCCAGGATGGTGATGACGTCGGGCACGTACACGCCCTTCATCACCCAGGACACGATCGAGATGTTGTTGAAGCTGGGCGTGCGGATCTTGACCCGGAAGGGCACCAGGTCACCCTTGCTGACCACGTAGTAGCCCATGGCCCCCAGCGGGTTCTCGGTGGCCACGTAGGCCTCGCCCGCCGGCACCTTGATGATGCGGGGGACCTTGGCCATGATCGGGCCCGAAGGCAGGCCGTCGAGGAGCTGGTCGACCATCTTGGTCGACTCCCGGACCTCCTGGAGCCGGACCCAGAAGCGGGCGAACGAGTCGCCGTCGGGGTGGGTCCAGACCTTCCAGTCGAGCTGGTCGAAGGGCAGGCCGACGGGGACGTCACGACGCAGGTCCCAGTCCACGCCACTGGCCCGGAGGTTGGCCCCGGAGAGGCCGTAGGACAGGGCGACGTCGGCCGGGATGACCCCGACGCCCCGGCAACGGGCGGCGAAGATCTCGTTGCCCATGAGCAGGGTCTCGATCTGGTCGCAGAAGTCCCGCATGCGGTCCATGACCTCGTGGCAGGACTCGACCCATCCGGCGGGCAGGTCGTCCTTCAGGCCGCCGATGCGGTCGTAGTTCGGGTGGAAGCGACCGCCGGTGGCCGACTCGATCAGGTTCAGGACCCGCTCGCGGTCGCGGAAGGCGAAGAAGACCGGCGTGATGGCCCCGAGCTGGGCGCCCATGTCGCCGAGGAAGAGCGAGATGTTGGCGATGCGGGACATCTCGAAGAGGATCGTGCGGATCCACTGGGCCCGGGGCGGGGCCTCGACCTCCATGAGCCGCTCGGCGGCCAAGATGAAGGGGACCTCGTTGGCGAAGCTGCCCAGCCAGTCGATGCGGTTCACCAGCGTGGTGACCTGCGGGTAGGTGCGGACCTCGCAGAGCTTTTCGTAGCCCCGGTGCATGTAGCCGGCGATGGGCTCGGCCTCGACCACCTGCTCGCCGTCGAGGCGGACCACGATGCGCAGCGTGCCGTGGGTGGCCGGGTGCTGGGGACCCATGTTCAGGGTCATGCCCCCGGTCTCGAGCTCGACGTTGACCCGGGCGTCGGCGGCCTGGCTGGCCACGTAGGCCCGCTGGGCGGCGGTGACGGGATCGGTCGTGGTCACGCCTCACCGCCTTCGGACTCGTCGCCCTCGCCCTCGGCTTCGCCGGGCATGGGCTCGACGTCGACGATGCCTGGCCAGGGCTTCACCCGCCGGGACAGGAGGGGGAAGTCCTTGCGCAGGGGATGGCCCTCGAACTCGCCGGGCAGGTAGAGGTGGGTGAGGTTGGGGTGGCCCGCAAAGACGATGCCGAACATCTCCCAGGCCTCGCGCTCGTGCCAGCCCGCCCCGGCGAAGGTGGGCACCCAGGTGGGCGCGGTCAGCGTCGCGGGGTCGTCGCCCAAGTCGGCCTTGAGCACCAGGCCGACGCCCTCGACGGGGTTGTGGACCCGGGCCAGGAGCTGGAAGCGGGTGTCGCCCCCGGCGTAGCCGGTGACCTGCTCGTCGGGGGTCTTGCCCGGGCCGCCGTGGACGGCGAGGTCCTCCTGGCTGTCCATGTCCCGCCCGAACGGCGACGGCATCCAGTCGATGGCGGAGAGGAACTCGAAGAAGCGGCAGCCCAGGCCGTCGCGGACATGGGTCCCCGCCGCCACCCAGGCGTCGAGGCTCACCCGGGCCCAGACCTCGCGGCCGGGATCGATGTGGGTGGCGAGCAGGGCCTCGCCCAGCTCCTCGCCCAGCGCGGCCACGAGGGCCTCGCGGCGCTCGTCGACCTCGACCGCTCCCTCCACCTCCTGGGTGTCGGCGGCCGGGGCCTCCTCGGTGGCTGAACCGCTGTCAGTTGACGACAAGCGGCTCTCCCTTCCAACGCTCGGCCGGGTCCTCGTCGAGGATCTGGGCCTGCAGGAGGCCGACGGCCTCGAGCAGGGCCTCGGGCCGTGGGGGGCAGCCGGGGATGTAGATGTCGACCGGGATGATCTGGTCGAGGCCCTTGGTCACCGAGTAGGAGTCCCAATACGGCCCGCCGCAGTTGGTGCAGGAGCCCATGGAGATCACGTACTTCGGGTCGGGCATCTGCTCGTAGAGGCGCCGGACCGAGGGGGCCATCTTGTCGGTGATGGTGCCGGAGACGACGATGAGGTCGGCCTGGCGGGGGCTGGCCGGGAAGGGGATGACCCCCAGGCGCATCATGTCGTAGCGGGGCGAGGCCAGGGCCGCGCCCATCTCGATGCCGCAGCAGGCCAGGCCCCACTGGTACATCCACAGCGAGTACTTCCGTGAGATGTTCAACAGCTTGGTCAGCGGCTTCGGCATCTTGCCGCTCTCGACTAGACCCACTTGAGCACTCCCTTGCGCCAGGCGTAGAGCAGCCCGAGGGCAAGGATCACGATGAAGATGCCCATCTCGACGAGGCCGAAGACGCCGTAGGCCTCGAGGCGCACGGCCCAGGGGAAGATGTAGAGGGCCTCGACGTCGAACATGACGAAGAGCAGGGCGAAGAAGTAGTAGCGGACCTGGCTCTGGGACCACTCGGTGCCGACCGGGTCCACCCCGCTCTCGTAGGTGAGGTACTTCCCGGTCTGCGGTCGGGTCGGGCGCAGGAAGCTGCCCGCGCCCAGGGCGACGACGACCATCGCTATGGCGGCCGCGCCGAATATGGCCACCGTGAGGTAGCTGCGGAGGAAGTCCGACATCGGCGCGCAGGTTAGTGAGCGCCCTCACGACCGGCCAAGAACGCCACCAGCGGGAACCTCGGGTCGTCCATGGGGTCGCCCGGTCGGAGGGTCAGGCCCGGGAACGGGGGCGAGGTGGTGAAGCGGCGGACGGCGAAGCGGGCGTCGTCGCCCAACCAGCGGGTGGAGAAGGCCCGGCGTCGCGTGGCCAGGCCCTCGGTGCCCGGGGCGCCGTGGACGGTGGCCATGTGGAACACGATGGCGTCGCCCGGCTCCAGGGCCCAGGACAGCAGCTCGTGGGCGTCGGGGTCGGCGTCGATGTCGGGGACCGGCTCGAGGTCCTCGGCCCCGGCGTAGGGCTGCTGGTCGACGAACGTGCGGGGGGCGAACCACCGGCCCCAGCGGTGCGAGCCGGCGACGAACTGCGGGCAGGCCTCGAGCGGGACCGGGTCGAGCGGCAGCCAGAGCGAACAGACCTGGAACCCGTCCACGCCGTAGTAGGGCTGGTCGTGGTGCCAGGGGGTGCGCTCACGGGTGCCGGGCTCCTTGACCAGCACGTGCTCGTGGTAGAAGCGGACCTCGGTGCTCGACATGAGGGCGGCGACGATCCCCGCGGCCGGTGACGCCAGGGCGAAGCGTCGGTAGGCGTCGATGCGCTCCCAGTTGCAGTAGTCGTCGTAGAAGCCGCCCGGTTCGCCCTCGGGCGTGTAGACGCAGGACCAGGGGCCGGGGTCGGCGAAGTTCTCCTCCACACCGGCGGCCAGCTCGTCGAGCCAGGCCTGGTCGAACTGGCCCCGCACGCAGACCGCCCCGTCCCGCTCGTAGTCCGCCCGGTCCTGGTCGTCGATCACCGCGCCAGCCTGCCACCCGCCGGCCCAGGGTCACTCCGACGGGTTCGGCCGCCCCGGCGCGCCGCCTCAGCCCGACGGCCCGGTCCCGCCGACGGCGGCCTGGACGGCGGGCCAGGCCTGGCGGGCGATCACCTGCACACCCGTCTCGTTGGTGTGGACCGTGTCCCAGAAGATCGGGTCCGGGTAGCCGTCCAGGCTGTCGGCCAGGTCGACCACCTCGGGCGGGAAATCGGCTCGCAGTCCGTCGATGACCGGGGCCCAGGCCGGGTTCCGGTTGGCGGCCCGGTCGAGCAGATAGGCCTCGCCCTCGACCGCCCCTTTGGAGTACAGGGTGGGCTGGAACCAGTACTGGACCTCGATGCCGTACGACGCGCCGATCGCCGAGGCCAGGGCGCGACCGCGGGCCAGCAGGTCGTCGGTGGCACCCTCGACGGCCTCGGCGTCCACAGCAGCGGGCACGGCGGAGGCCTCGGCGTCGGTCAGGCGGACCTCGGGCCCGTCGCCGTCGATGCGGTCGCGCAGCCGGCGGTAGAGGTTCACCGAGGCGCTGTGGTCGGCCCACCAGGCCCGCACGTCGCTGCCGGTCGTCGGGTCCTGACTCGCGCCTGGGGCCTCCAGCTGGGCCTGTTGGACGCGGGCCAGCACGTGGCTGGGCTCGGTCATCGGGCCGTCCACGAACTGCATCGAGAGGTCGTTGTAGCCGTCGTAGAAGACCGCCAGGTCGGGGGCCTCCCGCTCGGTGACGAGGCGGGAGAAGAGGGACACGGCCTGCCAGTTCACGTAGGCCGGGGTGCCGAAGTTGTGGGCCTCCAGGGCGACGCCGTCGGCCTCGGCCAGACGGACCAGTTCGGAGGGCAGGGTGTGGTTGTCCCGCTGGCCGAAGCCGTACATGGCCGAGCCACCGAAGAACCAGACCACGATCGGTTCGCCGGGGGCGGTCGTGGTCCGGCTGACCCGCTCGCCGTCGACGATGTTCAGGTAGCGGCCCGCCGTGTCCTCCAGCCGCCAGCCCAGGAGCGCGTCGTACTGGCCCGACTCGGCCGCGAACTGCTCGGTGAAGAGACGGGGCACGTAGGGCAGGCCGGCCAAGGCGGGGATGTCGGTCGGACCGCCGCCCTGGTCGACCGGCGGGGGGGCGCCCTCGGTCGGCGGGTCGACCAGCACCGTGCCGATGGCCAGGTCGGCCAGCAGCATGAGCGTGACCAGACCCACCGCCCACGCCACCCGCCCCGCTCGACGACCACCGAGGAGGTCCTGCTCACTGGCGTAGGTGCGGGCCGGGAGGCGCCGCTCCCGCCAGCCCCACCGCTCGAGCCAGGTGGTGCCCGGGTGGGCGGCCCCCGAGGCCAGCGTGTCCCGTCGGAACAGGCGGCGGAGGACGCCCACCGGCAGGAACACGAGGACGAAGACGACGGAGAGGATCACCGCGCTGAGAGCTCGGCCGACGACGTGGCCGATGGTGCCCAGGACGCGCTCGATCGCCCGACCCGCGGCGGGCCACAGCAGGCCGATCATGGTCAGGGTCACGGCGGCGACGGCCACCAGCACGCCCAGCCACGGCTCGAACAGCCGGCCCAGGACGAGGGCCAGGACCAGGGCGGGGACGGCCCGACCGAGGAGGCGGCCGACATCGCGACCGCCCGACGCCTCGTCCCCTTCGTCAGGGGCGGGCGGCCACACGGCGGTGGCGCCGGGGTCGATCCTCGGGTCGACGTCGGTGTCGGCGCTCATGGACTCAGAACAACGTGTAGAGCGTGTAGGGGGCGGCGGCCTGGCCCACGACGATGAGGCCGATGACCACGACGAGCAGGCCCATGACGGGCAGCAACCACCAGGCCCGGTTGTGGACGGCGTAGCCGACGACGTCGCGGGCCAGGCGACCGGCGTGGCGCAGGAAGATCACGGTCGGCGACCCATCAGTCCAGGGTGAACTCGAAGGTCCATTCGGCTCCCTCGGTCCACTCGGGCTGGTCGGCCTCCTCGAGGATCAGGTCCTGGAGGACCAGGGTGTCCATCTCGGTGCGTCGAAAGCAGCGGTAGGCATCATCGGGCGTGCCCACGATGGGCTCGCCCCGGACGTTGAACGAGGTGTTGATGAGCACGGCACAGCCGGTGAGGTCCTCGAAGGCGGTGAGGATCTGGTGGAACTCGGGGTTGCGCTCGGCGTCCACCGTCTGGAGCCGGGCCGAATGGTCGACGTGGGTGATGGCGGGCAGGTCGGAGCGGACCTGGTTGACCCACTCCCGCAGGTCGTCCGGCGGATTCTCGGCGGGGACCCAACGGTCCTCGTTCACGTCAGCCACGATCAGCATGTAGGGCGACGGGCCCTTGTGGTCGAAGTAGTCGGCCACCCGCTCCTCGAGCACGGCGGGCGCGAAGGGGCGGAAGGACTCCCGGTACTTGATCTTCAGGTTGAGGACCGACTGCATCGCCGCCGAGCGCGGGTCGCCGATGATCGACCGGTGGCCCAGGGCGCGGGGCCCGAACTCCATCCGGCCCAGGAACAGGCCCACGACGTCGCCGCGGGCGACGAGCTCGGCCACGGCCCGGCCCCGCGCTTCGGGGTCGACCCGACGGTAGGGGTAGCCCTGCTCGTCGAGCCACGCCGCGATCTGGTCCGTCGTCCACGACGGGCCGAGGAAGGCCCCGTGCATGCCGTCGGGGCGGTCCGGCGTGCGCTCGTG
>Ga0315283_10001097_pt1 | contig 21222 bp, 13 predicted proteins | sample YL17G09_0_MG_FD_204541 | JGI IMG/M metagenome (GOLD analysis project Ga0315283, IMG submission 204541) | Sediment microbial communities from Yellowstone Lake, YNP, Wyoming, USA - YL17G09_0 | ecosystem: Environmental > Aquatic > Freshwater > Lake > Sediment | place: USA: Wyoming | collected...
CCGGAAGGCTACTATGAAATTCCTTTCGGAGAACCTGATATCAAGCGCAAAGGAGATGATATAACGATTCTGTCCATCGGGGCTACCCTTTATCGGGCACTCGAAGCCGCTGATATCCTGAAAGACAAGTATGGTATGACGGCAGAAGTAATCGATGCCCGAAGTCTTGTTCCTTTTAACTATGACCTGGTGATCGAATCAGTTAAAAAAACGGGGCGTATTGTTTTAACAAGCGATGCAAATTCCCGTGGATCATTCCTGAAAGAAATGGCACATACTATTTCCGAACTTGCTTTCGATGATCTGGATGCAGCGCCCATTGTTGTTGGTTCACGGAACTGGATTGTTCCTGCATACGAGTTGGAGAATTTCTACTTCCCGCAGGCTGGATGGATAATTGATGCCATTGACCAGAAAATTGTATCTTTAAAAGGCCATGTGCAGGTTACTGATTTTGGAGATGCGGGCATCAGGCAGAGGAATAAGAAAGGAGTTTAGTAGTTTTCCTGCCAGTCAGAAGCAGAGAGAAGATATATAATGCACATTATCTGGTTATAATTACAGAACCTTGTAAGCTGGTAATCAGAATTGTAATTATAGAGTCAATGATTGTCACCAGAGACGGTATTCATCAGTCACCATAAAGAAACAGGTGTTCTGAAAGGCAAACAGCTTTATCTTTGAGTAACCCTAAAGAACATTAGTGTAATGAAAGCAATACTGCTCACAGGAACAAGACAGATCAGGATGGTTGATTTTGAACAGGGAGCTGGATTCCCTAAAAATAGGTTTTAAGTGATTTGTTTAAAAAGTTACAGGATTACGGAAGAACAAAAGCCCTCAATACAAAATTCATTTTCCAAGTCTGCTGGCAAAGCAGATATCTTATCTAAAAACAAATAGAATATATGAAAAAAGATGTTATTGCCATTTTCGACATAGGTAAAACCCATAAGAAGATTCTTCTTTTCGATAGTGGTTTAAAACTTGTATTTCAGACCGAGGAAAAATTTGCAGAAATAACCGATGAAGCTGGTGTTTCGTGCGACGATATTGCGAAAATTGAAACCTGGATGATTCAATCCGTGTCAACATTTCAGGCAGCATCAGACTTTAACCTGAAAGCAATAAATTTCGCTACCTATGGTGCGTCCTTAGCCTATCTGGATTCCAATGGGCAGCGTGTAACACCGATTTACAACTACCTAAAACCTATGCCTGATGAAGTGCTTGCAGGTTTTTATGAGCAATATGGAGGTGTTGATGAGTTCTCTCGCCGAACCGCTTCTCCTGCTTTAGGAATGCTGAATTCGGGACTACAGATACTTTGGTTAAAGAAACACAAACCAGAACTCTACAGCATGGTTAAGCATGTTATGCATTTCCCTCAATACCTGAGTTATATTTTTTCAAAACGAATATGCTCTGAATACACGTCAATTGGCTGTCATACAGCTATGTGGGATTTCGATAAGCATAATTACCATGCCTGGCTGGCAAATGAAAATATACAGTTGCCCGCTCCGGTTTCCAACGAAGAAGCTACCGAAACAGTTATTAATGGACAAAAACTAAATGTTGGAATCGGGATTCATGATAGTTCGTCGTCACTGGTTCCCTATTTAAAAAGCAGTACCGATCCTTTTATCCTTATTTCAACAGGCACCTGGTGCATTCTTATGAACCCTTATAACGATGAGCCACTAACTGCTGACCAACTCAAAAAGGATGGCCTCTGTTATATGAGTACCATGCAAAAACAGGTAAAATCTTCCCGTCTTTTCATGGGCCACATTCATGATGTAAATTCAGAGCGGATCGCTGATTATTTTGGGGTTAAAGCCGATTATTTTAAAAGTGTTAAAGCAAATGAAACTTTAGTACAGAAACTACTTCACAAACGGGTCTTTTTTATTAGTGGCATGCCTTCAGATTATGTAGATTCTACTGTAGATCTTTCATCTTTTGTTTCTTACGAAGAAGCGTATCACCAGCTTATTATCGATCTGACTTACCTTGGGCTTGATTCGTTGCAACTCGTTGTACCTAAAAAGGATTTAACCCGGTCGATTTATGTCACTGGCGGATTTGCCCGCAATGAAATCTTTGTCCGGTTGCTGGCTGCTTTGCTACCATGGAAGTCTGTGTTTACTTCTGAAATTGATAATGCTACTGCCTTAGGCGCGGCAATGATTTTATGGAAAAAAGCATTTACAGGGACTGAAACCAAATTGGATCTGGGGCTAAAGAAAATTGAGCCTTTCATTTTAGTCCATTAAGTTCCAAAAACTTTATGGCTTACAGAACCATAAATGATAAAAAAAGGCCGGTAATACAACAATTTGTTCCGAATTTCAGAAATTGTCTGAATAACAAAATTAAATGAACGATCAATCCATATATAAGAGCTTTCCCGACAGGCAGACATTGCTGACTGAGGTTAAAAGTAAAGATGATCAGAAGGTGCTTCTGGTAAATGGTCATTTTCATACCCCGTTTTCGTTCAGTGCCTTTACTGAAATTGAACAGGCATTCCGGATGGCGGAAGATGAAGGTATTCAGGTACTTGGTATCAATGACTTTTATACCATTGACGGCTATGTCGAGTTTGTTGAATTGGCGCAGAAATACCGTATTTTCCCATTGTTCAACATCGAATTTATGTCGTTGCAGAAAGATTTGCAGACTGAAGGTATTCGGGTTAACGATCCGGCCAATCCTGGCCGTACTTATATGAGTGGAAAAGGATTGACCCAGCCGCTAAAAATTGGCGATGAAGCTCTTTCTTTACTTGAACAGGTGCAGATGGAAAGTAATATTCAGACCGCCGAGATGGTGGAAAAGCTGAACGTCTTTTTGAAGGAACTTAACGCAGGATTCGGTTTTACATTTGATGAATTGAAAGCTAAGTATGCAAAGAACATGTTACGCGAAAGGCACATTGCCAAAGCTTTACGGGTTACTATCGATGAAAAATTCGATACACCGGAAGAAAAAAAAGCTTTTTATAAGCAGGTTTTCTCAGGTAAGGAAGTGAAATCGGAATTAAATGATGTAGCCGGACTGGAAAATGAAATTCGTGGAAATCTCCTAAAAACAGGTGGACGGGCCTTTGTAGCCGAAGATCCGAAAGCATTTTTGAGTCTTGAACAGGTAAAAGAAATTATTATCAGCGCCGGAGGCATTCCATGTTACCCGGTTCTGCTTGATGATGCAAAAGGTAATTTTACCGATTACGAAAGAAATAAGGAATCTTTGCATGAAGTTCTTGTAAGCAAAGGAATTTATAGTGTTGAACTGATCCCGGGACGGAATACTTTCCCCATTCTGAAAGATTTTGTGACTTACTTCCGGGCTAAGAATTTCCTGATCACATTCGGAACCGAACACAACACGCCACAACTCGATCCGATTAAGGTTTCTTGCAGCGGAGGAGTTGAACTGGACGCTGATCTGGAACTAATCGGGTTCGAAGGAGCTTGTATTCTTGCAGCTCATCAATACCTGGTTGCCAATGGCCACGAAGGTTATCTTGATAGTTCCGGTTGTGCGAGGTCCACCGAATATAATGCATTTGTTGAACTCGGCCAGGCTGTGATTTCACATTTCCTAAAGCAAAAGTAGCAGGCTAAAGAATTATTCAGCCAGCACCTTTGAACATTTGAACCTTTGACCCTTGAACTAGTAATTGAATAATAAGCAAATAATCATGAGACCCGAAATCCAGGAATTAATCGAAGTATCGCATTTTTACGGACAAAAGAAGGATTTTGTCATCGCCGGCGGGGGCAACACTTCGTTTAAAGATGAAAAACATATCTTTATCAAAGCAAGCGGATATAGTTTAGCCACCATCGACGAGTCAGGTTTTGCACAACTCGATCGGAAAATGCTTTATTTAATTTCCACAAAGACGTATTCGGACGATGTGATGGAACGCGAAAATCAAATCAAACACGATTTGCTGAATTCCCGAGTATATCCTGAAAAAGGACAGCGTCCGTCGGTCGAGACTTCCCTTCACGATTTGATGGCCTTCCGCTTTGTGGTTCACACGCATAGCACCATAGTTAACGGACTTATGTGCGGCAAAGATGCTGAAAAGCGCACCTTTATTCTGTTTGGCGACGAAGTGGTATTCGTTCCTTATGTCGATCCGGGGTATATCTTATTTAAAGAAGTTCAGAGCCGCATAAATGCTTATCGCAAGCGCACAGGTATTGAACCCCAAATAATCTTGTTGCAGAATCACGGCATTTTTGTGGCTGCCGACAGCACCTACGAAATTCATACACTTTATGATAAGGTAATCGAGAAACTTGATGCAGCTATTGGCAAGATCCCTCAACAAATAAATCTACCGGTTGATCCGGCTGCTTCAAAAATCATCCCGGCCATCCGGATGATGTTATCAGGTAATGGATTAAAAACACTTAAAGTGGTAAATAATTCTTACTTCGAACAATTCCTTTCGTCGGAGTCTGAATATCAAAAAATCGCCAGCCCTTTTATTCCTGATGGCATTGTGTATTGCAATTCATCATTCCTTTATGCTGAATATAATGGTGATACGGATGCTTTGCTAAATGAACTTTCAACAAAAATCGAAACTTATATTAAAACTCAGCCCAAAACTCCGAAAATCATTTGTATTAAAGGGATTGGCTGCATCATGGCAAGTGACAATGCCCTGGGAGTTTCAACCCTTGAAGATGTGATGAACGACACTTGCCTGATCAGTCTCTATAGCGAGAAATTTGGAGGACAAAGCCCCATGACTCCCGGTCAGGTTCAGTTTATTGATACATGGGAAGTAGAACAATACCGCCTGGCCCTTTCCATGGGAGCTACTACCGGACGGGCAGATCGGAAAATAGCTATTGTTACGGGAGGCGCCCAGGGATTTGGTGCAGGAATTGTTGAAAACCTGATGGGAAATGGTGCCAACGTGGTTATTGCCGACCTGAACGAAGAAAAAGGAAAAGAATTTGCACAATCACTGAATGGCGGCATAGGCAAGAACAAAGCATTTTTTGTAAAGGTGGATGTGTCGGATGCAGCATCGGTTGAAAATCTTGTATTTCAAACAGTTTGCGAATTCGGAGGACTGGATATTCTCATCAGCAATGCCGGAATTTTACGTGCTGGTGGTCTGGAAGAAATGACTCCTGAAACCTTCGAACTGATGACTAAAGTAAACTATTCTGCATATTTCCTTTGTACCAAATATGCTTCGGTGGTTATGAAAATTCAGAATAAATATAAACCAGGTTATTTTACCGATATTATCCAGATTAATTCAAAATCAGGATTAAAAGGCAGTAACCGGAACTTTGCTTATGCAGGTGGGAAATTCGGTGGGATAGGCCTTACACAGTCGTTTGCATTGGAGTTGATGCCTTCCGGAATAAAGGTCAATTCGGTTTGCCCTGGCAACTTTTTTGATGGACCACTTTGGGCTGACCCGGAGATCGGATTATTTGTACAGTATCTGCGTGCCGGGAAAGTGCCTGGAGCTAAAACATTAAATGATGTAAAACGATTTTATGAAGCTCAGGTCCCCGCAGGTCGTGGTTGTACACCGCTTGATGTGATGCGGGCAGTATACTACATCATTGAACAGGAATACGAAACCGGTCAGGCAGTTCCTGTGACTGGTGGGCAAAATATGTTGAGCTAAGATACGCTTATGTAACTTTAGGTGAAAATTGAGGTTAAGGCAGCAGATGCTCAACCTGTCACCCTGAGGTGTAATTTATTTCATAAAAAGTAATAATAAAATCATCATTCGTTAACCGATATTCGATTTTCAAGATATTAAACATTATATACAAGCACTAAATAGTATATAATCAGGCACATGCAATCATACGTCAATGGTAGCAGCTTGCCCCGCCTCTTCTGGCGGGGGAGCCGAAGGGTCAACCTCTACCTTTCTGGATTACCAGCAACTTATTATCAAGGTCGAAACTACACCTTGCAAAAGGACTGTTAAACTCATTTACAAACCAATAAAACTAAATCATATGATATATATGGCCGACACAGCCAACCTGGATGAACTTCGTGAGCTGTATTCTTTTTTCCCTTTGGAGGGTGTTACCACCAATCCGACAATACTTAGTCATTCCGGGCACAAACTTTCTGAGTCTATTGAAGGTATACAGGAATTGGTTGGTACCGGAATGGTGCACGTTCAAATGATTTCCGCTGAATCAGATGATATGGTGCGTGAAGCTAAAAAATACCGCAGTTATTTCGATTTTGGCGATAATTTTTATGCCAAAATTCCCGTAACTGCCAATGGTTACAGGGCCATGCGAATCCTGAAGGATGCCGGAATCAACGTTACTGCAACTGCTATTTTTACCCAGCAGCAGGCATTGGTAGCTATGAAGGCGGGTGCTGATTTTGTTGCTCCATATGTTAGCCGTTTGGATAATATCTCTTCCCACGGAATTGAAGTTGTGGGCGATATTGTTCAGAATATTGCTAACTATGGACTAAAAGGTAAAGTGTTGGCAGCCAGTTTTAAAACTGTTGACCAGATTTACCGTGTCAGTATGGCCGGTTCACATTCAGCAACCATCAGTGCTGAATTGCTGCATCAACTCATCAAACATCCTATGACCGATATCGGTGTGAAACAGTTTGAGATCGATGCCGAAGGATTATACGATATAGCGTTTTAGGAACAGATCAACGCTGGCTGCATTTTGAATTATTCAAAAGCCAGTTCTATTGGTATGATCTTTAAACAACCATGCAAAAAAAACTTTTATTCCCTTTTCAATACTCCTTTTTTCTGGCACCGGAATATTAACATTAACACTCAATAAATCAATTTAATTTTAACCTTTAAACGCAGTAAAATGAATCTTCTTGAACAATTAAAGCAGTATACACAAGTGGTTGCAGATAGTGGCGATTTTGAAAGCTATGTCCAATTTAAACCTATTGACGGAACAACAAATCCTTCGCTGATATATGCAGCTTCCCAGAAACCTGAGTATGCTCACCTTGTTGAAGCTGCCGTGGAATATGGCAGAAAACAGGGTAGTACCTTTGAATCAAAACTGGCAGAAAGCATGGATATGCTCGCAGTAAATTTTGGACTGAAAATATTAAAAATCGTTCCCAGAAGGGTTTCAACAGAAGTGGATGCACGTCTTTCATTCGATATACAGGGTAGCCTGGACAAAGCACACAAAATTATTGGGCTTTACGAAAGCAACGGCATCTCCCGCGACAAAATATTGATTAAACTGGCCAGCACCTGGGAAGGTATCAAAGCGGCAGAAGAGCTTGAGAAGGAAGGAATTCACAACAACCTTACACTGCTTTTCAGCAAAGCTCAGGCTATTGCCTGTGCCGAAGCGAAGGTTCAGCTTATTTCTCCATTTGTCGGAAGAATCTATGATTGGTATAAAAAAGACCGCGGAGTCGATTCCATACCTTCTGGTGAAGATCCCGGAGTATTATCTGTGAATTACATTTACAACTATTACAAGAAGTTTGGATATAAAACTGAGGTAATGGGAGCCAGTTTCCGCAATATCGGGGAAATCATCGAGCTGGCAGGATGCGACCTATTAACTATATCGCCGAACTTACTCGCGGAACTGGAAAATAACCAGGGCGAACTGCTTCGTAAACTGGATCCTGAAAATTCAAAAAATATGGATATCCGGCAAATTCACCTCGACGAGAAAGCCTTCCGCTGGATGCATAACGAAGAAGCCATGGCTGTTGAAAAACTTTCGGAAGGAATTCGTAAATTCACTGAAGACCTTATCAAACTTGAGAAATTTATTGCTGCTAAACTTTAAACTATGTGCATGTGAGAACAACCTGAAATTTTAAATGAAATTGTAAACCTTCTGAAACAGGAATCTGAAGCCATTCAGAATATTCCTGTTTCGGAAAGTTATATAAAAGCGGTAGACATGATTTATCAGAAAGTACATAAAGAAGGCGGTAAAGTGGTTGCAAGCGGAATGGGAAAAGCCGGCCAGATAGCTGAAAATATAGTTACAACTCTTAGTTCCACAGAAACACCTGCAGTGTTTCTTCATCCCAGCGAAGCGCAGCATGTTGACCTTGGCGTGATACGTGAAAATGATATACTAATAGTTCTGTCCAATTCAGGCAAAACCCGTGAAATCATTGAATTGGTTTCACACATGCTGATTACGCTAAACGGCATCACGGCGGATACCTGGGACAGAAATCAAGAAGTGAAGCTAAATAATGCCAATCTTTATAAATATCCACTCTGAAAGAGAGAACGGGTGAAGGGCAATATCATTTAGTTAATCCGGAAACGTCAATCAGCTAATCCCTGATCTGGTAGAAGATATGAAAACATCGAGTAATACCTGGATAAAACAACAGGGCTTTTCAAAGTTTAAATTTGAATGGCAAAAGGGATATGGGGCATTACACATTCCTGCTCCCAAATAAATCAGGATTAAATAAACTGTGCTTTTCTCAAAAATTCCGCGGATCAAACTTAAAGTGCCCCCGACAGAAGTCTGGAGTTTTTTGTCACAGCGTTTCTTTTTGTCACCATACTGCTACAGAATCTAAGGATTACTCAAATTGAATGACAATTTGTTTGGGCTTCGAAACAGGCCGCTTGTTTAACCCCCCGTACCAGCTATGCGGCAGATTCGGTCCAAGCAGCAGTAATTCATGGTCTCCAATTTTGGAGAAATGGTCGCCAATATTGATTGCCCCTTCGCACTGAAAAATAAAAGAAAGTTCAAATTCCGGATGAATATGCCATTGAATGTCAAAAGGATCTAATTGTTCTTCCTTAATAATGAAAGACGATTGCGACAGCAATACTTTTTCAAAAAGTGGTTTCATGATAAGCGCTGAACATTATTGTTATGCAATTTATAAAAAGAATTTGATCAGGCAAACTGATGTAAATAACTCCCAATTTATGAATGTATATCTGCTAAATTAGCATTATCCTGGGTTGTACTCTGATTAATAAAGTTTCAGTATTGATTAAATTATTCGTAGTGGCTGACTGAATCTTATCCTATATTTGTTAGAGGCATAATTAACAACTGGATCTGTGAATAATTCTGATGAAAAAAGTCCTTTCCTGGAAATTAAGGGATTATCCAAATCATTTCCTGGAACAGTTGCACTTGACGATGTCAGTCTGAAAGTCAACCGTGGTGAAATTCATGTCCTGATGGGCGAAAATGGGGCCGGAAAATCCACTCTGATGAAAATACTGGCAGGAATCTATCAAAAGGATAGCGGGCACATCCTTATAAATTCGCAGCCAGTGGAAATTAAAAATGAACGGCATGCTTTGCAATTAGGCATCGCCATGGTTCATCAGGAGCTTAACAATTTCCCGGATATCAACATTGCTGAAAATATCTTTGCCGGACGCGAACCCTCCAAATGGGGGATAGTTAATAATAATGAACTCTATTCACGGGCTGGAATTCTTCTCAGTGAATTTCACCTGAATATTGATCCCCATATGAAAATGGGAAAGCTCAGCATTTCCGAAATGCAGCTTGTTGAAATAGTTAAAGCCATTTCTTTGAATGCCGGCATCCTGATCCTCGATGAGCCAACATCGGCAATCTCTGCTACCGATGCGGATTTTCTGTTTGATATTTTGCATCGGCTCAAAAAGCAGGGTGTTACAATTATTTATATCTCCCATAAAATGGAAGAAATATTCCGCATTAGCGACCGGATAACGGTATTAAGAGACGGGAAATGGATTTTTACAGGCAATTCCGCTGAATTAACCCCTGATGAAATGATAAAAAAAATGGTGGGTCGTGAATTAAGGGAATTATTTCCTGAAAGAACTATCCTTCCAGGTGAAATCGTATTGCAGGTAGAAAATTTCACGCGGAAAAATGCATTTTCCGGTGTCAGTCTCTTTCTAAGGAAAGGAGAGATATTGGGGATATCCGGGCTGGTCGGTTCCGGCAGGACAGAATTTATTGAATCGGTTTTTGGATATCCCCCGGCAGATGAAGGAATTATGCACGTATCAGGGAAAAAAGTCCGCATAAATTCGCCAGGGGACGCCATAAATAATGGATTAGCCCTGGTACCGGAAGACCGGAAGCTGGCAGGGTTGAATCTGCATGGATCATTATTGATTAATACTACCCTGGCCGCCTTATCCGGATTTGCCGGTATCGGAGGGGTGATATGCCGACAGGAAGAAAGACAGGCGGCTGACACTGTTACTAAGCAATTGCAGGTTAAGTTTGCTGATTTGAACCAGCTGATCAGCAACCTGAGCGGGGGAAACCAGCAAAAGGTCGTGCTGGCCAAATGGCTCCTCATCAAACCAGATATCCTCCTTTTGGATGAACCCACGCGGGGCATTGATATAGGCGCAAAATCAGAAATTTACCGCCTCATCAATAAACTGGCCATGGAGGGTTTGTCTATCCTTATGGTCTCCTCTGAAATGACAGAACTGATTGGGTTGTGCGACAGGATAATTGCCTTCAGGAAAGGAAGGGTATCCAGGGAGTTTCAACGTGCCGGGTTCGATCAGGAACAAATACTTGCAGCAATAATGAATTGAAAAGATTGTCCAAATATCTGCAACCAATGAAGCAAAAACAAGCCATTCTATACTTGTCACGCTATGGGATCTTAATTGCATTCCTGATCCTTATCGTTCTGATGTCTTTTCTATCACCTGCGTTTTTAAAGACTACAAATATCATGAATATTCTCCGCCAGACATCCATAAACGGAATTGTAGCGGTGGGCATGACATTAGTGATCATTCTGGCGGGCATTGATCTCTCAGTGGGTTCTGTGATCGCTCTTGCAGCAGTAATAGCTGCTTCATTTGCTCATACCGATGATTATCCGCTGATTGTGCCTGTTTTTGCAGGATTGATTACCGGCGCCCTATGTGGATTTTTAAATGGTTTCATCATTGCTAAAAGAAAAATCGCTCCGTTTATAATGACCCTTGCAATGATGACAATAGCCAGGGGGGCTGCGCTGGTATATACCAATGGCCGGCCGGTAATTGACCTTAGCGATTCCTACAACAAAATCGGCGGAAGCTATTTTCTGGGAATGCCCATTCCGGTAATCATTTTCATTGTAATCATCCTTTGTGGATGGTTTCTCCTCTCCAGAACGGTATTTGGAAGGCATATATACGCAACTGGCGGTAATAAAACTGCGGCAGAATTATCGGGCATTATCACCAATAAAATAATCATCTGGGTTTACACTATTGCCGGGTTACTTGCAGGTCTTGCCGGTATTGTGCTTTCTTCAAGGGTAATGTCAGGATCTCCGGCTACCGGACAGGGGTATGAGCTGGATGCAATTGCCGCTGTAGTTATTGGAGGAACAAAACTTACAGGAGGAGTAGGAACTGTCTTCGGAACCGTTATAGGGGTTCTCATCATTGGCGTAATGAATAACGGCCTCGATCTGCTGAACGTTTCATCATATTGGCAACTCGTGGTAAAAGGAATAATTATCCTGCTGGCTGTGGTTCTTAAAAAGAAAAATTTAAGGTAAATGAACAGGAAAGCAACATATATTTTATTCGGAATAATAGCCCTGCTTGCCATGAGTTGCAACAGGCAACCGGCAATCCAATATAAATATACCATAGGGGTAACCTACCAGAACCTTCAGAATGAGTTTGTTATTAATATTCAGGATGCCATGCGAAAAAGGGCGAAAGAGCTGAATATCAAACTTATTGAAGTGGATGGTCAGGGAAAGGCTGAAAACCAGATTTCGCAGGTTGAGAATTTTCTCGCCCTTGATGTGGATGCCATCATCCTTAATCCTTTCGATCAGTATGGATCTGCACCTGTTGTATCCATTGCAAAAAGGGAAGGCAAGCCCATCGTGGTGGTTAATGCCGTGGTAGTCAACCTGGATAAGGCAGATGCTTACGTCGGCTCAAATGACCAGGAGGCCGGCCGGATTGCGGCAACTTATATATTACAGGTATTGAAAGGCCGTGGAAACATAGCTCTAATAAGAGGACCCAATGGACATTCGGCTGAAATACAGCGCACCGAAGGAATTATGGAAATTCTGAAAGACCATCCGGATATTAAAATCATTTTTGACCAGTCGGGTAACTGGGACCGCACCCAGGGTCTTGAACTTATGGAAAACTGGTTGTCGACAGGTAAGTCGCTGCAGGCAGTGATTGCCCAGAATGATGAAATGGCACTCGGGGCACAAAAAGCGATAGAAGCTGCTGGTAAACAAAATGATATAGTGGTTATTGGCATCGATGCTATACCTGATGCGCTCAGGGCTGTGAAAGAGGGAAAATTATGTGCCACTGTTTTTCAGGATGCACGCGGACAGGGCATCCTGGCACTTGAACTCGCGGTAAAACTATGCGAAGGCAAACTTGTCGAACATACTCATTACATTCCCTTTCAGCTGATTACGAAAGAAAATCTGAATAAATAAATAATCACAATATCAAGTATATACTAATATCTCGATTATGAGAACAATAACATTTAAAGGTATTGTAGTTAATTTGTTGATTCCTGTCTTTTTACTGATTACCTGCAACGTTTTATCCCAGGAATCATTTTACCATTTGCTTCCGGAAAATACAGGCAATACGCAAAGTCTCAATTTTAACGGCATCCCTTTCAAGGTAATTCCTACTGATAAAGGATTCATGAACCTGGCTTCGGTTCCAGACCCGTTAAACGTTATGAACCAGAATCAGAATGTTCAATCCGTCTTTTTTCTTGGCATGGTAACCGAAAAACCGGAGGCCAGTGCCTGGTGGGGACCAACTGAACGTTGGTATGCCTATAATAACCGACTGTTCATAGGAGATCAGCTGGGTAAGATATTTATTATTTACAGTGATACTACAGTTGATGTTATACCAATCATTTTTGGTGTGAACCTCTGGAACTATGAACTGCTGAATAAGGCTAAAGCCAGTGAAACCTATCTGAATACTTATTGGGGTCCTTATCCGGAGCCCTTCCTATCCGACCGAAACGCAAATGCTTTGCTGGATTCATCGCTGGTTTTGATGGAAAATGATACTGTAAAAGGTGGGAAGTATATTCTCGGTATCAGGACCAGGGCCAAACCTTTGAGCAGGGTTATTTTCAGCAACGACAATGTTCGTGCCGCCGGATTCTATATTACTGCAATAACTTGTCAGACTGCCGGAGCAGCGGAAAATTCAGAATGGAGACTTAACGATGAGCGCTTTTTTGCTCAAAAAAAGTACTATGCCGCCATGGATAAACTGGCCCGAAGGCTCTACCAGTTCAGGGACGAACTTCCTGCCACTGATCCCTATCATGTGCCTGATCATTATAATGCGCCTGTGGTCAAATTCACAGGAACGCCTCTGGCTGAAATCTATACGAATGTTTATGCCCACAATATTCACGACATGCGTACCAAAAAAGTCGATGAAAAGGGAGGTATGCACACCTCGTCGGGTGATCTGGCCGATTTTGGTATTTATATCGGGATGGGAACTTTTAAAGCCAATGCAGTCGCTTATTATAATCATGTATGGACCCGCGATGCAGGCAGGTTAATGATGGAAGTGGTAGAATCGGGTGAGACTGAGCGATCGGTGAAAGCTGGCAATGAGGCATTAAGACTGTTATACGATCCATCGAGTCGTTTTAGCCAGCCCAACTGGAAACGCATTGCCAATGCCTCCAGCCTGAATAATGACGGGTTATGGAAAAGTGTCTCCGGAAAGGAAAATGACGGGCATGGGGCTATGATGCTTTTCATCTACAGGCTCATTCAGCATCAATGTGTGGATGCTAACTGGGCAAAAGGAAACTGGAAGGCCTTATGCGACGCAGCAGAATGGTATTGCTGGCAAATGGATCATCCGAAAGAAAGCGGTTTCGACAAAGTATTGTCTTCCGAAACAGAGGCCTCCACGCAACAATACGGTTCATTCGACCTGTTCTCAAACTATAACGCCTATATGGGTTTAAAAGCATTCTCTAAGCTTGCCGGCCAGTTTGAGGATAAAACGAGTGAAGCCCGCTGGAATCAATATGCTGTCAAACTGCATGAAGGTATCATGACCATGTTCACCTCCACCCATCCGCGCTTTGGTAAAATTTTCGTAGATATCACAAATGATTGCTGGACATGGGAATACAAGCGTTTTGTACCCCTCTTCCTGGCAAATGATCTGTATACCTATGATCTCGCCATTCAGGATCCTGAGCTATATCGTATTTGCTATAATACCTACCTGGCACAAAAGGAAGATTTCTTCTCCTATTCATCAGGCCGGCAAATGGGCTACGGTCAGGGTTACATCACGGAGACCGCCATTTTGCTCGATGAACAGGTTGATATGAAGGGTTACATGGAACAGGCGGCCGCCTTCTGCTATCATCATTCAGATTATAATTACATTGTTCCTGAGGGCGTTATCATGCATCCATCAGAGAGATTCTGGTTCCGGAATTCTGATCTGGGAAATTTAGTCCAGCAATCTGAAATAGTTAAGGCCGGTCGGCTGCTGATAGGTTTAGATGATCTGAATCCTCAAAAGGGGCTCACGGTAATACCACGACTTCCATCCGACTGGAAAACTATTGAAGTGAAAAATTACCCTGTAATTGCGGTTGATCCGACAGGGAATTCTATCCGGTCGAAGGTTAGTTATCAATATAAAATGATTGAAAACGGGTTTGAATTTTCAATGGAAACCGATGATCCTATTCGAATTGGGCAGATCAGATTAGGGCCTTTTAAAACTAAGAAAATTAAAATTACAGAAGGTAAAATGCCTTACACGGTAAAGGAAATCCGTGATCAAATTTTTGTATATTTCGAACTCCCATTCTCAGAGGAAAAAACTTTTAAAATTAAGGCAATCAGTTTGAAATAAATAACTTACAATGAAAATGAATCTTTTAAATAATAATAATACAATGATTACACGGATGCTATACTGCCACGATGAGGACTCGCTTTTTAAAAAAACCCGGGTCAATCCCTTTGCAATCTGTCTCTTCTCTCTTCTAATCCTCCTACAATTCTCATTGACATATGGACAAAAGCAGGTACTTAACAAGCGAATGGCCGGTTACCATTATTCGGTGGTATTTACAGGGGAAGCCATGCCCAGTTCGGCTGCTCTCACCTATCCCATTAAATATTTTGATTATCAGAACTATAATTTCCTGGTAAAATTCATGCCCTGTATTTTAGTCAACGGCAGGATCATATATCCATCAGCCTACCATGATGTAAGGGTTGAAGATTTCCCCGGAGGGGTCGAAGCTTCTTTTAGCTTTGAAAACACCAGAATTACCACCCGCATTACTCCGCTTCTGGTTGGCAGGGGGTCCGAAGCCTGGACAGGAGCAGCATTATACGATATTCAGACTTCCCCTGCACGTGAAGTAGTGGTCCTTTTGGGCAAAGGCAGGACATTGAATCTTTTCTCCGAATTTGCCACCTCCTTTATGGTCAGGGACAGTGTAATAGCCATCGATAAATTTACCCGGATTGATGAACAAAGTATTGGCTTCTTAAGTGGTAAGGATGAATTAAATGTAGTGATCAAAGGATCGGAACCGATTATTGTCGGAAAAATTGGCAACCAGCATAAGCAGGCTTATGTTAAAATGCCCAAAGGCTCAGGTTATGTTCTCGCAGTTTTTTCGGATCAGTCTTCCGATATGACGAAACTGAGAAAACTGAATGTGCCTGACGAGCTAACCCGGGTTAAAAAGTATTATGAAGATTTGTTTAAGACTTCTCTGAATACCCCGGAACCTGTTATGAATGACGCCTTTGCATCTGCACTGTACAATATGGAATACAGCTGGTTAGAACCTTTTGGCTGGGGCGAATGTCTCCATCACTGGATTGCCCTTTGGCATATGCAGGTGGGTGCTGCAGCCGATCTTATTGGCCAGACCGACCGGTCCAGGTCCTGTATCCTCGAGCATGCGCATCATTTACTGAAAGATGGTGCGGTCCCCCAGTTTATGCCCAATAAGATCACAAAAAAGGACTTCGGCGGATCAAACGCCTATTGGGTCTGGCAGGTAAGACATTACCTCAACTATACCGGTGATAAGGAGTTTGCCAAACTAATTATTCCCTATGTGGACACTGTCATCAGTCAAACATTGAAAGAATACGATAAAGATGGTGATTTTCTGCCTTCATGGGGCTTGCAGATTGGTAACCAGGAGGATTTTCTGGCCAATCCTTACAACGGTTCAGTGCCTTCCATGGAACTCTATAATATGTTCATGACCCGTGCGGAACTGTCGAAATATACCAACGATCCCGTATCGGCTTCACTTTGGTATAACAAGGCCGCGATGGTCCACGGAAAGCTATACAAGGAATTATGGATGAACGACCTGGGTAGGTTTGGCTATTACAAGGATCCGACCGGACTTCTTATGCCTGACGGACAATACCAGACTTATCTCTATCCGATTATATATGACCTGGTTGATGAATATGATCAATATTCCGGTCTGCGTCATTTGAGGGACCGTCTGACCAGTGAAAATGGTGCCGTATTCCTGTCCAACAACTTTCCATGGCATGCCACCGGTATCGCCTGTACATGGGGCATGCAGTGTGGTGAGGCACAGCAACCCTGGGCTGCCGAAGGTTTTTCGAAATCGGGATTGAACAATGAAACCTGGCGTCCATTAAAAGCCATGGCCGACTGGGCCCAGGACATCAACCACCGCGGATCATGGCCGGAAACAGGTCCGGAAGCTACACCGGCCTATTTTACTCCACCGGCAGGATTATACCTGGTGGCCGTGACGGAAGCCCTGTTTGGGATAAAAATGCATTCCCCGGAAGGCTACGTGGAGATTTCCCCATCGTTTCCAGACCATTGGCCCTTTGCAAACCTTGATCTCCCTGATTTCCAGGTTAATTATTCGAGAAAGCAAAACCATCTTGAATATGTACTTTCTACTTCCAGGGATTTGCCGCTTAAAATCAGGTGGCGGCTTCCGGTTTCAAAAATTATTAAGTGTACGGTAAATAAAAAGGAAGTTCAATATTCCATCGTTTCAGGCGTAAACCACATGGTACTCTGTTTCGATGTGCCGCGCGGAGCTAAGTCGGCACTTAGTATTGATTTTGAACCTGTTAACTACAAAGTGAATGCACCGTCCTCTGTTGCTGGTGGGGAAAAAATGGATGTTTCAATGGAAGGGGCTATCATTGAGCGTGTTATGGACAGATATGACGTACTGGAAAATATCCATCCCTCTTCCCCCTCCGCTTTCTCATCAAAAATCCAGTCGCATTTACTCGAACCTTATGTATCGTTCAATCAGCTCGGGCTGCTCAATTTTTCGAGACGTACCTTTTTTCTGGATTGTCGCACTCCGGATGGATCGCCATTCATCGCGTCTGTAGATATGAGCATTTTGCCCAGATTTGAAGTCGCTGCCACTGGAATTGTAAAACGAACAAGCAACGGGCACATACTTGAGCTGAACCTGAGAAATAACACGGGTGAATCCTTCAGCGGAGAAGCTGGCATTTCCTTGACCAATTCCCATTTCATGGTCCCGGTCAGGCTCACCTCCCGTTCGGATCAGTTGATAAGTGTTGCAATACCTTCAGGATCTGTCCTTTCGGCAGGCGATAATACCGGCTATTTTGCCCTTGCAGGTGAAGCGCCGGTTTGTTTTCATTTTAGCATAAAAGATCCGGACAAATCCCCGCGGTTTGTTCCCGTTGAGCTTCCGATAAAGGACATGATGCCGGATACCCTCTGGACAACCATCAGGATTATGCCCGGATTTCCTCATATCTTTTTTACGTTTTCCGACTATGGAGTTCCAAAACCCATGTGGGCACTTAAAAACGTGAAGGAAATTGAGACAGAACAGATACCCGGACTGAAATTTCAAATACCCGGAACTCGATTTATCCCGGTATCGCACCTGGCAGGGAAAACCTCTTACAAGCTCAATCTCGAAAGGAAAAAATATAAGAAGCTTTACCTTCTGGTCATCCCTTTTGTAGATAACCATAACATATTTGCACCGGTTGCCAGGATTACCGCGTACGATAAAAGAGATATTGTGTATACCCGGACATTAAATTACCCCGGTGATGTGGATTACTGGGTGCCAGATAAAAACCCAACCAGCTTTGCCTCTTTCCGGGAACCACGACCCGACCGGTTTGAACTGCTGCCACTGATGAACCCTGATATGCCAGACTGGAAAGAAGGTAAACCACCAGCCTTTCCGCAACCCAAATGGTGGTCGTCCAGCCTGCCGGTCGTAACCGAATCCTGCGTAATGAGCATTATTGAAATTAACCTGAACAAACCTGGAGAACTCGATAATCTGGTTTTCGAAACAATCGGCGTTATGCCGGCGTTCGGTATTATTGCTGTAACAGGCGAATTAGAAGACTAATGAATTATAAATAAATGGCCAAAATTATGTCAGCAAATAAATTGATAAAAGAAACCTTCGAACAAGGTAATGGTGTTTTACGGTTGATACCTGTTTTTGTGCCTCGCCGCTTCAGTACAGCAGGCTTACGTTTGAGATTGCACCCTAATGATTACTATGCTATGGGAACCAAGAGGGGTGCTATTAAAGAACGGTGGTTCTCCTCTGTCATCCCTTGCATGAACGGAGAACTTGCACCGGAAGATGAAGGCTTGAGCTATGTATTGCCATTTTCCGAAAAACTCGATCAAAAATTCACATTAAGAGATGCCGTAGATGAATTAAAGACTTCTATAATCGGGAATGAATTATTCAGTAAATACGGTACCTGGCCCATGTATTCGAAATTCTTCGATTTTCAGGCACCTTTGTTTCATCACCTGCACCTCGGTTTTGAGGCGGCCAGGCGTGTGGGCAGATTAGGAAAGCCGGAAGCTTATTATTATCCCCCACAGATGAATAATTATCCGGGTGAATTTCCTCATACCTATTTTGGTTTCGATCCGGATGTTACCAAAGAAATGGTTAAGCAAAGGTTGCTTAACTTCGAAAAAGGCGATACCCGCATAACCGAATTATCCAGGGCCTATCGCATCGAACTGGGCACTGGCTGGTACACTCCTCCAGGTGTGGTGCATGCCCCCGGCTCCTATCTCACATACGAACCTCAATGGAACAGCGATGTTAATTCCGTTTACGAAAATATCACTTCAAACGAGGTTTATCCATATGATTTTCTGGTCGAAAATTGTCCGGATGATAAGAAATCCGATATTGATTATGTTATCAGCCTGATGGATTGGGAAAAGAACATCGATCCAAATTACAAAAAGCATTATTTCAGGCCTCCAATTCAAATACAAGGTACTGATGGTTATATCGAAAAATGGATAGTTTACGGTAATGAATATATTGCTGCCAAGGAACTAACTATTAATCCGAGACAAACCATTACCATAAAAGATCAGGCTGCCTATGGATGCATCATCATCCAGGGACATGGCAAATTCGGAGAGTATGATGCCGAAACCTCCGTTATACTACGATATGGACAAGCTAGTGCTGATGAATATTTTGTTTCTGAAGATGCTGCCAGAAATGGGGTGAAAATAACCAATAACAGCCAGTTCGAAACAATGGTAATCCTGAAGCATTTTGGACCGAACAATCCGGATACGCCTCTATAATTAATATTTGCCATATGGGAAAAAAATCAATTTCATTTTTGCTTATAGTTATATGCATCCTTGGAATACCAGGCTGCCAGGTGAAGGAAAGAACTATCTTTTCTGACACGGATCAGGTACAAAATATTTCATTGCCATCTTCCGCAACAGCTGAATTGAAACTGCTTAATAGCTGGGATTTTGAAGAATCAGAACGAAATGGGTCTGCGTTTCTATTAATTTCAGTAGGAGTCGATGATCTGGATAAAGGTTCACCAGGCTGGGGAACATCCGAAAGCAGCAAATTCCGAATGATTGGCGATTATGGTGGTGAATTCAGAATAAGTTATGAAAATAAAACAATTGATACGATTCCCCTTGTTTATGGATATACTCTCTGGTTTAAGAATAACTGGATATCCGGAAAAGAGCCCTTTAATTCAGACAGCAGTGCCAGAAAACTTTTAAATAGTACATTGTTTCTGAATAATATTTTTAATGGGGACTATAATTATACTTTGAGGGTACAGCTAAGAAAAAGCAAAATTAAAAGTCTTGATTACTTTGATAACCAACTTAAAGATGGTGTTCTGAAACCAACAAATTTCCGGTTTGCAGATGAAGAAAGCTCGTTCACAACTGCCGGTAATATTTCTGCCCGGTCTGATACGAATGATACAGCAGGATTTTATATCAATCATACCATAGATACTATCGATACATATCCTCTCATCATTAAAAACAACCTGCGAAAATTAATGTACCTGTTATATAATTTTAAATTTGATTATCAGTCAGTTATTGGAATTGACATTCCACCCTCATATAAAGGACCTTCCATTGTGTTTTCGGGTGAACCTGAAGCCAATATTATCACCAGCGTATTCCATCACAACCTAAATGACCAGGTTAGCAGGGTTGACTCAAATGGTTTTGTACACGAATCTGCATATAAATCTCCATCATGGTTTTATGACGGCTTTGGTACATGGACCAATACAATTGGAATGGGTGAAAATAAAAACGGCTCATATTACAACTATTATTATACCCGTAACAAGACTATTATGATCCTGCCGGATCTGGGTTATATAGATGAATCAAACAGGGCCCTCAGTTATCTGGATAAACAATTGATGTACTTCCCTGAGATGTATCCATCTCTTCAGCTTAACGGAGAAAAAATTCCTGGCCATTGGACTGTTATTGCCAGTGAGCCCCTGATTTATTCCCAGGTTTTAACCGGCGTAGGATGGCCAACGCAATATACATTCGACAAATTTGGCAGTCATTACAGGGATTTTGGAAACCCTGAAACCGATGGACATGGTCATTCCATGATGTCTCACTGGAAAGTATGGCAGAACAGCGGAAGAAACAAGCATTGGGTATCAGACAGGTGGAATTACCTTAAAGAAGCAGCCGACTTCCTCTGCTGGAGCTTTGATAATCCTGCTTTGTCATTCTCAAAATTCGGCCTTCTTTATGCCGAGAGCGAAGCAGGCATGAACGATTATACCTTGTATTGCAATTATCCCTGTTATCTTGGACTGCTAATGTATGCTGAA
>Ga0315283_10001099_pt1 | contig 21211 bp, 17 predicted proteins | sample YL17G09_0_MG_FD_204541 | JGI IMG/M metagenome (GOLD analysis project Ga0315283, IMG submission 204541) | Sediment microbial communities from Yellowstone Lake, YNP, Wyoming, USA - YL17G09_0 | ecosystem: Environmental > Aquatic > Freshwater > Lake > Sediment | place: USA: Wyoming | collected...
GATTGTTCCGCACTCTGAACCGTCGGCATCACCGATGGTCTTCGCGGTTATCGCTTTGTAAGTTTTACCCGGGCAAAGGGCTGAAGTTTCCCGCCCTCTTCTCCATCCATAAGCCACTGCCATGTATCGGTACTTTTGTTGTAGGCGAAAGTTGTATGAAAGCTGCCGCCATCTTTGTAGTTAAACAAGAACGTTATTTCATTGCCGGCGCGCTTCGCATGGCCGATAGCCTGGGGCGAGATGCCACCGCCGCCGGTTGTGTCGAGCCATAAGCAGGCGTATTCGCTCGACGCTTGGTCCCAACCTATGAAAACAATCGCCTCGTACTCCGCCTGTCCTTTTGCGTTCTTCTCGCGCGACACTTCGTGGAGTCGCACGTATTGATGGCCCAGAACCCACTCTGAAACGACATCGTGCGTTGTCTCCCTTCCCTGGATGGTGCCATGAAGAACCCATTTTCCGATTAGATGATCGAGCAAGGGATCTTGAAACGTTGTTTGTTGCGCAGAAACTGAGAACGAAACCAGGACAATTGAAATGAAGATTCTAAGGAATATTCTCAGGTTGACACCCCCTTCCCCTGGCGAAAGAGGAATTTAGCGGACGCAGTTTTCGGGCTTAGGTTTTGTCGGCTCCTGCTTCAACTTTTTTCATGCTTCGACAGCAGCACGTCTGGTAAAAAAGGCTCATAATAGCTAGGAGCGCAGCTGCGGCGATGATCACCCATTTAGCCCATGTGGCTGGCCACCAGAAGAGGGCTAAGACAACTACAGCCACAGCCATCAAGAAACGACAAAAACAGAGTTTCATGTTTTCCCCTCCATCTTTATTGAGTCATTCCAATATTATAAAAAAGCATGACACTATAGCAAGGCCAAAATTAGGATCCTGTGTAAGATCCTAAACCCAACCCGACAAAAGGTAACACTCCTGCGGCCAATGAACTCCCGCATAGGCCGGGCGGGCGGCCCGGGCTCCTCAAACGCGTTGGCGGATTTTATGAAGCCGCCACCTCAAGCGGAGTAGGTCGAGAACGGCTTCGAGCTTGACCCCTAGGCTCATTTTGGATTGGCCGGCGTGCCGCGAAGCGAAATAAATCGGGACCTCGCATATCCGCAGACCCAGCCGTTCGCTGATGAAGGCCATCTCCTCCATGAAAAGGTAGCCCTTGGAACAGATGCATCCTAAGTCGACAGCCTCGAGAGCCGACCGCCGCCAGGCTTTGAAGCCTGACGTCGTATCGCGTGTCTTGAGGGCCAGGATTGTCCGCGTTAAGGCGTTGGCCGAACGGCTCAAGGCAAGACGGCCGAAGTCCCATTGATCGTCGACACGGCCGCCGGCGACATAGCGGGAGCCCACGGCCACGTCGAATTCGGCCAACTTTTCAACCAGGCGAGGGACGTCAGTCGGCGAATGGGAAAAGTCAGCGTCCATCTGCACGACGACGTCGGACCCGTGCTCGAGGGCCCAGCGGAACCCGTTCACATACGCCAGGCTTAGTCCGCGGGGGCCGGTCAGAGGCTGAGTAGCAGTAAGGCCAAGCCAATCGCCGCGACCTTATACTAGTGCCCCTATTACACAGCAGGAGATCGGAATTGTCAATAAACGGAGAGGTTTGGCGGTCAACCTCCACTCTCCCTATCGTTTCCTGCGATTGCCCAAAATCGTTCCGACGCCCCCGAAAGTTGAGTTGGCAGAGCCGTATGGGTACAATCATGGCCAATGTCGATCGGAAGTCTGGAGGAAAATGTGTCAGAAAAAAACGAACCTGAGAGAGGAGCTCCGAAAATGCTAGCCGTTCTTCCCTTGCTAGGAGCGCTCCTGTTCTCAAGGGCATGGCCTGCAGGGTTGGCCGTTGATCCCACGGAGATCCAGCAAATCCTCAAGGAGGCCATAGATAACAGGCGGACCGTGGGGATCGTTGTGGGGATCGTCGACGCGGAAAAGATCCAAATCTTCAGCAACGGCAAGACCGCTCGCGACGGTCGAAACGTCGACGGTGACAGCGTGTTCGAGATAGGTTCGGTGACCAAGACTTTCACGGCGACCTTGTTAGCCGATATGGTCAAGCGGGGGCTGGTCAGCCTGGACGATCCCGCATCCAAGTATCTGCCCGACACGGTCAAGGTGCCGTCGCGCGGTGGAAGGGAGATCACCTTGCTCGACATAGCGATTCAAAGGTCCGGCCTTCCTCGTATGCCGACAAATTTCAAACCCGCGGATCCCGAGAATCCCTACGCCGACTATACCGTCGAAAAGATGTACGAATTCCTTTCGGGCTACCAGCTTCCGAGAGATATCGGAGAGAAGTACGAGTATTCCAATTTGGGCGCCGGCTTGTTGGGCCATATCCTGGCGCGGAAATCGGGCCAGGGCTACGAGGCCTTGCTGGCCGAGAGGATATTCCGGCCGCTCGAGATGAACAGCACGGCCATCGTTCTCACGTCTGACATGTCTTCCCGTCTGGCTGCGGGGCATTCGTCAGGCCTGACTCCGCAAAAAAACTGGGACCTTAACGCCCTTGCCGGCGCGGGCGCGATCCGATCGACCGTCAACGATATGATGAAATATGTGGCAGCGTATATGGGGCTGAAGCCCTCTCCGCTTTCGGCTGCGGTCGAACAGCACAAACGACATCGACGATATCGGCTTCCACCTAGTGGACCCGCAGATCCCGCTGGCCAAGTTCGAGGCCAGAAAAGAAAGGAAGGAAATCGCCGTAGATCCAGGCGTGCTTGATGCGTATGTCGGTGAGTACCGGCTTGCTCCGAACTTCGTCCTGGCCATCACGAAAGAAGGACAACAACTTTTTGCGACTCGTGTTCAGCCATACTTCGGCGAAACGGCCTCTCATCATATTCTCGGGCGCAGCGCTTCGGTCGATACCGAGGTTGACCACAAACAGATCCGGGAGATCGTCTTTGTTGACGTCCCCCACGGCGACCTCCCAGCTCCATTCCGTGCCTAAACGCAGTCCGCTGTCGCTGAATTGGCCCCCTCCGTCATTCAGCCAGACTTCGTTGGGACCTATACACGCCAGGAAAATATCCAGGCTGCCGTCCCCGTCGAGGTCAGTGACGGCGACTTTTTCCACGCCGTTGGTGCCGAGCGTGCGGCCGGCCGTAAAACGGCCTTTCCCGTCGTTCAGGTAGAGCCTGGCAAAAGGCGCTTGCTGGGTGACCAGGACAACATCCAGATCTCCATCCCTATCGAGATCGCCCAGGGCCAATCCGTGGGAATGACGCAAGGCCTCGTCGAAGACCTGCCCGGCCTCGGTAAATCGGCCCTGGCCGTCGTTCAGCAAGACGCGATTGGGACAAGGATCGGCCTCGGCGCTACGCCAGCCGCACAACACGGCGTCGATGGCTCCGTCGCCGTTGACGTCGCCCAATTCCACCGCGGCCAGGATCCCTTGACCGAGCGGCTGCCCGGCGTATTGAAAGTGCCCCTTATTATCGTTGAGGTAGATCCGTCCTTTCGCCCCCTTATCCGTCATGACGATGGCGAACACGTCGATCAGGCCGTCACCGTTCAATTCCGCCAGCCGGCTCTGCCAGAACCGGGCTTCATCGGTATCCACAAAACGAGCGGCGTCCGGAGAAAAGTGCCCGTGTCCATCATTCACCCACACGGTCCTCCCGGTGAGGACATCCTTGCTTCCATCGCCGTCGATGTCATGGACGACGGGTTTCCCCCCCGTCATGGACCGTTCCAGACTTTGGCCGCTGTCGGCAAACTGTCCGTGCCCGTCGCCGAAATAGATACGATATTGGCTGTTCGGCCCGGACTCATTGACGACAAAGGCGTCGAGGGCTCCGTCGCCGGTAAAATCGGCGAGAGCCACACCGCGCCCGACGAAATTATTGAGCTGCTGACCGTTGCTGGCAAATGTCACTTGGGATTCGCCGGCAGTGGAATAGGATAACATAAAGAAAACGACTGCCAGGCAAGCGAATAAGATCTTCGCTCTGGATAAGTCGGAATGCCGATTCGGCTTAAGGGGCGACACCGGATATTTCTTGAAATTCATCCGCTTCTCCTGATATGCAATATTCTTTGATCATTTTAACATGAAAATCGAACTGATCAACGAAGGTTCGCAACTGCCACACTTGACCTCCTGGCAGGCGTCGAACCGAAGGGCGAATACGTCTCAGCAGATCGCGTGTTCGAGTCAGCCCGGTCGCACGGCCTTTTCCTCATTGACAATCCCCCGCGAACGTTTGATGATAGCCTCAGCATCCAAGCTTATCGATGGATCCGTTCAAACAATTAGCCCGGCTTGCTCTTAGGAGGTCCACCTGATGAAAAAATCAGCTCTTTTCATGCTGATCGTTATCTTCGCTATCCTCAGCGGTTCTGCCCAAGTCCCGGCCCCGGCCGCCAAGCCCGACGACAGGGCCAAGAACCTCGACCTGGTAGAGAAAACCGTCCCGGTGCCCGAGACCTTCAAAACCGGGTTCGACACGATCTCGGCCAAGGATTCGTTGGCCATGCTCACGTTCATCGCCTCCGACCTCCTGGAAGGCCGGGAAACAGGCACGCGCGGCTTCCAGGCCGCGGCGGAATATGGCGCGTCCCTGTTCGGACTCGCCAAGCTCAAGCCGATCGGCGATATGCCGATGAGGTCGTTCGGCATGATGCAGATGCTGGGCCAATCCCAGACTCCGCAGAAACCGCTCGAGAACACCTATCTTCAGGAATTCCCTCTCGTAGAGACCATCGAAACTTCGAGCGCTCTGAGCCTCGAGGTCCGGCAGGGCGGGTCTGTCCGATCGCGCACCTTCCGGCCCGTCGTCGATTATCAGGGTTTTGCCGCTCTCGGCGGTACTTTAAGCGGGCCGGTCGTATTCGTCGGCTACGGGATCGGCGAAAAGGGCGCCGGCTTCGACGAATTCAAAGGAGTCGACGTCAAGGGGAAGATCGTCATTCTCATAGCGGGCGTGCCCGATTTCCTGTCGAAAGATATCAAGGCCAGGTACCCGATGCCTTCCTTTTCGCCGATGACCCCGCCGGCGGCCGGAGAGGGTGGCCCGGCCGGAAAGCGCGTCGACAGGCTCCAGGACCTCCATCAGCGAGGCGCGGCCGCTGTCCTCCTTGTCCGCGGCGGCGGACGCGACATCGACCGCTGGCGCTCGCTGATGCCTCGGAAGAGCGTCAACGACGAGGTCCCGATCGTTCGCAAGTCCTACCACGGCGTCAGTCTTCCCGGCGAGCTCGAAGAGACGCCATGGACGCGGTCGGCGGTTGTAACTATCACCCCAGGAACGGCCGACCGGATTTTCGAGGCCGCTGGGATGAAGCTCGAGGACCTTAAAAAGAATATCGAGGCGTCCAAGAAGCCCGCGTCCCGGGAGATCCCGGGCGCCTTCGTCACGATGACCTCGACCCTGAAGACGCAGACGATCCGCGGCATCAACGTCGTCGGCGTCATCGAGGGCTCGGATCCTGCGCTCAAGAACGAGGCCGTGGTAATCGGCGCCCATCTCGATCACGAAGGACGGTGGGAGGACTATATCTACAACGGGGCCGACGACAACGGGTCGGGTTCCGTGGGTGTCCTGAACCTGGCCCGGGCCTTCGCCGCCAACCCGCAGAAGCCCAAGCGGACACTGGTCTTCTGCCTGTGGTGCGGAGAAGAGGAGGGTCTGCTCGGCTCCAAGTACTTCGTGGCCAATCCGCCCCAGCTCTTGAAGGCCAAGATCGTGTCCTACCTGAACTTCGACATGATGAGCCGGCCTTATGACGAGAAATCGATGGCCTTCGCCGGCCGCATGATGGAATTCCCCTACGAGCCCGAGTTCATCAAGAAGGTCAAGCCCGTCAATTTCGTTCCGGTCTCCTTTCCAACCGGGGCGGCCTTCGGCGAGATCATCCGGACGGCGAACCAGTATGTCGGGCTCGACGTCTACGTCCGCGAAGCCAAGCGGACCGATGTCGGCTTCGGCGACTCCGACCACACGTCATTTCATGAAGCCAAGATCCCCTGGGTCTGGCCGTTCACGTCTGTCACGGAGGACCTGCACCAGACGAGCGACAGCGCCGACAAGGTCAGCGGGGAGCTGATGGAGAAGGTCTCCAAGCTGATGTACGTCATCGCCTGGCTGGCCGCGGACAAATGAGCCGGTAGCGGCCTTTTAAGAAAGGAGGAGTCGATGACACTCCACACACTTCTTTTCTTTATCTTGGGCCCTATTTGTGCGGCGGTCCTTCTGGGCAAAACCCTGGTCTATTACCACAAGAAACTGAGTTACACGAGATATCTCATCCAGTTCATTTGCTTTGCCATCTTTGCTCTTTTGGGCGTCTTGACGAAGTGAATCCGCAAGTCGGGTGTTCGAGTCACCCCGGGCGCGCTCTTCACTTTCCCTTATATATTGGCTGATATTTCAGGCTTGAACATCTTCTTGAGCCGGCAGCCGTTCCCCGACTAATAGCAATATAAATCCAATATACTGTTGACAATCGGCGACTATCCGACTAGTATTTTTTCTTTCGCCTAATCAGGAAAGGAAAATGCCCATGCTCTTATCGTTGGGTTTCCCGGGCCTTCATCACGACTATCTCTGTAGGATTAATCGGCTCTCTAGATATAATAGAGTTTTCTTCCTGTCGGAAAGATCCGAATTTTTAAGGACTAGATAAAATGCCAAGAATCGGTGTCTTTGTCTGCTGGTGCGGCCGGAATATCGCCGGGACCGTAGACACGCGGGACGTCGCCAGGAAAGCTCAGGACTTGCCCGACGTCGCGACGGCGGTCGACTACACGTACATGTGCTCAGAGCCCGGCCAGAAAATGATCCGGGACTCCATTATCGAAAACAAGCTGGATGCGATCGTGATCGGCGCCTGTTCGCCGAAACTCCATGAAAGCACGTTCCGCCGCGCCTGCAGCACCGCCGGGCTGAATCCCTATATGTGTGAGATCGCCAACATCCGGGAACAGTGCAGCTGGGTCCATCGCGACATGGAACAAGCAACCCTCAAGTCTCAGGAAACCATCGCCACCTTGGTTCAAAAGATCCGTGCAAACGAGGCGCTCTCGCCGATCCAGGTTCCCGTCACCCATCGGGCTCTCGTTATCGGGGGCGGGATCAGCGGTATCGAGGCCGCGCTTAGCATTGCCAACAACGGCCACGAGGTCTTTCTCGTCGAAAAGGATCCCTTCCTCGGGGGGAACGTAGCCCGCCTCTCTCATACCTTTACGGCCCAGGAGAGCATAGCCTGGGTCCTGGCCGCAAGGGTCCAGGAGGTGATGAAACACCCGAAAATCAAGATCTACACCAACTCCACAGTTGAGGATTTCAGCGGCTATGTCGGCAATTTCAAGGCCAGGATCGCGAAACGGGCCACCCATGTCGATTCCCATCTCTGCAACGGCTGCGGGATCTGCATCCCCGTCTGCCCGATCCCGGAGCCGGACAGACATCCCTCCCGGCAGGCCCTCAAGATCGCTGGATCTCTTTGCCCCCCAGGCTTCGCCGTCATAGACAGAAACATCTGCCTCCATTTTTCAGAGGGCTGCAGGGTTTGCGCCGATGTCTGTCCTCAAAAAGCGGTCGATTTCAAGCAAGAGGATACGGCGGAAGATATCGAGGTCGGGGCCGTTGTGATCGCCACCGGCTATTCCGCCTATCCCATGGAAAGACTGAAGGATTTCGGAGCCGCGATATCCCCGGACGTCATCGACGGCCTCCAGTTTGAGGCGATGCTTGCCGCTTGGGAAAGAGACCGTCGACCCCTCAGACGCCCTTCCGACGGGAAAGAGCCGCGTGAAATCGTTTTCATTCAATGCGCGGGATCAAGAGATAGGGAAAAAGGAGTTTCGTACTGCTCGCGCATCTGCTGCATGACCACGGCCAAGCATGCCCAAGTCTTCGGCCAAGCGGCTTCCGGAGGTCAGGCCTACGTCTTCTACTCCCACCTCCGGTCCGGTGGCAAGGGATTCGAGGAGTTCGTCCAAACTTCCATCGTCGATGACAAAACCCTCTACCTGAGGGGCGATGTCTCCCGGATCTTTATGGACGATGGCGTCCTCAAGGTCTGGGGGAACGACGCCCTCAGCGGGCGTGATGTGGAAATCGCGGCTGACCTCGTCGTCCTCGCCACGCCTCTTGTGCCCAGCAAGGGTTCGGACGAGCTGGCGAAAATCCTGAGAGTGACAACCGACGAGAATGGCTTTTTTGCCGAAATCCACCCGAAGATGCGCCCCGTGGAAAGTCCTTCGCGCGGGATCTTCCTGGCGGGGTGTGCCCAGTCGCCGAGGGACATCCCGGAGTCCATCGCTCACGCTCTCGGAGCGGCAGGGAAGGTCCAGGCCCTCTTCTCCACCAAGTGGGTTTATCAGGAACCTATGGTCGTTTATGTCGACGAGGATTACTGCAGCGGGTGCGGCGTCTGCATCGAGGCCTGTCCCTATGGCGCCCGAAAGATCGACGAATGGACTAAAAAAGCAAAGGTCATCGAGATCCTTTGCCAGGGATGTGGGGCCTGCGCGGTTGCATGTCCAAACGGAGCGACCCAACAGAGAAACTTTACCAAGCCTCAGATCATGGGGATGATCGACGCGGCGTTGAGAGGTTGAGATGAGGGAACCGCAGACGTCTTTCCTCGCCGATATCCAGAGAGACAGCGGGCAGCCCATCTCGTCTTGCTATCAATGCCAGAAGTGCTCGGCCGGTTGTCCCGTGGTCGGGTATATGGATTTCTCCCCTCATCAGGTTCACCGGATGATCCAATATGGGAAGCGCAAGGAGATCCTGACCAGTTCCGCCATCTGGTTGTGCGTGGGCTGCGAGACCTGCGGCACGCGGTGCCCCAACAACATCTTCACCTCCAGGGTGATGGACGCCCTGAAGCAAAGGGCGGTGCGCGAGAATGTCCGGGGCCGGGAAAAGACCGTGACGGCCATGCACCGGGCCTTCCTTTCCGGGATCAAGAAGAGAGGGCGGATGCACGAACTCAGCCTCATCCGGGACATGAGGATCAGGTCCGGAGGGCTTTTCAAGGACATGGGGCTCGGGATCCGGATGTTCAAGCTCGGGAAGCTCAAGCTCCTTCCAGAGAAGATCAAGGACAGGAAGGGGATCCGGGCCGTCTTCGACAACGCGAGGAGGTCGAAGTGAATCTCTCCTACTACCCGGGTTGTTCTCTTCACGGAAGCTCCCGCGAATACGATGTATCCACGAAGGCGGTCTGTCACGCGCTCGGAATCGAACTCCGGGAGCTCGACGATTGGATCTGCTGCGGCGCTTCTTCAGGGCACAGCCTGGACGCGGCGTTGAGCGTCGCGCTTCCCGCCAAGAATCTGAAGCTTGCGGCCGAATCCGGCCTGGACCTCCTCGTCCCTTGCGCTGCCTGCTACAACAGGCTCAAAGCCGCCCGCCGGGCCATGAAGGAAAGCGAATCCGTCCGCACGGCCACAAAAGATTTACTCGATTTCGACGGCGGCGATAACGGCCTGGAGATTCTGAACTGGATCGAACTCCTGAAGGATCGGATAGGCCTGGGCGCCCTCACCGCCCAGCTTCGAAAGCCTCTCACCGGTCTGAAAGCGGTCTGTTATTACGGCTGCCTCCTGGTCCGGCCGCAGGCCGTCACCGGATTCGATCACCCCGAGCACCCCCGGTCTATGGAGGAGATTCTCCGGGGACTCGGCGCGGAGCCTGTTCGGTGGGCCTCTGCGGCGGAATGCTGCGGAGGAAGCCTCTCCCTTTCCCGCAGTGAGATCGTGAAGGATCTCGTGGATGGGATCGTTCAGGCCGCTGTCGAAGCGGGAGCCGACGTCATTGTCACCCTCTGTCCGCTGTGTCTCGAGAACCTCGATATGCGCCAGAGTCGGGGGAGTTTGCCCGTCCTCTATCTCACCGAGCTTTTGGGGCTGGCTCTCGGGCTGGAAGAAGCTCCCGGCTGGATCAAAAAACACATGATCGACCCGACACCCCTGTTGGGCTCGCTGAGGTTGATCCCATGAGCAATGAGCCGAAGACAGGATCCGTCCTCGTTTTGGGCGGCGGGATCGGAGGCATGCAGTCCGCCCTGGACCTCGCTGAATCCGGTTTCAAAGTGTACTTGGCCGATTCTTCCCCGGCGATCGGCGGCACGATGGCCGCCCTCGACAAGACTTTTCCGACCAACGACTGCGCCATGTGTATCATGTCGCCCAAGCTGGTCGAGTGCGGCCGCCACCGCAACATTGAGATCATCACCCTCGCAGACGTCAAGTCCGTCGAGGGAGAGCCGGGCCGTTTCAAGGTCCGCTTGGAGCAGCTGCCTCGCTTCATCGATGCCGAGAAGTGTACCGGGTGCGGCCTTTGCGTGGCGAACTGTCCGGTGAGGAACTCTCCCTATTTCGACCGGGAGGCCGTTCCGGAGCCCGAGCTGGAGGCCGAGGTGAGGGAGTCCGTGGACCGGATCCTTGAAAAACACCGGGAACAGGAGAGCTCTCTGGTGCCCGTTCTCCAGGACATCCACGAGGCTTTTCGCTACCTGCCGGAAAACGTCCTGATCTATACGGCTTTCAAGCTCGAAATTCCCGTCAGCCAGGTTTACAATATCGCAACCTTCTACAAGGCTTTCAGCCTCAAGCCCCGGGGGAAACACATCATCACCGTCTGCATGGGAACGGCCTGCCATGTCCGGGGAGCCCCCCGCATCGTCCAGGAAATGGAGCGCGCCCTGGGGATCAAGCAAGGAGAAACATCCGGCGACCGGCTTTTCACCTTGGAGACGGTGAACTGCCTCGGTGCCTGCGCCCTCGGCCCCGTCGTCGTCGCCAACAAAGAGTACAAGGGCAACATGACCATTGCCAAGTCGTCCAAAATGGTCGAAACCTTCAAAGCCATGGAAGAAAGCGTTCACGATGGATAAGGCCAAGATCAAGAGCCACGCAGACCTCCGGAAATGGAAGAAGACCTACGCCGGTGAGGACAGCTTTATCAAACAATGGATCACGGTCTGCGGGGGGACGGGCTGCCAGGCCTACGGCTGCAACGAAGTCGCCCGGAGCCTTGAAGCGGAAATCGAGAATCAGGGTCTTTCGGGAGAAGTCCGGGTACGGTCCACGGGCTGCCATGGTTTCTGCGAACGAGGGCCTATCGTCGTCATCCAGCCGGGGGGAGTGTTCTACCAGAAAATCAAGCCCGGGGACGTCAAAGAGATCGTCGGGGAAACGGTCAAGGGCGGCAAGATCATCGATCGCTTGCTCTATCAAGACCCGGTGACGGGGAAAAAGATCGTTTCTGAAAAAGAGGTCCCGTTCTATTCCAAGCAGCAGCGGCTGATCTTTGGAATGAACGGACTCATCGATCCTGCCAAAATCGAGAACTACATCGCTGTAGGAGGCTATGAAGGCCTGGCCAAGGCGCTGACCGAAATGTCATCCGAAGAGATCATCGGCGGGATTAAAAAGGCGGGCCTTCGGGGCCGCGGCGGAGCAGGATTTCCCACCGGGCTGAAGTGGGACCTCTGCCGCAGCGCCAAGGGGACGCCAAAATATCTGATCTGCAATTGCGACGAAGGCGATCCCGGCGCCTACATGGACCGGAGCCTCCTCGAAGGAAATCCCCATCTGATCCTCGAGGGAATGGCCATTGGGGCCTATGCCATCGGCGCCTCTCGGGGATATATCTATGTCCGCACGGAATACCCGTTGGCCGTCCTCAACGCCGGCTTGGCCATCGAGCAAGCCCGTATTCGCGGCCTTCTCGGCGAGTCCATTCTGGGTTCAAAATTCAGCTTCGACGTCGAGATCAGCAGAGGTGCCGGGGCGTTCGTCTCCGGCGAGGAAACTGCGCTTATCGCAGCCATAGAAGGCCGTCCGCCCGAACCGGGGGTCCGCCCTCCCTATCCTGTGGAAAGCGGCCTTCGGGGAAAGCCGACGAATATCAACAATGTCGAAACTTGGGCCAACGTCCCCTGGATCATCAACAACGGCTCGGCGGCCTATTCCGCGATCGGCACCGAAAAGAGCAAGGGAACGAAGATCTTTTCCCTCGTGGGAAAGATCAACAATACGGGGCTCGTCGAGGTTCCGATGGGGATGACCCTCAGGGAGATCATCTACGACATCGGCGGCGGAATCCCCGGGGGGAAAGCCTTTAAAGCTGTCCAGACCGGCGGTCCTTCGGGAGGATGCATTCCCCGCGACCTTCTGGACCTCGCGATCGACTACGAAGGTCTTCAGAATGCGGGGTCGATGATGGGGTCCGGCGGGATGATCGTGATGGACGAAAATACCTGCATGGTGGATATCGCCCGCTACTTTCTCGAGTTTCTCCGGGGCGAGTCATGCGGGAAATGCACGTCCTGCCGCGAGGGGATCGTGACCATGCACGAAATCCTCCTGAAAATCTGCCGGGGTCAGGCCGGGCCGGGAGACCTCGAGCTGCTCCTGGATATCGCCGAGGCTGTGAAGTCGGCGTCCCTCTGCGGTCTCGGCAAGACGGCCTCCCAGCCCGTTCTCAGCACCCTGCGCTACTTTAGGGACGAGTACCGGGCCCATATCGAAGAGCGGAAATGCCCGGCCGGAGTCTGCAAAGAGCTGATCACCTACCGGATCTCCGCCGAGAAGTGCACCGGCTGCATGGTCTGCGCGAAGAACTGCCCGGTCGTCGCCATCCGGGGCGAGAAAAAACAGGTCCACGTCATCAACTCCGAGATCTGCACGAAGTGCGGATCCTGCCGCGAGCTCTGCAAGTTCGATGCGGTCCAGGTCATTTGAGGGAACAGCTCATGATCAACATCATCATCAACGGCCGGCCAATCGCGGTCGAGGAGGGGACCACTCTTCTCGAGGCCGCACGTTCCGCCGATATCGACATTCCAACCCTCTGTCACCATACCGCCCTTACGCCTTATGGGGCCTGCCGGATTTGCCTCGTCGAGATCAAGGCCGGCGGGAAACCGGGGCTTGTCGCCTCGTGTCACTTCCTGGCCCGGGAAGGAATGGTCGTCGAAACCGACACTCCCGAAGTGGTTAAGACGCGAAAAGTCGTCCTGGAACTTCTCCTCGCCCGGACGCCCGGATCGGATGTCTTGAAAGAGCTCGCGGTAAAACTCGGCCTGGAGAAATCCCGGCTCCAAAGAAAAGAGACGGACGACTGCATCCTCTGCGGTCTCTGCGTCCGGATGTGCCGCGAACGGATGGGGCAGAGCGTCCTCTCTTTTTCCTCCCGTGGCGACAGTCGCAAAGTCAGCCCGGCCTTCGACAAGACTTCCCCGGCCTGCTTCGCCTGCGGCGCCTGCGAGTTCATCTGTCCCACGTACGCCATTCATCCGGCCGATTTTTCTGAAAATCCCCTTCGGCCGCTCTTGTCGGAATTCGAGGCGGGCGTCGGGCGGCGTCCGGCCATAAGCATTCTTTATCCCCAGGCCGTCCCCAACGTCCCGACGATCGACCGGGAGCACTGTGTCCATTTCAACAAGGACAAGTGCGGCATCTGCCAGAAGGTCTGCGAGGCCGGAGCCGTCGACTACGAGCAGGTCCCGCAGAGCCGTGAGCTCGAGGTTGGCGCCGTGATCCTCAGCCCCGGATTCGAGATCTTCGACGCCCGGCTCCGGAGCGAATATGGTTTCGGCGTCTACGACAACGTCGTGACCAGCCGCCAATTCGAAAGGATCCTGAGCGCCTCCGGCCCTTCCAAGGGAGAGATCCTGCGCCCCTCCGATGGGGCCCACCCCCGAAAGATCGCCTTCATCTCTTGCGTGGGCTCTCGCGATCAGGTCAGCGGAAATACCTATTGTTCCTCAGTCTGCTGCATGTATTCGACCAAGGAAGCCATCATCGCCAAGGAACATCAAGCCGACATCGAGCCCACCATCTTCTATATGGACATGAGAGCTTTCGGGAAGGGATTCGAGCGTTATTTCTCAAGCGCCCGAGATACTTACGGGGTGAAGTATATCCGCTGCCTGGCTTCGCGAATCTATGAGCATCCTCAAACCCGGAACCTCCGGATCAAGTACCTCGCCGACGGATGTTTCTCGGAGGAGGAGTTCGACCTCGTGGTCCTCGCGGCGGGCATCACACCCTCAGAAAGGGCCAAAAGCATGGCCCGAATTTTCGGCGTAGAGCTCAACTCTCACGGCTTTTGCCGAAAGGTGGCAGCTTCCCCCACCCGTACCAGCGCTCCCGGGATCTTCGTCTGCGGCGCCTTCGGGGAACCCAAGGACATCCCGGAAACCGTGATCGAGGCCAGCGCCGCGGCGGCCGAAGCATCGGAACTTCTGTCCGAAAGCCGGGGGAGCCTGACCACCCAAAAAACATACCCGGAGGAAAAACCGCTGGTCGAGGGCGTACCCCGAATCGGGGTCTTCGTCTGCCGCTGCGGACGGAACATCGGAGGGATCGTAGACGTCCCAGCCGTCGTCCGTTGGGCGCGAGATCTCCCGCACGTTGTTTTCGCCGATGAAAACCTCTATACCTGCTCGCAGGATTCTTTGGAAAAAATAAAGAGCGACATTCTGGAGCACGCCTTGACCCGCGTCGTCGTCGCCTCGTGCACGCCCACCACTCACGCCCCTCTCTTCAGGGACACCGTACGGGAAGCCGGTCTCAATCCCTACTTGTTCGAAATGGCCAGCCTGCGCGAGCAGGTCTCCTGGGTTCACATGAAAGCTCCCGACAAGGCCACAGAAAAAGCCAAACAGGTCGTGGCCATGGCCGTTTCGAAAGCGGCCCGGCTGTCTCCGATCCTGTCGAACTCATTTAAAATCAACAACGAAGGGCTCATCCTGGGTGGAGGTCTCGCCGGCATGACCTCGGCGCTTTCCCTTGCCGACCAGGGCTTCAATGTCCATCTCGTGGAGAAAAGCGACCATCTGGGGGGACATCTTTCCGAATTGTACGATTCCCTCGGTCAAGAGAATCCGCAAATACTGCTGCGCGACCTCCTTGAGAGAATCCAGGGAAACAAGAGGATCAAGGTTTATCTGGAGGCGGAGGCCCGCGAGGTTTCTGGTTATCTCGGCAACTTCACCACCAAGGTTAAGCTCAGCAACGGCGGCGGCGAGGCCGAGATCAAGCACGGGGTGATCATCGTCGCCACGGGAGCCGTTGAGTACGAACCAGTGGAGTATCTCTACGGCCGGAATCCCGGCGTCCTCACCCAGAAACAGCTGGAGAAACGCCTCCATACGGAGGGGGCTGACGGGCTGAAGAGCGTCGTCATGATCCAGTGCGTGGGATCCCGGGACGACGAGCATCCCTACTGTAGCCGTGTCTGCTGTTCGGAGGCCGTAAAAAATGCCCTCCGGATCAAGGAGAAAAATCCGGAGGCCGAAATCACAGTTCTTTACCGCGACATCCGGACTTACGGTTTCCGGGAAGACGACTATCTCGAGGCCCGGAAAAAGGGAGTCCTGTTCGTCCGGTTCGACGAGGACAAGAAGCCCGAAGTCACCGAGGACAGGGGCCGTTTGAATGTTGAGGTCTTCGATGGGTCCCTCCGTCAGAAAGTCCGCTTCACTCCGGACGTGGTCGTGCTTAGCACGGGAATTACCGCCGATAACAAGGCGCTGAGTCAGATCCTCAGACTTCCGCTGACCGAGGACGGCTTTTTCATGGAGGCCCACGCCAAAATCCGCCCCCTGGATTTCACCGCGGAAGGTGTTTACCTGGCCGGGTTGGCACATTCCCCGCGCATGATCGACGAAACGATCGCCCAAGCCAAGGGGGCGGCCGTCCGCGCTGTCACCTTGCTGTCCAAGGACCTGATCCAGGCGAAGCCCGAGATCCCCGTCGTCAATGCGAAGTGGTGTTCGTCATGCGGGAATTGCGTCAAGGTCTGTCCCTACGACGCCCGGCGTATCAATCCGGAGACGCGCGTCGCAGAGGTCGTGGAGGTTCTCTGCCAAGCCTGTGGAGCATGTACGGTCGCTTGCCTGAGCGGAGTTTCCGAGCAGAAGGGATTTGAAAAACAGCAGATCATCGCCCAGATCGACATCGCGGTTGCGGAGTGAAGGAGAAACCCATGGAGTTTGAGCCCAGGATCATCGCTTTTGTCTGCAACTGGTGCACTTATGCGGCGGCCGACCTTGCGGGAACCTCCCGCATCCAGTATCCGCCGAACGTCCGGATCATCCGCTTGATGTGCAGCGGCACCGTGGACCCGGTCTACATCATGAAAGCTATTCTCGACGGGGCCGATGGCGTGCTCATCGGCGGCTGTCACCCCGGCGACTGCCACTACCAAACCGGCAATTATAAGGCCAGGCGCAGGATTGCCATCTTGACGACGATCCTCAAGAGTCTGGGAGTTCCGGAGGAGCGTATCTGGTTGAGATGGATCAGCGCCAGTGAAGGCAAGAAATTCGCAGATACGGTGACAAACATGGTCGCCCAGTTGAAGCAGCTCGGACCCAGCCCCTTCAAGACCCTCTGGGAGATCTGAGAAAAGGAGCATCGCGTGAACATCCCGGTCAAGAACACCTTGAGCGAAACCCTCAATGTATTTTTTCGTGCCTTGCTGGAAAAGAACATCGTCGAGGCGCTTGCCGTGCCCCAGGCCTTGTTCGATGGGAAGACGTTTTCCTTAACGCTCGTGAAGGATCCTGAAAAGATCACTCATGCTCAGCCCTTCCTGCCGGTCCTCATGAACAACGGCGCGGAAGCCCTTGCGTCCCTGACGGCGACGGGGATTTCGGGCAAAGTGGGAGCGGTCATGAGGTCCTGCGAGATCAGGGCGACCGTCGAACTGGCGAAGTTCAACCAGGTCAAGTTCGAGAACATTCTGTTCATCGGTGTCGATTGTCTTGGGACGATGGAGAACGAAGACTTCGTCCGTTACATCACCGATAAAGGATTTGCCCCCGAGGCCTATCTGAAGGGCCTCCTCGAGGGAAAGGAATCAATCCCGGTGAGACAGGCCTGCCGGGTATGCCCGTATCCCGTTCCTGCTCACGCGGAGATCAGGTTGGGTTTTATCGGCACCGACCCGGAAAAATATCTTACCGTCGAGGCGTCGGAAGAATTGACTGCCGCGCTCGGGCTTGTCGGCGTGGCCTCCAACGTGGAGAGAGAGAACGCCGTCTCCCTTATCGTCAAGGCTCGGACGGAAGCGCGGGACCGCTTTTTGAAGGACATGAAGGACCGCTTCAAGTCGATAGACGAGATGCTCGCGGAGTTCGCCAGGTGCAAACGGTGCTACAATTGCCGAACGCAGTGCCCCATTTGTTTCTGCAACGAATGCATCTTTCTGACCAAGGTTTTCGACCACGAGTCGGCCGATTATCTTCGCTGGGCCAAACGGAAGGGGGCGCTGAGACTGCCTTATGACACTCTCCTCTTTCATCTGACGCGGCTCAATCATATGGCGACATCCTGCGTGGGTTGCGGCCAATGCAGCAGTGCTTGCCCGAACGGATTGCCCGTCTTCGAACTGTTCCAGTATGTCGGTGAGGAAGTGCAAAAGCTTTTCGAATATGTGCCGGGAGCGAGGGTCGAGGATACGCCGCCTATTTCCACTTTCCGCGAGAAGGAGCTTGAAGCCCTCTGACCCTTATCCCGCTAGGGTAACGGAAGAAACGGAGTTACACGATGCTTCGGGCGGCCAGGGCCGCAGTCGAGAACGCGGCCTGCAGATTGTATCCGCCGGTATCCCCGTCGATGTCCAGGACTTCGCCGACGAAGAAGAGGCCGGGAACGAGCCGGGACCCCATCGTCTTGGGATCGATCTCGGCCAGCGACACGCCGCCGCGGGTCACCATCGCTTCATGAACTCCGCCGAGCCGGCCGACAACGAACGGGCATCCCGTCAGCAGTTCGATAAGGGCGGAGCGGTCCTTCCGGGAGAGATGGGCCCCGGTCAGATCGGGGTCGATCCTGGCCAAGGTCAGGAGCTTGTTGGCGAACCGCTCCGGCAGATCAAAGCCCGTCAGGACCGTCCTGACCCGAGCTTTCCCGGACGCGGAAATGCGGCTCAGCAGGGTCTCTCTCACTTTCTGATGATCGACGCTCGGGAGGAAAGAAACCCGGAGCGTATCCCCCGGACGGATAAACCTTGAAAGGTCGAGGATCCCCGGCCCGGACAATCCGGAATGTGTCAACAGCAAGTCCCCGGTGTGCCGCCTGACCTTCTGCCCGGCGCAATAAAGAGAAATGACCACATCCGTAAAAGAGATCCCGGCCAGGTCCGAGAACCGGTAATCCTCGATGGTCACCGCGGCCAGCGCCGGGCTTACCTCCGTCACGCTATGCCCCAGGGTTCGAGCGAAGACGTACCCGTCTCCCGTCGAGCCCGTGGCCGGATAGGTGAGGCCTCCGGTCGCAATGACCAACTGATCGGCGCGATACGTCCCCTGATCTGTCCGGATCGAAAACCCATCGTCCCCGACGGAGACCTCCAAGACCGGGTTCCCGCATCGAACCTCCACCTGGGCGGCCGCACAGTCCTTGACCAGAATATCCAGGATCTCGGACGCCTTCCTGGACCGGGGAAATACTTTTCCGCCGGGCTCTGTGATGAGAGGCAGTCCGCGTTCTGTGAAGAACGAGATCAGCTTTCGATTTGAAAAATTCATCAGGGCGGGTTTGAGAAACCGGCCGTTGTCCCCATAATGGGAAAGGAATGATCCGATGTCCTCATCGTGGGTGATGTTGCACTGCCCCAATCCCGAGAGGAGGAGCTTGCGGCCCGGGTGGGCCTTTTTTTCCAAGATCAGGATCCTTCGCCCGTTCCCCGCCGCCCTCAAGGCGCAGAAGAGGCCGGCCGGTCCGCCGCCGATCACGACCAGCGAATACTTATCCATTTCGCTCAAGTCCGGTTGAACGGCGGCTATGGCCCCACCTTGACCCACCGGCCGGAACTGTCCGATTCGACGGCGGCGTCGATGACGCACATCATCTCATGTCCGGTCCGGAAATCGGGGCAGGTCGCGCGGTACGGTTTTCCCTCCCGCTTCGCCGCCACGGCTTCGTAGTAATCCCGGAACAGGTTGAACACGGCGTCGTGGTAGCCCATGGGATGGCCGGTGGGCAGGGCGGCATATTTCCGCGTTTCCGCAGCCTGTTGGAGAGAGGACTCGTAGAAAACCTCGTTGGCCCTTTCCCGGTGGCCGATCCAGAGAGCGTTGGGGTGGACGTGGCTCCAGGCGTAAGATTCTTTCGAGCCGAAGACCTGGAGCTCGATGTCGACCTTGCGGCCGGCCGCGGCCTGGCAGGTCGTGAAGCTCCCCCGCGCTCCGTTCGCGAGCTTGAGAAAAAGGGAGGCGTAGTCGTCGAGCTCGATGCCGACCTCTTCCGATTCGCCCGCCGGCCCGGCGCCGAACGACAGCGGTCCTGCCTTGGGCTTGCGGCGCTTGGGCAGGCAGGTGTGGAGCTCGGCCATGACCTCGACGATCTTCTGTCCCGTGATGAACTGGACGAGGTCGCACCAGTGACTGCCCAAGTCGGCCACGACGTTGGCCTTGCCCGCCACCTTGGGGTCCAGGCGCCAGGAGTAGTCCGTCTCGAAGAAGAGCCAATCCTGGAGGAAATGCCCGACGAAGGCCCTGACGTCGCCCAGATCGCCCCGCCGCGACCTGGCCGCTGCCTCTTGGACGACCGGGTAATACCGGTAGCAGAAATTGATCGCGGTCAGCGTGCCGTGCTTTCCCGCGAGCCCCAGCAGTTCCCCGGATTCCCGTGAATCGAGGGCCAGAGGTTTTTCGGAGAGCACCTCTTTCCCGGCCCGGATGGCTTTGGCGTTGATGTCGAAGTGGACGTTGTTCGGGGCGCAGTTATGGACGACATCTATCACGGGATCGGCGATCAGTTCGCCGGCGCCTGCATAGACCCGGGAGATCCCGAATCTATCCGCCGCCTGCCGAGCCAAGTCCGCGTTTGTATCGGCCACGGCCGTGACCTCGACGCCGCCGAGGCGCCTGAGCATCTCCAGGTGGACCATGCCGATGTAGCCCGTTCCGATGAGCCCGACCTTGATCGTCTTCATGTGTCCCTCCGTTCTCCGGACAGCATAAACCAACGGGCACCCGGCGGTAAAGGGCAAGGTTTTCGATTGCCATTCCGGCCGAAATTTAGTAATTATTATGCATGGCTCACCGGGCTGCGAAAACGGGTTACCAGAAGCTCGTCAAGCGACTCAACAAGCACCCCCAGGGAGCGCCCCCGTCCGAGCTGCTCTTTGAGATCCTCAAGCTTCTCATGAGCGAAAAGGAAGCTTCGCTCGTGGCCCTCGTGCCCATCAAGCCCTTCACGGCCGCGACAGCCGCACGGGCCTGGAAAACGAGCCTTTTGGAAGCCGAGAAAGCCTTGGACGACCTGGCCGGCCGGGCCCTGCTCATCGACGTCCAGGGGCGCAAGAACCGCTATTACGTCCTGCCGCCGCCCATGGCCGGCTTTTTCGAGTTCTCCATGATGAGACTCCGGGGCGACCTCGACCAGAAGGTCCTGGCCGAGCTCTATTACCAGTACCTCAACGTCGAGGAGGATTTCATCAAGTCCCTGTTCACGCGGGGAGAAACCCAGCTCGGCCGGGTCTTCGTCAACGAGCCCGTCCTCTCGAATGAGAACGCCCTCCACGTCCTCGACTACGAGCGGGCGTCCGAGGTCATCAAGACGGCCTCCCACAGGGGGATCGGCCTCTGCTACTGCCGGCATAAGATGGAGCATGCCGGCCACGCCTGCGACGCTCCGCTCGACATCTGCATGACCTTCAACACGACGGCGGCCTCGCTCATCCGGCACGGCTATGCCCGGGCCGTCGACGCGGCCGAAGGGCTGGCCCTGCTCGACGAGGCGCACGGCCGCAACCTCGTCCAGTTCGGCGAGAACGTCAGGAACAGGGTCTCGTTCATCTGCAACTGCTGCGGCTGCTGCTGCGAGGCCCTGATCGCCGCCCGCCGCTTCGGGATGCTCCATCCCGTCCATACCACGAATTTCCTGCCCGTGGTCGACCTCGTAACGTGTACGGGGTGCGGCGAATGCGCGGCCGTCTGCCCCGTCGAGGCCATGACCATGGTTTCGGCCAACGACCCCCTCCACCCCCGGAAGAAAAAGGCCAAGCTCGACGAAAACCTCTGCCTCGGCTGTGCCGTCTGTGTCCGTGCCTGCAAGACGAAGAGCCTACGCCTCGACTCCAGGCCCGAGCGGGTCATCACGCCCCTCAATTCGACCCACAAGGCCGTCCTGATGGCCATCGAGCGGGGAAAGCTGCAGAACCTCATCTTCGACAACCAGGCGCTCGCGAGCCACCGGGCCATGGCCGCGGTCCTC